>WNGR01004851.1_pt1 | contig 22751 bp, 22 predicted proteins | sample 5407581 | NCBI WGS metagenome assembly WNGR01 (sample SAMN13153383, study PRJNA577476) | soil metagenome | isolation source: 80 cm soil or saprolite under Garry oak tree replicate 2 | place: USA:California | collected 2016-06-15
GAAAGCCCGGTGGCTCCACTGGCGGCTACCTGTTTTTCGAGGACGATGATCTTACGCACACCTGCCTGTACCAGGTGAAATGCGAGGCTGGCTCCATTGACTCCCGCACCAATTATGATGACATCCGCGGTTTCATGCATGTGGGGAATGCCCTTTCAGTTACGCACCGTAGGGCACATAGTATCATTTGACACAAGGCAATACAACGTGAGGGGTAACTATTGAGGTGGGGGTGATGTGGATGAAATGCACATGTTTTGTATCGATTGTGTCGATGCACCAGGCTGTTTTATGCAGTGGGCGTGCTTCATTTTGAGATGTTGCGAATGTATCACTTGTATCGCTTGTAGCAGGTACTTCCTTATATACTGGTGTAAAAATAAGACTTCTCATCCGTGTTACCAAAAAGACAAAGCGCCTGCTTCACCCTGGGTTCAAGGTTTTACTGAGTCCTCAGCGCTTGGTGGCTACTCTATCATGCGCAGGAGGGCGTTGGCGATTTTCTCGGGGTCGGTTTCACCGGCGAATGGTATTACCCGAACATGTGCGTTCTGCGCTTCGACCTGCTGGTAGGCTTGCAGCGCCTGATCGTGTTCGGGACCGTAGCCGATGATGGCGAGAACTACATACATGCTGCCCGCGGCTCGCGCCACGACGTTTCTGAAAGCCTCGGTATCGTCGGCTTCGCCGTCTGTGATGACCAGGGCCAGTAAAAGTGGGCGTTCTGCCTGCGGCTGCGACCCGAACTCGTCGGTGTAGGTCTTCAATAACAGGTTAAAGCCTGGCATGATGCGCGTGCCGCCTGCCCAGCGGATACTGCCCCATTTCTGTCTCAGGTTGTTTGGGTTCAGATCGCCGAGGTCATGCGCCTGGCCATCCGCGAAGGTGATGGTGCGCAGACCGCCCCCTTCTTCCTCTTCCGCCGCCTGGCTATCGGCAGAAGCGAGTTCGGAGACAATAATGCTGATTGCTTCACGAATGGTATCTTTGCGGGGCGTCGCGTCGGTCGCTGATGTACGATAGTTCATGGAACCGGTCGTGTCGAGCAGGAGCATTGGCTCCTTCTCTGGCTCGGACTGGGCGGACTGGTCAGTGTTCATTTCAGTTGCCATAGTGTGATTCTCCTTCGCTTTTTTCGTCGTAACTCATAATAAACGAGGCAGCTAGCCTAGGCAGATGGCTTCTCCAGGAGTCCCTGCGGTGCAGATGGTCCACTGATTTGCTGGCGCATTGCTGCCAATTCTGCTTCAACATTATGCTCAGAGCTGATTTTTGCAAGCTGATGATCCAGGTCGGTCGCATCACCGCCGCCGAGCAGGCCCTGGTCGCTCAACGTTCCAGAATCGAGCAGAGAATCGATAGCGTTAGCGCGTGACTGCATCTGCAAGACCTTCTCCTGGGCGCGCTGCATAGCCAGATTCATCTCGGCGGATTCTTTAGAAATGCCTGTAGCGACTTCCCCGATATGCACTGAAGCTTGCGCGGCCTGATATTGGGCCTCGACCATCTCCTTCTGTGTTTTGAAAGTCGAGATACGCTGCTCTGCCTGGCCTACAAGCAACTCAATTTTTTGATGTTGGGCGGAAAGCTGTTCGAGTTGCTGTTTATAAGCATCCACCTGGGCGACCAGCGCCTCCTTACGCTGCAACGCCAGTCGAGCCAGGTCTTCGCGTCCCTGCTGCATAGCCTGTGCCGCCTGCTGTTGCAGTCGATTCATCTGTGCCTCGACCTGGGCCTCGAGCATTTCGATGTGCTTTTCGTTCTGCACAATAGTCACCAGGCCCTGGCGAAGTTGTTGAAGTTGTTCGAGTTGCTTTGTATAGCTGTAGTTAAACACCTGATTGGGATCTTCGGCTTTTTGCAGCGCGTTCTCAATCTTCATGTTGCCTACAAATTTTAAGTGCCCAAACAAACTCATGATATCATCCATCCTTTCTGTTCTACGCCTGTCTTGCAACACATAAAAGTGGCGGGACAGGCAAACTATCGTCAGTCATGTTCCTTCTCTTCTCGTCTTGCCGTATGGGCCCGATTTGTCGTGCCCTCTTTGGCAAGACGGGTAGGTGCCGACTGCTCTCCAAGTATCTCGGAGAGCATGCCCTCTACGGTGTCTTCAGAGGGGGCTTTAGCCGGTTGTGGTTCGCTGTCCGCCTCGTTGGACCCTTTAGACGGAGGGTGGGCAGGTTTTTCCGAAGTCGAGCCTGGACTGGCCACTACCTGTTCTAGTAGATCTGATGCTACAGGCGAGGGCTGTTCAGGGCTACTTTGCGTTGTCCCTGAACTGGCTATCACCGAATTGAACATGTTGGACATCTCAGGCGAGGGTTGCGCAGGCGCAGCTCGTGGCGCATCTGGGACGGCTATCACCTGATTCAGTAGATCGGATACATCGGGTGCATCAGGAGAGGGCTGCGCCGGTATTGCCGGATGCAGGTGAGGGTCTGGCGTTGTATGCATCGCGGAGCGTTGCTCCGGTCCTCTCATGCTGGATGCGCGAACTCCGGTTCGCGCAGGCATCTCCGAAAAAGCTACCAGCTGGCTCACTTTGAAAAAGCTTTCCATCGCCTCCCAGAGGAAATCCTCGGACTTTTCAGCCAGCTCGTTCGTTGTCTGCCCTCTACTGATTTGCCCCACCATATCGATGCCTGTGCGTAAATGAAAGTCTCCCAGACCTAGCTCGCTCTTCATCTCCTCCAGGTGTGTCACTACTGACTGCGGAGGAGGTGTTTTTGCCGTACCCAGCGCAAGCTCGTATTTCGCCAGAAGCCCTGCGGCCCACTCTCGCATCTCCTGCGCAGCGCCGATCATCCCTTGTAAATGAGGCAGTGGGAGGCGTTGGTTCGCATACTTGATGCGCGGCCCAAGTTTGAGTGGCAGGAAATTGGTAGTGGGGACGTAGCGCGGATTCGTTGAAGCTTTTATGGCCTCCTCGAGGTAAGGCTCGATATGTTCGCTGAGCGCCAATGCCTGATCGTAGGTCACCCTGGGCAGATAACCCGCGCTCGCAGGGTCGGCGGCAGCATCGGCTTTCAAAAGCTCCTGCACAAACACGACGTTTGTGCGGCAAGCACGCACGAAAGCGAGCGCATACCCCATTTTGGCGTAAGCATCCCAGGGGGTCATTCCTTGTAGCATAAGGTTATCCACGTTATCATCGATCTGCTGCCAGATCTCTTCGAGCTGGCTTGCCGAGCGCAAATACCCTTGTATCGTGGCGTCGCTCACTTCACCGTGTATCCCGCTCGCCACAAACCTCGAGAACCAGCGACTCTTATCCGCTCCGTTCCCTGTCATTCTTCACCTCGTCTATTGCTTATTATAATGATGAGGATTACACACATAAACGGAGCATTTTCCCCATTCTCCAATGGTTATAACGATGAACGCCTGAGTTTTTTGAGGAATGGTGCTGCTCTAGCGCCTGTGCTATGAAACTTCGACCTGGCTCCCAGGAACAATGGCTACATCTTTGTACGCGGCAGGAAGCTGCTTAACTTGATGCAGGTATGCTAGAACGATCAGCGTCTCTTCACCCAGATTGTACAGGAAGTGTAAATCGGGCCGCGTGATAGACAGACCACCTGCAATCGCTCCTCCGCTTGCCAGGAGGCCGGGTGAACCAACGATACCAGTTCTGAAGTAATAAGACATAATCGCTACATGTTCCATAGCGTGCCAGGTGACCAGCGGAAGCAGTAGCCACAACCAGGGGTTGGTTTTGCGGTACACAATAAAGAGTGTGTAGACACAGATGGGCACCCAGCCGGCATCAAAGAGGAAGTGCGTCCACTCGAAATCCAGCACGCCGATGATGCCGTGCGCCATTGATCCGCTCAGTCCCAGGATGTGTATCTGTATCATCTGTGCGATGTGTTCGGTAAAGTGTACGCTCTGGGCGACCAGCAAGACGAAAAAGAATGCTAACCAGCGGTGTTGCCGGTAGAGCGCTCGCGCGGTGAGGAAGAAGATGGGAGACCAGGCGATCAAGATGAGTATTGCCACAAGCCAGAGTTGCCATCCCATCAGGTGAATCAAGATCAGGATCAAGGAAGTTATCGAGGCTAACACAACAGCGTACAAGGGAACTGGATGCAGGTCGGTGATGTGCCTGGCAAGCCGAGTCTTCATATGTTGTCCACCTTTTTCATAACTGTCAACTCGATAATACGAAGACGCCTACAAAGGACGAACTGGAGCTTGTGGGGATGGCACTATTGCAGAGATGGACCGTCAACGCGAGGCATATCGCTCTGGTACTCACTACGCGGGGCGCACACATACCCCCAGTACTAAGTGTACCATACAGGGTAGTTCTTATGGAAGAATACGTCCTGACATCATCACACCTCACACTTTACCTTTTTGACGTGAGATGGGGCATACGGTATAACAAGGAGGTATGATGTCTCGTTATGAAAGAGGTCCCTATGCTCCATATTCTGGTTGCCAACGTCGGCAGCACGTCCCTGAAATACAAACTGGTCGCTGTCCAAAATGAAGAATACCACACCCTTGCATCCGGTTCTATCGAACGCATCGGCTTATCCGGCGCAACAGCCGTGGTTGAACATATACGACCCGATGCGCAGGGCTACATGCACGCATTCACGAGTGAGGTGGTAGAGCCGAGCTATGCATCAGCCATTGACCTGATGTTGCGCAGTCTCACAGAAGCACCGCCAGGAGTGCTTTCAGACCTCTCTTTGCTTGATGCTGTTGCCTTCAAGGCGGTGCATGGCGGTATCCATCGTAAATCGGTCATTGTTGGCCCGGAAGTGCTGGCAGAGATGGAACGCCTGGCGCCTGCCGCTCCCGCGCATAATCCGCCCTATATTCGCGCTATGCGACTCTTCCAGAAGATCATTCCGCAGGTGCCCCTTGTAGCGGTTTGGGAAACCACCTTTCACTCGAGTATGCCCGACTATGCGCGCGTCTATGCCGTTCCTTATGCCTGGAAAAAGGAATACGGCATAGAGCATTACGGTTTTCATGGCGCATCCCATCGCTACATTGCCCGACGTATCGTGCAACTTGCCCCTGGTCCATCGCCATTACGCGTTATCTCCTGTCACCTCGGCGGCAGCTCCTCCGTCTGCGCCATACGCGATGGCCGATCAATCGATACCTCCATGGGCTTCTCCCCACAAAGCGGCTTGCCGCAAACCAAACGCACGGGAGACCTCGACCCGTTCGTCCTGCTCTGGCTATTGGAGCAGGGCAAATATACGCCGCAAGAATTGAATACAGTGCTTAACACGCAGAGCGGGCTGGCTGGCATCTCTGGCACCAGTGGCGATATGCGCGATCTGCTGGCGGCTGAATCATCCGGTAATGATCGCGCCCGACTCGCTATTGATACGTTTTGTTACTCACTCGTCAAAACCATCGGTGCATACTATGTCGCGCTTGGGGGGCTGGATCGATTGGTATTTACTGGCGGCATAGGCGAAAAAGGCGCGTCTATTCGTAGTCGCGTGCTTAATTCGCTGACCTGCCTGGGCATTGAGATGGATGAAGAGCGCAATGCTGCAGCGATACAGCAGGAGGCGTGTATTTCATCGCAGGAGTCGAGTGTGCAGGTATGGGTGGTGCCTACCGATGAGGGACAGGTGGTGGCGGAGGAGACGGTGAGGGTGTTGATGGAGAGAGGATAGTTTCCGCTTTTTCTTGTAAGGGCAGTATATCACAACTAAGACCTGCTAACAGGTCATTTGATCCAAAGGGGGTTGTGATAGGGCGGCCTTTCCACGAAAGATTGAAAACCTTGACGAAAATTGGGTATAATCTTCAGAAAATTACAGGAGGTGCAAGATGAGTGAGCAATTTGATCACTATTCTGTTGTCATTCAGTGGAGTGTCCCAGATAATGTTTATATTGCCAGGGTGCCAGAACTTCCTGGATGCGAGACGCATGGATCTACTTATGAAGAAGCTATCCAACGAATCCAGGAAGTTATTGAGCTCTGGATTGATGCGAGTAAGGAATGGGGCAAGCCCATAGCTGCCCCAAGAGTATTGTTGGCTAGCTAACCTCTTGATATTTGAAGTTAGAGAAGGTGAAAGGTGAGCGATAAAGATTGTCGATATTCAACGCCTCTTCCCCTTTTTCTTCTCCTGCTTGCCATTTGCGCGTTTGCCGTTGGCATGGTCAAGTGAAGCTTCGTGGTGACGCCCATTGGCAGCACTCAACCCGTAATATTGTGGTTGAAGATCAGGGCGACCGAAGATGATGTTGGTGCCGACAACCGGAATGCCTGTGACAAAGGAAGCTTCCAGGGTGAGGGCGCGCAGATCTTCCGGCTCCAGGTCGTGGACGTTGCTCTTGCCGCAGGCTCGCGCCAGCATCTGTATCTCCATAGTCATGGAGTTGATGAAGTTGGAGACGCGGTCAGCCGCTTCGTCGATGTCGAGGCGTTTCATCAGTTCGGGGTCCTGCGTGGTGATACCCACGGGGCAGCGTCCAGTATGGCAGTGGTGACAGGCGTATGGCTCCGTTCCCAGCGCGTGATAATCTTCGACATAGATGGGGCGGTTGCAGTTGAGCGCGATCAATGCGCCGGTGCCGATGGAGACGGCGTCCGCACCGAGCGCCAGGGCTTTGGCGGCATCCACTCCGCCGCGAATACCGCCGGAGACGACGAGTTGTACCACGCCGTCCATGCCTATTTCACGCAGGGCAGCTTTGGCCTCAACCACGGCTGCCAGTGTTGGGATACCTGTGTGATCCATCAGGATATCGGGTGAGGCGGCGGTACCCCCTTCGGTGCCGTCCAGTACGATGACATCCACCCCTGCCTTGACTGCTAGTTTTACATCGTCGGCGACACGAGACGCGCCGATCTTGACGTAGACGGGGATTTCCCAGTCGGTGGCTTCGCGCAGTTCCTCGATCTTGGCGACCATATCGTCTGGACCTGTCCAATCGGGGTGGCGTACGGGGCTGCGCTGATCGACGCCCGGCGGCAATTCGCGCATGGCCGCGATCTCTTCAGAGACCTTCTGACCTAGCAGCACACCGCCTGTACCGGGTTTGGCTCCCTGCCCGATGACGATTTCCAGCGCGTTTGACATGCGCATGTGATGGGGATTGAAGCCGTAGCGGCTCGGCAGCACCTGGTAAACAAGCTGCTCGGACGCCTCGCGTTCGGCCATCAGCATACCGCCGTCGCCGGTAGTGGTGGAGGTACCCACACGCGTAGCCGCTCGACCCAGCGCTACTTTGGCGTTGCGTGAGAGTGCGCCGAAGCTCATGCCCGCGATAGTAATGGGGGTCCTCAGCACGATGGGTTTTTTCGCGAAACGTGTTCCCAGCACGGTTTCGGTCGTGCATTGCTCGCGATAGCCTTCCAGCGGGATGCGGCTGAGTGTGCAGGGGACAAAAGTCAACTCGTCGAAAGACACGAATTTTTTGAGCGTGCTGAAGCCGCGAATGCGGTATCGTCCCAGTTCTGCTTTGACATGTACATCTTCCATCACCTCAGGCGACCAGAGCTGTCCGTACCGTACCAGTGGTTTTTCCATATCGATCCCTCTTCTAGAACTACATGGCCACACGCCATAATTCGAAATCGGCCTTTGAGAAGTTGTGCAGGCGTCCACCCGAGCCGATCTTCTTGAAATCGGAAAGCTTGCGTTTGGAACTCAGTCCATATTTTTCTAGCGTTTCCGCGAGGAAACGCGTATCCTCGCCGGTCATTTCTTTGATCACGGCGTCATTGCCCAACTGGTTGGGCTCGCCGCCCAGGTAAATAGTACCAGCGTACATCGAGTCTCCCAGGCCTTCGGCTGCATCGCCGCAAATAATCATCGTGCCGCGCTGCATCATGAAGCCTGTCATATAGCCGGTGTCGCCGCCGATTACGATCAATCCGCCTTTCTGGGCGATGCCTGTGCGCGCCCCGACGTGTCCCTTGACGACCACTGTACCACCGCGAATCGAGGCTCCCGTGCCACTGGCGGCGTTGCGTTCAACTACAATCTCGCCAGAAAGCATACACTCGCCAACGGACCATCCGGTATTGCCGAGGATGTGGAATGAAGCGCTATCGTTCATGGCGCCGCAGAAGTAGCCAGCGGTTCCCTCTACCACAATTGTGATGGGATCGAAGACAGCCACGCCCAGGCTATGGCGCGCTTCAGGATTCACCAGGTGAATTTCGGTTTCTCCCTCTAACGCCAATCGTTTGATGGATGTGTTGATCTCGCGTGTAGTTAGCTTTGCGCAGTCCAGGGTAACTGACATACAAGCATGCTCCTTTTGGGACAGGTGATGAACGCCAACAGATGATGCGTAGGGGCAGATGTATCAACTTAACGAACCAGGCCCCCGTCGTCGTGTGTAGGGACAAGGTGTGGTGCGTGGCGGATGTGGGGGCCTTGTGCTTGTCCTATACGCCTGCTCGCTTCCCCAGGGAGGACAAGCACAAGGCCCCCGCCCATCCACTCCGCCGCCCCCAGCGCGGCTTCTTCTGAGGCCATGGCAACGAACTCGTCGGTTTCTGTAATGATCAGTGGTTTCATAGCGAACTGGTCACGCGCGAAGCCAATACTATCGGCGGTCGCGACGAGATAGGTGAAGCTGCCATCAAGCGTGGTGACGGTACTGCTTACCGCTTCGTCGAGCGTTGCGCCCTGCTGCATCATATCGGCAATGTAGACGGCGATGACTTCAGAATCGTTTTCGGTATTGAAGTGATGCCCTTTCATCTCCAGGCGGCGGCGCAGCTTGTAATAATTGGTGATATGCCCATTATGTACCACTGCAATATCAGAGAATGGACGCGCCCAGAAGGGATGGGAATGGCTGATATCGACGCGGCTCTCGGTTGCCATACGAGTGTGGGAAATACCATGTGTGCCATACAACGAGGAAATATTGTAGGTCGCATCGACCGCTCTGGCCTTGCCCATCTGCTTGATGATTTCGAGGTGCTGGCCCATGCTGAACACTTCAACGTCCTCACCGATTGCTTCGATGGCGACGGTCAATGCTTCATACGAGCCGTCGTAGTCCATCACCAATCGGACATACTGCCCGGCACGGCTGCTCTCTCTCACTTTGCCATAATCCTGGGCCGTTTCCACAATCATTGCTTCCCAGTCGAGCGTTTCATCCTGCGCATCTTCGTCTACCTTCACACGCATCACAAGATTGCCTTTAGGAAGATTGCTATACAATGCCAGCCCTGTTGAGTCAGGACCGCGACGGTTGAGGTCGGCGAGCATCTTGATCAGAATCTCACCGATTGGGCCTTCTTGTTGTTTGAAAAGGATGCCGGCGATGCCACACATAAATAAGATTCCCTCCCTGGTGGATTGCAAGTCTGAAGTATCGTTGCAGTCGTGTAGGGTACGGACCAGGCTCTGTCCCCCATATTGCTACTATAGTGTAAAAAATGTACATATTCAAGGGGCATACTAACCAAAATGTGCAGAGGTGCATGGATAGTCTGTCTATTAGACTGCATACGGCATTGTAGTACCACAACCAATTCTGTATAATACATGCGAGCAGCATCATAGAGAAAGGAACTACAGTTATGCCAGAAGAACTCCAGCAGGAAGAGGAAAACACATATATCCTGGATGCCGAAAGCGCAACTGAAATGGCCCGTTTGTCGAAACAAGATCGTCTCATTACAAAGGGCATGGGTGGACTTTTCTCTGAGAGAGATGATATCGCAGTCATGCATGATATTCTCGATATTGCTTGTGGCCCCGGTGCCTGGGTACTCGAAGTAGCCTATAGCTATCCCAATATTCATGTAGTGGGAGGAGATATCAGTCGCATGATGATTACCTATGCACGTACGCAGGCGAAGGTGCAAGGTTTGACGAATGCAGACTTTTATGTGATGGATGTCCTGAAGCGGCTCGACTTTCCCGATAACTCCTTTGACCTGGTAAATGCTCGCTTCCTGGTGGGATTTATGCCGCAAAAAGCGTGGCCGACGATACTTCAAGAGTGCCTGCGCATTTTACGACCTGGTGGAGTTCTCCGCCTGACGGAATTTGACGAACCTGGTACCACAAATAGCCCTGCCTTTGAAGAATGGCTGGCCCTCACCTTTAGCACAACACGGAAGGCTGGACTCACTGCTGCCCCTGATGGAAGGAATTTTGGCATTACGCCTCTGCTGAGACGCTTTCTCCTGGAAGCTGGCTTCCAGGACATAAACTCCAGGTCTCATGTCATTGATTTCTCTAATGGAACCCCAGCATATGAACCTATGTATGAAAATTGCGAAATCGCTTTTAAGCTTGTACAACCCTTTATTATCAAACTAGCGGGCATCAGTCAAGAAGAGGTGGATCAGAAATACCAGAAGATGTTAGCAGAAATGAAAATGCAAGATTTTTGTGGACTCTGGTATTATCTGACTGTGTGGGGACAGAAACCACTGATGTAGCCCTGGAAATTCACAGCGATGAAGCGTACATTCTTAGCAAAACTGCAAATTAGCGCTCGCTATAGTCTGATCGGTGCGCTCTTACTCGTGTTGGGCGTGCCCCTCTATCAATTGTTCGTCCTCATTCCATCAGGGTACGGGGATGCGCTTACCACGCTCAATTCAACCTTGCGCTGGATCAATACCCATAGCCTGCTCTTTCTTGGCTACCGCGCCCTGTTGATCATTGGTTTTGCCTTGATGCTCGGTTTATCATTTGCCCTTTTCCGTATCATCGTTGCTCAGGAAATCCTGGGGCGTGAAGAAGATGGGGAAGACGAAGGAGAAGAGATTGATGAGGAAGGCGAGGATGGAGAGGATGGAGAGGATGGAGAGGATACGCCAGCACAGGAGAAAGAAGAAGAAGGCGACCAGGCGGATGGTATGCCATCGTTTGCATGGCGAGGCAAAGGTTACGCTGTGATAGCGGCATGGACAGGGTTGCTCGGCCTGATTTTCTTTGCCGGGGGAACGCTGGCAAGCGCTATTTATTTACTCAGCAGCGCATCTTCCATTTCACCCCAGAGCGCTCTCACGGATAATGCGGCACCTCTTACCGGTTTCTTTGCGATTCTCACCTTCACCGTAGGTGGCGGTTTGCTTGCCCTTTCGTGCCTGTTTTTCGGTGCGGTGATTGCGCGTAGTGGGCGTAATCTCTGGCCGACTATGTGGGTCGCGTTCGGCTACGTGGCCCTCGCCATCGCCGCGTTGATGAGCGGCAGCGCGGTTGAAGTGGCCTTTGCCCCCACCACCGGCCAGGCTATACTCAGTACCCCCGCAATTCTGCTGTTTGCGCTGTGGGTATTGTGGTTTGGCGTGATGGTAGTGAGGTTAAAGCCGGAATAAAGAACGAAGTTCATGATCCAGGGGAACCAACCGCTGCTATGATGCGTGCATAGTCTCCAGGTTGAGCGAAAGCGGTAAATGACCCACTCTGTGTATCAATCGCATAAAGCATGCCATCCGCGTAAAAGGTCAGAGTATGGTTGTTGAACCAGGGTCCCAGTTCGACCAGTTGACTTGAGGTAGTCGCCAGCAGTTGAGGCTTCCCTATGCTCAGGTGCGCACCCGAACCGGAAACCTGCACAGTATACAGCGCGCTGTGACGATCATAGGGGTCCTGGTCATCGCTCGAAAATTCTACGTAGGCCAGTGTATGCGCGTCAGGCGAAAAGATGGGCGTTGTTACCCAGTGATACTGCGCATTGTTGTTCAGGTTATTTTGCTCCGGCAAGATAACCTGTGTTTTCCCTAATGCGAGCGGGGAGCCACTCAATGAGGTTATATTGAGGCTGTTGGCATACGAGAGCGCGGCGATATCAGCAGGCACACTATTATCTGTAGGCTCGGGTACTGCGCCCTCGCTCGATGCGTAGAGCAGGGTATTGCCAGACGGCGTAAGCGCGAGTGGCCCTTGTTGCTCCGGGTTTTCGTCTAAAATGGGCTGCAATGTGGCCGGAGTTCCGCTCAGATCGAGCGACCATAATCCATATTGTACCGCCTCATGACTGCCTCGATCATCGGTCAGCAGCAAGGTATGATCCGCCTGTGCTGAGGAGCCATGCATAAACGAGAAGATACGGAAGCAAGGACAGTCCAGGGCGGATTGTTCATAGACAATCGCCGCGTTCGCCAGCAGTCCGGCGTGAATAGCAATCGTGCCAGTGCCACTGGTTGGCTCTGTACTCCACGCAATCATCTTGCCGTCATCGCTCAACGCCATCGATGTAATCACCTGTCCGTGGTCCAGGGGAGCAATTTGCGTCGGCGTTCCGCCAGAGATGCTGGTCATCCAGATACCATCGCCGCTATAGAGTATCTGGCCGGATGGCAACAGGATAGGAGGCGTTGCAGTATTGCTGATAAATCCCTCGGTCGGAATGACTTGCGCGTAGTTGCCCACAATGGAAACAAGATACAGCATATCATGCTGCATGTAGATCACATACTGTTCATTCGCTAACTGCAAAGGCGGAGCATCCTGGTGATTAAGAACGGTAATGGAAGAGGTAGCGGTGGCGCTTAACTCCGGGCTGAGCGGAATAGTGGGTGTCAACAACCGGCTGCCCACCGGGGTTACGGACGTTTGCCGCTTTACTCCGACAGGACTATTCTGTGCCGCCTGCACGAGACTGAGGACAAGTTCACCTGAAAACAGCAGTAGCAGTAGACCAATAAGAATAAGCAAGGATACTATCCCTGCGTTCGAAAATAGTTTCATCGTCTCAAGCCGTCTGGTTCATTGATGAAGATTTAGTATGTGGCTTTGTCCTGCCTGCATGGCTCGAAATAAAAGCCAGTGTTTTCGCGAACACTTCCTCGCGGTCGTGATCCCTCATCACGACGTGATAAGAGCGATGGAAGGTGACCAGGTATTTGTCTTGCGAACCAATGCGTCGATAAATTTCCCGGCCATTACGCGCAGGAACTACGTGATCGTGAATGGAGGTCATAATCAGGGCAGGCGCGGTAATACGTGGCAGTTCTTCCCGTAATTGCGGCAAATATTGCAACAGGCTCTCTACTGGCCGCATTGGCGTCCAGCGATAGACATCACGTGAATAGCGCAGGCGCGCCTCCGGGTCGCGTACATCTTCGCGCACTGTCGGCAGTAACGGTGTAATGTACTTGGCGATGCCAACAGCCGCTTTTAACCAGGGATACATGTGCAGGGGAGCGCAAATACTCACGATACCCGCGATTTCTTCATGCGCTGCGATATGCAGAGAAAGCGCCCCACCCAGTGAATGACCAACCAGGAAGACCACATCGCACTGCTGCTTGAGCGCCTGTAATTCCTCACGTACCGCCCTCGCCCAGTCTTCCCATCCCATTGCCAGCAAGTCTCTCACGTGCGCGCCATGCCCTGGTAATAGTGTGTTCACCACCATCATACCGCACGAACGAAGCAGCGTCTCCATTTCAGCAAAATCGTTTCTGCTGCCATTCAACCCATGCACCAGCAGTACACCTATCACAGGTTTTGCCGCGGGAGTAGATGCTTCCTGGTCGTGCGCGAATTGGGATGTTGCCATAGTGTACTTCCTCTGGAGGCTAAATGGACTGTATCTCCTGGCATGTTTCTTTTTTATTATTACGTTTTAACTAGCTCAGGGGTTACGGTTTGGCAATTTTTGGGACGAGGGCGATCATCCCAGACTGACGGCAGAACAGGTTAACTACAGCGCCCCGAAGGGGCAACTGGCCCGGTATTGATTGCATTCGGTGAGGTTGAAGCAATCGACACCAGGCGTGGAAAGTCTGTACGGTGTGCCGCTCGCTCCGATATGACTAATGTTGTAGTACCGACGGTTTGCGCAGGAGCAAAGTTGATGCTCGCGCCAGGAGTGCTAAAACCCTCATTCCACACTAGCGAAACAGTGCCAGCGTTGCTATTGGGAGCAATAGTCACCGTAGCAATGTAGGTAACGTTGATGGTTGTGCCGCAGATTACTCCTGTCACCGATGCCGGATTGGTCGATATAGCGATATTGACGACCTGGAATGGCCCTGGAAGTTTGCATACGCCTGTCGGAGCAACGGTTGTGGAAACAAGTGTCTTCCCTGATATGCCTACGCTGATAGAGCCGCTTACGGCAGACGCGGAATTTATCTGGATTACGAAGTTATTGAGCGTATACTGTACCGTCTGGCTCCTTTGCCCAGGAGTAAAGGTAGCGTTGCCGGCGATAGACGCGTGATTGATGTTCCAGGAATAGGGAACCTGACCTCCGACGCTTTCAGGTGCCACGTTGATTTGCGCGCTAAATACGATGTTCATTGCCATCCCACACGGGATAGTGGCAAGACTTACTGGATTTATAGAGATGGTGATACCCGTGACCTGCAAAGGCGCCGTAAATGTTGGCGTAGGTGAGAGAGCCGGTGAAACGCTTGCATTAGCCGAGGGAGAAGAAGTAGCTGCTGGAGTAGAAGAACTATTGCCTGTACCGCCGCTTGGACCACCGCAGGTGCTCGCACTCAGCGCAAACAAACATATACAAAGTATAAACATTGTTGAACGTCTAAACATTTGACCCCCCTTTTTAGAAGGATGCCCAGATACTTCCTTGTTATCAGTATAAATACCGATAGGTATATTACCATACATGTAGAGGTTTTCCTGGTGTTATTGGACTTCTGTGCTATAAGATCATTGCTCTTTTTTGGGAAAAGTGCTATAGTCGCATTCGTTCTATACGATAATAAAGGAGTTCATCTATGAAATTCGCTACAAAAGCCATTCATGCCGGGCAAGAGCCTGATCCGACGACAGGCTCAATAATGACGCCCATCTATCAGACAGCCACCTATGCACAGGCAGGGCTGGGAGAGCATAAAGGTTTTGAGTATTCACGCACAGGCAACCCGACACGGGCTGCATTAGAAGCATGTATCGCTGCTCTCGAAGAGGGCGTATACGGATTGGCGTTTGCCTCCGGTATGGCTGCGGAATCTGCTATCCTGAGTTTGCTCAGCGCGGGCGACCATGTCGTTTCATGCGATGACACCTATGGGGGCACCTACCGCATTTTTGAGCGGGTGATGCGCCGCTACAACGTCGAGTTCAGCTATGTGCCAGCGGGCAAGGTAGCGAATTATGAGAAAGCTATTCGTCCAAACACGAAAATGATCTGGCTGGAAACTCCAACGAATCCGCTGCTTCGATTGATCGATATCCAGGCTATCGCGGCGCTGGCCCATAGCAGGAACCTGCTCGTAGTAGTCGATAATACCTTTGCCAGCCCCTACTTTCAACAACCGTTGAAGCTGGGCGCGGATATTGTGGTGCATAGCACCACCAAATATATCAATGGTCATAGCGATACCATCGGCGGCGCGCTCGTTACCAGCAACGAGGAGGCGTACCAGGCCATCAAATTCTATCAGAATGCGGCAGGCGGCGTACCGGGGCCATTTGATGCCTGGCTCACGCTGCTTGGGCTGAAAACCCTGGCGGTGCGTATGCGGCAGCACGAGGCAAATGCGCTGGCGGTGGCAGCTTTTCTACAAGAGCATCCACGTGTTGAGAAAGTCTATTACCCTGGATTACCCTCTCATCCCGATTACGCGCTGGCCAAACGCCAGATGAGCGGCTTTGGAGGCATGGTGTCCTTTCAATTCAAGGGAACCTACCAGGATGTTGCGCAGATGGTCCGCCGCTTCAAGGTGTTCACCCTGGCAGAGAGTCTTGGTGGAGTCGAATCACTGGTGTGCCATCCCGCGTCGATGACACATGGCTCCATCCCGAAGGACATTCGCGAATCGCGTGGCCTCACCGATACACTTTTACGTCTTTCGGTAGGCATCGAGGATATCGAAGATATTCTGGCGGACCTGGAACACGTATTGGCATAAGGATTATGAAATCCAGGGCGACCTTTCCTGCCCTCGCGGTCGCCCTCCCAAATGTGTCATTTTGTTACATTTACAACTACTAACCGATGTAATATATGAAAGATATGGAGTCTTTGGCGTCTATATATATATAAGGATTATGAGACCAGGGGCGATCGCAAGGGTCGCTCTCCCAGACGTATCAATGTTAATGTTATTAGGAGGCCGTGCTATCATGGCACATTTCCCGGTACCCCGGCGGCGTATTGGTAGAGGCGCGCTTGCGCTGGCCAGCATGCTGCTGGTAATGCTACTGCTCAGTGCCTGTAATGGTGATCCACAGGCTCAGCAGCAGGCCAAGCAGAACAAGGACGCTTTTAGTAATGAAGTTGCGCATGCTCAGGGCATAGGCGTGCCAGATACAATGCTTGCACCGATTCTCAATCAGGCCAAAGCGCTCGGTAATACAAGTGCCCCTTTAGGTCTCTTCAACGATCAATCCGTCACGAATTATAACTCGAATCTCTCACAACGCTACCAGATGCTGACTCTCGAGGTGCGAGGTCTGGAGATTCAGGCTACGCAGCAACTGGATTATCAGGCCAGCCAGGACCTGCAGAGCCTGGAGAATGCCCTGGCCCTGCGGCAGAGCCAGAATTTTATCGAAGCAAAGACATTTGCCAATCAACTGACCGATTACCAGGCACAACTGGCGAAGGCCCAATATCCCAAAGACTATATTCAAATCAGCTATGAGGCGAAACAAGCAACGCGGGCGCTCCATTTGATGGGTCCCGCGTACAACAATCTCGTATCCCTGCAACAGATCATCAAGCAGTTGCAGGCATCTCACCTTGATACAACGGCGCTCAGTCAACAGGCGCAGGATGATTTGCAAACATTCCGCAGCGCTAGCGGGCCGGATGATTTCTCGCAGCTTATCGATCAAATTAACACACAATTGCAAGAAACGACGGTCTACTCCATACAGGCTATTCCCTTCGTGGGCGCGGCCAAACTCAAGCAGTTCGGCGAAGACATCAACCTGCTCCAGAAGTATGGAGCAAAGTCGTCCACATTCCAAACCCGGCTCACAGCAGACCAGCAGGCGCTCACCAATGCTAACACCATCAGCGATTTCCTGAAGATTTCAGCACAAATTGATAGCGATACGGCATCTATCCAATTCCCACTCGTGCAGGGCCAGGCCAATTACCTGCTGAAACAGTATCACCAGGAAGTGACGAGCTGGGGTAGGTCGCACCAGTACCATGATCCCTACGATGGAGGCGCCTATAACCTGGACTATGAATACGACCAGCAGGGCATTGGTTCGGATGCGGATGCAGCGATACAGTCAGCGCAAACACAGGATGATTACCTGTCGGCCATCGACTTTATCAACAACGACTTCTTGCACCTGCGTGCTATGGAAGCTGATTTGAATGACAGCACCCTATGGTACCACCAGCATGCTACAGATATCAGCTTGATGCAGCACTACAATGTCTATAGCTCTACTGTCGGCCCGGTACTGGTGGTATCACTCGTTGAACAGACAGTGCGCTACTATAATAATGGGAAGTTAGTTCGAGCATTCCACGTTGTTACAGGGCAGTACGCGAAACCATCGCCGCCGGGATTCTGGAACATCTTTGTGCGTGAGCACCCGACTGAGTTCAAATCGAGCGAGCCACCTGGCTCTGCGTTCTGGTATCCACCCACACCTATTCAGTACGCGATGGAATACCACTCCGGTGGCTACTTCTTCCATGATAGCTGGTGGCGCGGCATCTATGGTCCGGGCATGAACTTCCCGCATAGCGACCCTTCCGGTACCACCACATTTAATGAAAATGGCAGTCACGGCTGTATCAACATGGATCCCAACGACGTGGCCTGGTTGTATACACAGATACCCATCGGAGCGCCGGTCATTGTGTACTAGTTGTGAAAGCGGGAACGCCCGCCGTTTGACAGTTCTATCGGACTTCTGCTATAATCCATAGGCACTCGTTCAGACATTGTAAGGGCGACCCTCGCGGTCGCCCTCCCATTGGTTTTTGTAAACTCGCCCATGTGAAGGGGCGGATGTTTCGGGGAGGATCATAACTCACATGCCCAATAATGCCGCTGCTGAAAAGCGCATGCGCCAGGAGCAAAAGCGTCGCTTACATAATCGCAGCATTAAATCTATCGTGAAAACACAGGTAACGAAAGCTCGCGCTGCCATTGCCTCTGGTGAAGACGCAGAAGCCGCTGTACGCGCTGCCGCCAGCGAACTGGACCGCGCCGCCAAAAAAGGTGTTATTCATCGTAACAACGCTGCTCGCCGCAAATCGCGCCTGATGAAGCAGCTCAACGCAACAAAGTAAGTACTACCTTACTTCCTTACGCGCACAGGAGAATGACGAAGGATGGCAGATAAACAAGTATACACCAAGCCTGCCGGAAGGGCGCTGATCGATTCGGTCGAAAATGCCCAGTTACGGAAAGGTATACCGGAGATTATGTCAGGCGACACGGTTCGCCTGCAAGTGAAAGTCGTTGAGGGGAGCCGCGAACGTCTTCAGCCGTTCGAGGGCGTTGTGATGCGTCTACGAGGCGGTGGAGTCAATCGCAACTTCACGGTACGCCGCATTACGCACGGTGTCGGCGTTGAGCGCACGTTTCTCATCAACTCTCCCCGCCTTGAAAAGATTGAAGTGCTGCGCCATGCCCGGGTACGCCGCAAGCAACTGTATTATTTGCGTGGTTTAACGGGTAAGGCTGCTCGTCTGAAGGAACTTCGCCCGACTACTGCCAAAGAAGCCGCGGCGAAAGAGGCCGCCAGGGCCGCTAAGACTGCAAGTGTTGCAAATGCTAAAACCAGCAACGGCGAAAGTGACAACGCATAAACAAATACCGACCTTAGAGGAAGAGATGGCCCTGCTCAGTCAGGGCTATTCCTTTATTGCCGGATTGGACGAGGCGGGGCGTGGCTCCCTGGCCGGCCCTGTGGTTGCTGCTGCCGTCATCTTACCCCTTGATAACGCTGATTGTCCGGCTCTCCTAAACGGTGTGCGAGACTCGAAGCAGTTATCGTGCCAGGCCCGCGAGAGTCTCTATGATGTCATCATGCAGCGCGCACTCGCCGTAGGCGTCGGCCTCGGTTCCGTTGAACTGATCGATGAACGAAATATTTTACAGGCTACCAAATACGCTATGCGCTTCGCGCTCACTCAACTCTCTACGCCGCCACACGCGCTGCTTCTAGACGCACTACTCCTTTCTGATGTGCCACTTCCGCAACGTTCAATCATCAAGGGTGATGTGCGTTGCCTTTCAATTGCAGCTGCCTCGATCATCGCCAAAGTTACCCGCGACCGCCTCATGGTGCAACTTCATGTATACTATCCCGCATATGGCTTTGCCCAACACAAGGGTTATGGCACCGAGGCACACCTGGCCGCTCTGCGCGAACATGGCGCTACACCTGTTCATCGTCAAAGCTTCGCGCCAGTACGCGAACTGTACGGTTTGTTTGAGTCCACGTCCCAGCCTCTAACAGTTTCTGAGGAGTAACAGTCTAATGCCTGATTATGTATGGGGGCGTAACCCAGTTTTAGAAACGCTGCGTTCAAATCGGCAGGTCAAGCGTCTATTGCTGGCAGATGGCCAGCGTGATGCCCCATCCGTAGCGGCCATTCTCCAGGAGGCTGCGCGGCGACACATCCCCATTGAAACGGTGCCGCGCCACCGCCTCGATCAGCTCAGCCAGGGAGCCGTTCACCAGGGCTGCCTGGCGGTCGTCGAAGCGCGCAAGTACGCGACGCTTGAGCAAATCCTTGACTTTGCCAGGCAGAAAAAAGAAGACCCGTTCCTACTCATCCTCGATGCCATCCAGGATGTGAACAATCTCGGTTCGCTCCTGCGCAGCGCGGAAGCGGCAGGGGTGCATGGTGTCATCATTCCCCTGCACGAAGCGGCAGAGGTAAACGCCACCGTGGTCAAAACGTCCGCAGGAGCTACCGAACACCTGCTGATTGCCCAGGAAACCAATCTCACCCGCACTATCGACTTCCTGAAAAAACAGAATATCTGGGTCATCGGACTGGTTGGCGAGGCAAAAACCAGCTATGACAAAGCCGACCTGACAGGTCCCCTCGCACTCGTAGTAGGTAACGAAGGCAAAGGCATCAGCCGATTGGTGCGCGAACACTGTGATCTCCTGATCACTCTCCCGATGCACGGCTCAGTCAATTCGCTCAATGCTGCGGTGGCGGGTAGTATTGCGCTATATGAGGCATTGAGGCAACGTAGTAATAAAAAGTAGCCTGTTAGAGACATGTATGTTAGAATGATGCTGTTCAATTTGAGGATTTGCTGACGAGCAAATTAGTGCTGGATGGGATAGGAATGGATATTACGGGAAACGGGTGAAGAGGAAATGCGTCATCTACATACCTGGCCTCGTTTATTGCTCACATTACCGCTTGCCATACGCCTTGTTCTTGTTGTGGCAACTATAGTTTTTTCCCTGCTTTTCTATATGCTGAGCTTTCCGGTCATTCACAATGGCAACGTTCTCGTCATTCCTGCCGTATTGGTAGCCTGGATATTTAGAAAAAAAGGACTGCTCATCCTCCTGGGTATTGATTTTGTTACGCTGGTTGTCTATCAATGGGTACGACAAGGGCTGTTATGGCATATACCATTTACCCTCTCGTTCATTAGCGGTTTCATTCTCCTTGCCTGTATTGGGTACATCGTTCTCACACTGCGCGCCTTGCTGGATTCGGCGGATGAAGCTCGGATAATAGCGCAGGAGGCCGAGCACCAGACTGCTATTGCCTTTGAACAGCAGCGGCAGTTGAACGAACTGAAAAACCAGTTCATTCTGAATGTGAATCATGAGTTGCGTTCCCCACTCACCGTTATTTCTGGATATCTTTCGCTCCTCCTGGATAAATATGAGCAATTTGACCGCGCCAGCCAGGTGAATTATCTCAAGAACGCGGTGCGGAGCTGTAGGGAACTGGAAACATTGACTAATGACGTCCTGGACACGATGATGCTGAGCAATAATAAAGAGCTACTGCACATCGAGGATATTCCCGTTGCCCCTCTCGCTCGCGAAGCAATGGAACATTTCGAGGAATTTGGGAACCAGAGTGAGCGCACTCGTCTCGATATTCCTGAAGAGGTAACTGTTCGAGGAAATGCCCAATGCCTCCGCCAAATCCTGCGTAACCTGCTCTCAAATGCCTACAAGTATTCGCCAAGAGATACTCGTGTTACTATAAGCGCGACGGTGGATAGAGAATCTAAGCAGGAGGTATGCATCAAAGTAAAAGACGAAGGCCCAGGTATCCCGTCCGACCAGATACCCCTCTTATTTGGTCAATTTGTGCGTCTGCCGCGCGATCTTGCCGGCTCGGTACGCGGCTCTGGATTAGGATTATATGTCAGTAAAAGCCTGGTTGAAGCGATGGGTGGGCGTATCTGGGTTGAAAGCGCAGGGATACCGGGTGAAGGTAGCAAGTTTTGCTTTACGCTTCCTGGGACTGTGAGTGCATCCCACTAGATCGACATCTTCTTAAATACGGGCTCCGGTATGCTCCTGACGATCAACATAATGTAACGCCAGAACCAGGGCAAATACACTACCTCTTTCCCTTTCTTCATAGCATTATAAATCCCTTCACCAACTCTGCGCGGGCTGGCAAACAACAGTCCTTTCTTCAGCGAGGCGGTCATCGGGGTATCTACAAAACCGGGCTTGATCGTCACTACAGCTACTCCCGATTTCGCCAGTCTACTGCGCAGGCCCTGGAGGAAGATCGTGAGCGCGCCCTTGGACGCGCCATATACGTAATTGCTCCTGCGGCCACGATCACCGGCCACTGAGGAGATGACAGCGATACATCCACGTCTGTGCGGTTCAAAGTAATTCGCCAGCAATGTCAGGAGAGAGATCACGCTGGTGCAGTTGGTGGTGAATTCTTCCAGCGTCTTTGCCACGCTCTCCTGTGAAAGGCGTTGGTCGCCCAGCGTGCCATGCGCAACCAGCGCCATGTCGAGTCCGTCGAGCGTCTCAATGGCTGCCTGTATCATTTCCTGGTGGCGGTCCAGATCGCTCAAATCGAGTCCAAAGGTTTCCGCGCGTTTCGCGCCGCGCACCTTGAGATCGTTTTGCACTGCCTCCAGCTTTTCGGCTGAACGCCCGACTAAAAAAAGTTCCGCGCCATCCCTGGCAAAACATTTGGCGGTTTCCTGGGCAATAGCCGAGGTTGCGCCTATTATCAAAATCTTCATCTTATGGTGTCACCAATTCTTGTTAATTCAGGGTCGCCATGATTATCAACACTGTCGGGAACCGCGGCGGTCACGCGCCGCCAGAAGCTTGAGGAGAATTTCGGATCGACGTATGCCGAGAACTCTTTCCATCCAGGGAAAAACGCCTGGAAGCTCTTGGCGCTCATGCGCGCATCCTTAGCGGGATAGACGGCTCCTCCGCTTTGCAGCACGATGTGGTCAAGGTCTTCTAACAGTCGCAGCGTCTTCTGACCATCGTAGGCAAAATCCAGTGCCAGCGTTAAACCCGGTCGCGGAAACGAGAGCATGCCGGGTGATGTAATATCGCCAAATGTTTTTAGCACGGTCAGGAATGATCCCTCGCCTGAACGCCGGATGCGGGCAAGTATTTCGCGCATAGCGTGATGCCGTGCTTCGAAGGGTACGACAAATTGATACTGCAAAAAGCCGCGTTTGCCATACATACGATACCAGTCATGGATGGAATCGAGCGGGTAGAAAAACGGGTCATACGAAACGATTTTATGAACCCGTTTTGGTATCTGTTTATGATAGTATAGTTCGTTAAAGGCTTTGACGCTCAGCGAATTAAGTGCGAATGAAGGGAAATCGATAGGCACGGCAAGGGGCAGGCGCTTCTTCATCGGTTTCGATGCGAGTTGCCTTGAC
>WNGR01001947.1_pt1 | contig 22748 bp, 19 predicted proteins | sample 5407581 | NCBI WGS metagenome assembly WNGR01 (sample SAMN13153383, study PRJNA577476) | soil metagenome | isolation source: 80 cm soil or saprolite under Garry oak tree replicate 2 | place: USA:California | collected 2016-06-15
TCTTCTCTAAAAGAGAAGAAAACAACGTGTGCGTTAATGCCTAAAACGTAACGTTGTTTACGTTTCTTGCATCACGTTTTTGTCTCTAAAGAACAGAACGGGGAGATATGCGTCAGGAGAAGAAAATGGCGAGGATATGGCTCATGGCGCGATTTGGTGCATACAGGTCGCTTGCTTAAATACGTATGGTACCTGATACTCATGACTGAGGGGTGTTTGAAGCTATGCACGCTCAAGAGAGGGCGAAAGCAAGCAGATCATGGAAGGCAGCGGGACGGGAGCTTTGATCAGAGGAGCCAAGCCCACATCGCTCTCACCACTGTGAGCGTCTGGAGCGCAGCGCTGTGGGAACGGCTCAAGAGGGGCACAGTTGGCACCCGAGTCAAGCTGGCATCGGAAAAGATGAGGCGACTGAGCCAGTCTGCTACACGGCATGGAGCACACGCTGGCGCAGCAGAGGAAATCCAGCCTTGCCATACATTTGCCGTTTAATAAGCTTTAACTTGGTCACATGGCCTTCCACCATCCCATTATTGATCGACCAGGTTAAACCAGCTTTCACAGCCGCTTTATCCAGCTCGACTCCATGGGCAAAGCGCTGAAGCTCTGGGAGATCGCTCTTGGCGATTTGCTCTAACCAGGCGTCCAATCGGTGCCCTTCTCGCTTGTGGACCATCGAGAAGAACTCTTGAATGAGGTGGTACGCTTTCTTGAGCGTTGGACTGACTTGGCAAAAGGCAGCCAGATCCTCTCGTTCGATCTCATCCAAGCTGTCAGGGTCACGCACAAACAACCAGGCGGCGGTGCGAGCAGAAAACTTCTGAAGACGAGGCAGGGAGGCCGTTGCCTTCACCTCTGCTTGCTTGAGCGTCTCCAGGTAGCGGTAGACCGTGCGATCTGATCCACTGTAGCCTTGTTCCTTGATTTCGCGCCACAGGACCAAGCCATTTCGTTCCCCATTGTGCCACCGCCTCAGAATGTAAGGAGCAAATGGGTCAAAGGAACTCTGCCTCTTGCGCCGTTTCTTCGTCTCGGGAAAGGTTCCTCCTTTGAGCCAGTCGCGCACGGTTCGTTCGCTCATTCCCAGCCGCTGCGCAATCTCCTTGGTCTTCATCCCTTGCGTTCGCAAGTCCACCACCTGCTGATAACGTGCATAGCGCCCACCTCGCCGCATCAGCCGCGCTTTCTCCACATGGGCAGGCTCGAGCGGACGCCATTCTTCGATCATGATGATCGGCTTGGATTGCTCACCTCTCTCTGGCTCACCTGCTTTGCTTGCAGCGACGAGTTCTGCTTGACATCGTGCCAAGAGCAGTTGGGTAGCTTCGGTCAGGTTCTGACACACATGGAACCTGTCGGCACACTGCATGGCCTGGGGAGCACCGAGGGTTGCAGCTTTGGCATACTCACTCCCGCCATCACGACTCACCACCGTGATATCTGGGTGATGTCGCATCCACCGTGCCGCGGTGTCTGCTTGCCGATCAGGCAAAAGATCAACCACCTTGTGGCTCTCCAGGTTCACGAGGATCGTACCGAACCAGCAGCCACGCCGGAACGAAAAATCGTCTATCCCAAGATAGAGCACCGATCCCGTCAGGACGTTGGGCAGAGCCATTATTCGGCTCAGGATCGTCTGGCGCGTGGTCTGTAGCCCGAGCCGTGCAGCGAGTCTGGCCCCCCCTTTTCCACTGGTTGCCAGCCCAATGTCGGTGATCTGCTGACAGTGTCGCATCGTCATCCTCGCCCAGGGTTCCACAAAGGCTGGGAGACGCTCGGTGAAGACTTTGCGCTCACAGTAGGGATTGCGACAGTAGAATTTACGCACCGTGAGGCACAGCTGGACTCGGCGTCCTGCACAGGGAGCATCACGCAAGACTCGTCGGTAGTGGCTATGTAGGGATGACGATGACGCTGAACAGAGTGGACAACAAGATGTGGGATGCGTGGCGACCACAGCAATGACCAAGCCGTTTTCGGTGATCTGAATCTGCTCAATGAGCATCCCTTCGGGAAGTGGAAGCAATGGGGTCTGTTCCATCACGACCTCGGATCTCGAGACACAGAGAGGGCCTACAAGCTTCTTCTGGAAGGGACTATATCACGTAGGGTCAACCTGTTGCCGGGAGCAAGCAGGCAGTATGCACCAAATCGCGCCATGAGCCAATTTATGGTCTTTCCGACAACTGCTGATGGGAATGACCGCCGTTGCCAGAGCTGCCAGAGAGATGAGTAGACGACCAATCATGCGTTGCATGAGCTCTGCTTCCTTTCTGTTCGTCATGTGGCCGACTCGGCCATCATGTGATATCCTGCCACGGCTTGCGTCGTTCACGAAACCTTCTCATCCCAATCAACCTGGTAGGAGTAGACCCAGTCGAGGGCGGCCGGGTTAGCGAAGCGGTCGAGGAAGAACGGCATCAACCGGTCCCGGAACCACAACTGGATCGGATTGGTCATGACCTTGGTCTGCCCCAGGGTACGCCCATACCGGACCGCTCGCTCGACACGCGCTCGACGCAGGTGCTCATAGGTCACGAAAGCGAGTGCGTGATCCTCCTTGTCTCTCAGGCACTTTGCCAGCACAATCGCATCCTCCATGGCCAACGATGCACCCTGTCCAGCGTTGGGCGAAATCGCATGGATGGCGTCGGCGACCAGGACAACCCGATCTTTGTACCAAAGAGGCTGCGTGGCAATATCATAGATGGGATAGGCGACGATCGAACTCTCTGTGGCCCGGATCATCTCCGAGATGAGAGGCTGATCCTCCCGGAAGAGATCAAACATGCGTGCCTGCCACTCGTCGCTCACGATCAGGTCTACATCTCCTCGCAAAGGGGCTTCCTGTTGTGGGAAATTGACAAACCAGTAAAGGTCGCCGCGCGCGCTGACGTGATAGCCGAAGAAGGCTTGCTGGCCATAAATGAAGTGCTGGATGTCCGGGGTGGGAGGGAAGTGGGAGTGCGGTGTGAAGCCGCCGGTACTGATCAGACCGGTGTATTGTGGTTTGGGAGCGCCGGGATTGATAAGGGTGCGGGTGCGGGAATGTACGCCATCGCAGCCGACGAGATGCGAGCCTTCCGCCGTGGTGCCATCGGCGAAGGTGGCGACCACTCCATGCGCGCCGCTCTCCAGACCAGTTAGCTTCTTGCCATAGGCGATCTTGATCCCCTCTCGCTCAGTCCCATCACGCAGCACCTGGTGCAGGCGGGAGCGCAGAATACAGATGCTTGGGCGTCCCACTTCCTCACGCGCCCCATTGCGCACCTCGCCCAGGCGCTTGCCATCCGCACTCCAGATAAGCAGGCGAGGAATAGGAGATCCCTCCCCCGAAGCGGGTCCGTCGAGTCCGAGCGACTTGAGCACATTGAGTCCATTGCAGGCCATGTTCAGGAAGCTACCCCCATAATCGCTGGAGGCAGCCTTGGCCTCATAGATCTCAGCCTCGATGCCTGCCCGTTGCAGGAAGAGAGCGAGAACGGGTCCGGCGATTCCGCAGCCAATAATCAGCACTTTTCTTGCAGGTCTGTCCATAAAAAGTCCTTTCTGAGCATCTCGTATCGAGTCTCACTCCTTTTCGCTATCATCCTCAGTTGGCAGGAAAGCGAGGTCTGGACGAGTGACCTTCCATCTGACGAGGTCGTCTGAGGTCTCGGTCAGGGTTCCGTCTTTGATGTCTCCGAGAAGCTTCTCTACCCAGGCACTTTCACTTTCAAGCTGAGCCAGTCGATACTCATCCTCGATCAGGAAGAGTCGGTCTACGCCCCGTTGCCTGCATGTCTCCAGTTCGGAGCGCAGCGCTCCGATCTTCTCCGAGAGGGCGTGCATGCGATCTTGCAGGAGAGCAACGGCCTCGGGAGGTGAGAGGTGAGCGATGAGAGCCAGGCCAGCCACGAACTGGGTGTATTCCGTGGCTGGCGTGCGGAGCAGGACGCGCAGCCAGTCGAACAATTCAGCACGCCCTGCCTCGGTGGTGGTGTAAATCGTGCGTTCGGGATGACGTCCTTCTCGCCTGGTTTCCACTGGCACGATCAGTGCACTCTGGTGCAGCGTACCGATGACAGAATAGAGGGAGCCAAAGTTGAGCTTCACAGTAGAGGAAAGGCCGCGCTGGCGCATCATCGCCGCCATTTCGTAGGGATGCATAGGGCGCTCGGTGAGCAGTGACAGGACGGCCAGCGCCAGTAGGTTGGATCGTTTATGTTGTGCCATCAGCCGTTCTCTCGGCAAAGGTATTCTTTCTGATATATTCTATTCAGAATATATCAGAAAGAATAGGTCTTGTCAAGGGTAGAAGGAAAGCGACAAGGCGATTCCGTTGAGTTACAAAGCGTGAGCAAACATGGCTGACCTGTTCTCCTGACACTAGAAAACTTGTCGGTTCTCCGCAACCATCATCTCCTGCCCCTGGATCGAATCACGAACCGCCGCGAATCCGTAGGTGATCATCTCCGCCTCGTAGTCATGAATGGCCTTCAGCAGTGGCTTCTCCCCAGCGCGGGCAGCGATCAGCTGCGAGACGAGAAGGCTCGCATCGCGCAGGGCGGTATTGCCGCCGATCCCCCGTGTCGGCGGCATACTGTGGATGGCGTCTCCCAGCAGAGTAATGCGTTTCGTTACCCACTCCTCGACAGGAGTTGCCGCATGCAACTGTTTGTAGATCACGGTCGTCGGATCAGACTCGCGAACCATCTGTTGCAGGTGCGGATGCCATCCCTGGACCATGGAGCGAGCTACCTGTTGGAGCGCCTGTCCATCCAGCAGCAAGGGATCCTGCTCAAAGGGATACTTGTCGCGGCGTGCGATAAAGGCCCAGAATAGATAGCTGCCAGTGGTATCGAAAAACAGAGCGGGCTGCAAGGTGGTAGCCTGCGAACCTTCGCTTTGCCCGGTATGCTCCTGCGGCGGACGGGTGAAATCAAAGAGGGCGGTGAACATCCCATACCCCTTTGGACCCAGAATGGTCGTTGGTCCATCGAAGCGTCCAGGGATGAATATGGCGTTGCGCGTCTCCTCTGTCAGGGGGAGTTTGCCCATGATAGCCACCACCCCCGTTTCCACCCGCAAGGCCTGGGGAAGGAGTTGCGTGCGTACCTGTGAATGGCCGCCATCGGCTCCGACCAGCACATCCCCGACTGCCGAAGAGCCATCCTCAAAAAAGGCGGTGACCTTCCCATCTGGCGACTCCTGGTAGTGCGTGAAGGTCTTGTCGAAGTGGACCAGCGTATCCAATCCGAACAGTAAGACCTTACGCAAGGTGATCCGACTCACGGCAAGGCTGAGTTCTGCCAGGTCTGGATGCGACACCGTGTAGGTGGGATTGGGGAAGAAGCTGATCTCCTGTAATTGCTCGGTGACGATGCGCAGGCCATTGCCAGGATTGCCTGCGGTGGCCCGATAGACCTCGAAGAGGTCCGGCGGCAGACAGGCATGCAGCGCAAGGATGCCCTGCGGCTCGATGTGGATGCGATAGCCCTGCAGACGGTCGCTGGGTATACGCTCCCGCTCATAGACAGCCACACTGATCCCGGCCTTTTTTAAGCCCTGTGCCAGGCACAGCCCGCCGAGTCCCCCACCAATAATGAGCACGTGAAAAGAAGATGTTGACACACTCAAGCTCCTTTGTCTGTTATGTTCTTGACGCAAAGACATGTCTCGCACATGGCGTTTGGGGCGCCCTTGTGCAATGCTATCAGTCTAAGATAGAAAAGGATCGAGGTGTGTCCCCCGCAGGGGTGATTGTGCGGGTGATTGGAGAGGAGAGTGGTTAGCGCAGGTACAACTCGTGTGCCTTCTCGCATGCCTCGAAGCGATTGGTCACCTGCAGCTTCTGATAGATCCGCTGCAGGTGTGTTTTCACCGTATTGATACTGATGAACAGTTCCTCTGCTATCTGCTGCCTGGAGCGGCCGGTCACCAGCAGAGATAGCACGTGCCGCTCTTGCGGAGAAAGGTCCTCGATGCGTGGGACTTTCGGATTGGGCTTGCTCTGTCGCTCCCGTTCTCCGTCAAAAGCCATCAGGATCGTCTGAAGATAGGTGTGCAGGGGCTTCTCGCGCACCTGGGAGAAGATAGGGCGCAGGAGGGCCGAAAGTTCCTCTCCCTCATCTAAGAAGAGGCGGAGATACCCTTGGGTGTGAGCCAACGCGACCACCTCACAGAGCATGCGTTGGGCTGTTTGTGAGTGGTTGAGCAGGTGATGGGCCAGAACGATCAGGAGCTGGCTCTCCAATGCGCTGCGGGTGCGCCCGGCAGCCAGCGCTTCGGCGTACCACCCTTCAAGCAAGCCAAGAGCCGCCTGTCCCTGACCTTGCGTCAGGAACCAACGGGCCTGCAGCAGTTCTTCCCGCTCATACTGTAAGCGAGAGAGGTCTTCGTCGGGCTCTCTGTGGGTAGTGGCCCAGCGCTGGACGGCAGGGATATTCCCCATGGAGAGTTCGAGGCGCGCCTGCCAGGCAAGGATTTCCCGTAGGAGGTGTGGCGAGTGTGTTGGTTCTCTCCAGGCCAGCAGGGCTTGTAGCATACGTACCGCTTGCTCCGTCTCTCCCCGCGCCTGCAAGACACGCGCCTGCAAGAGGCTGGCCTGAACCTGGAGGGACTCGTCGGTGAAGTGCGAGAGATTCTCTGACGCCTCTTGCAACAACTGGGTAGCACGATCCAGTTCATTCCACTCGTAGGCCAGCTGAGCGAGCCCGAGCAAGGCCTTCGTGCGGTCTGCAAGCTGCTTACCTGCCCGAAATGCCCAGGAGAGCGCGGTTTGATAGAATTCGGCAGCCTGGTACAATGCCCCTTGCTCGATGCAGACCTCGGCGAGCAGGAGGACGACGACGAGCTTGCCCGCGTGGTTCTTGGTCGCATCGAAGAGCGACAGAACTGTCAGCAGATCCTTGCGAGCAGCGTCAAACTGTCCCAGCCACCGCTTTTCTTCCGCGACTATTCCCAGACAGATGCCTCGCCAGGTGGGCTGCTCCTCTGAAAGCTGAGCGAGCGCCTGCCTGGCAAGATGGACGGCCTCTTTGATGGCTCCCTGCCGCAGGGCAAGGAGCGCACGAAAAGCCAGCAGCACCCCGGGCGCAGGCATATGGCTGCTCTCTTGCCAGGTCTGCCCTGCTCTTTGCAACAAGGTCTCCACCTGGGCGAGCGTCGCCGGTGGGAGTCGATCGGAGGCAGAGGTGAAGGTGAGCATGGTGGCAGAGAAAAAGCAGAGGGCAGGGGAGGAGTGCAGCACAGGTTCTGGCAACTGAGAGAGCCAACGCTGCACCGTCTGGACCTCCTGGAGGGCGACCCAATGCTGTGGGCCGATGAGAGATTCGATCAAGGAGGTGGCACGGGCAAAGTCCTGCGCCTGCAAAGCCGCTTCCACCGCGTCCGCAAGCATCCCTTGCTGTTCATACCAGATGCTCGCCCGACTCAAGCACGAACGCAAGACCTCTTTGCCGAGCCGGTGCCGGGCTTGAGCGCGCATGGTCTGGGTGAAGAGCGCGTGATAGCGATACCACTGCTCATCCCCTTCGATGGATTGGAGGAACAGTCCTGCGCTTGCGATCTCTTCGAGTATCTGCTCGCTATCGCCCTTTCCGGTGACGGCCTCGCAGAGAGAGGCCGTGAGCCGGGAGAGCAGGCTGGTCTGCAGAAGAAAGGTCTGCACCTCCTCTGGTTGGACAGAGAGGACTTCTGTCACTAAATAGTCCTGGATTTGCCGCTCGTTCCCGGTGAAGGTAGCGAGAACATGCTCAACTTCTCTAGGATCGCTGCGTCCCTGCAGGGCAAGCGTGAGCAGACGCAGCCCAGTCACCCAGCCTTCCAGGCGGGAGTGGATATCTGCGACCACGGAAGCCGAGAGCAGCGAGGCGTGATCCGGCAGCACCTGTTGGAGGAAGTGCTGCGTTTCTTCTGGAGAGAAAGATAGGTCGCCCAATCTCACGTCCAGCAGGTCGTTTCTGGCCCGCCAGCGGATCAGCGGGAGCGGTGGTAGGGTTCGGGTCAGCATCACAACATGCAGTGATGCTGGCAGGTGATCGACGAGATAGGCAACGGCCTCATGAATCTGAGAGGAGGTAATGACCTGGTAATCTTCCAGGATCAGCACTCCCTGGCAGGCCAGTTGGGTGACATCGTTCAGGAACGCAGTGAGGATGGGTAAGAGATTGGGCGGAGCAAACGGCGACGGTTCTGCCAGGAGTTGAGCAAGAGAGGAGCGTCCCAGGTTCTTCTGGAAAGCCTGGCAGGCGGTGAGCACGTAGCGCCAGAAGCGCACCGGATCGTTATCTTCTGGTTCAAGGGAGACCCAGGCCACAGGGGGAAGGTGAGCGATCCGTGCAGGATCGCTCATCCACTGAGTGATGAGCGTGGTTTTGCCGTATCCAGCCGGGGCTGTGACGAGCGTCAGCTTCTGTTCCAGACCGCCATCCAGCAGGGCATGCAACCGCTCCCGTGTGATGAGTTGAGCAGGCAAGCGCGGCGGATGGAGCTTGGCAAGAAGCAGGAGACTCTGGAGAGGCGCCTCGTCGCTGAGTGATGAGACAGGCGCGTGGTGGACACGGCTCGCCTCTCCTCGCGCTCTGGCTGGAGCGGCTCGCTCGATGGCCTCGTGCTGTCGCGTTTCCGACGACTTTGATGCAGAAGGTGAGAGGTTTGAGGGAATTGTTTGCCCTCCAAGCGCCTGGGCCACGGCCTCTAACTGTGTCGGGGTGAGCTTCCGGCTAGGTCCAATATAGTGCTTGAGCATGCGTCGGCCCTGGCGGTGATAGGCATACCAATAGCCATCTTGGCCGCGGGGGCGTCGCTCTTTCTGGAGGGAGAGGGACCCAGCGCTCCCATGAAAGGCAAAGGAGGTGTGAGCCTCCAGCCAGGCCAACCAGGCGGTCTCATCTCCACACAGCAGGAGAGCGTCCGGCTTGTGCTGGGCAAAGACTCCATAGGCCTGGTGTGCTTGTGACCAGCGTAGGCTATACCGGGCAGCTTTTGGCATCGCTTTCTCCTCCATATCAGGGTGATACCCAACAGCCTGCTCTCGCTGATTCTATCCCAGAGAGCCGCAGACTGCAAGTGCTTCCCGACAGCATGCGAAGACGAGCCAGCACATCGCAGGTCATGAGAGGACGGGTGATACCCAGCCTTCAGGAGCCTGAAGTGTGATAGGTTGAAGTAGACAGAGCAGTCACCCGCCAACGGTGCTGGAGTTTGGCCGCCTCTTGCGGGTCCAGATGATGCCGGTGGTAACGGCTAGAAGGACGGTCGCGGCGCCGGAGGCAGTGAGAGTTTGTGCCGCGCCGAGCGTTCCGACAATCGGGCCTCCGGCCGCAGTGCCGAGTGGGGTGGCGACCAGGATGATGGCGCTGCGGGCCGCGAGCACCGTGGGCAGGTGAGCGCTGGTAGTGGATGATTGGAATAGGGCGTAGGTCAGCGGGATGAACGGGCCGTAGATCAGCCCGCCGAGAGCAAAGCACGCCAGCGTCACGCCGACCGGGGCGAAGACGAATGGCAGCAAACACGCACCCCAGCCCGCGACGATGAGGAGTGTGACCCGCCGGATGTTGCGGTTGCGCAGTGTGCCCGTAATTAACGCAGCAACGAGCGCGCCGACGCCGAAGGACGTCCAGTAGGCGCCGAGCAAGCCGGCACTGGCGTGCAGGTCATGTGCAACATAGACGGGGAGCGCGACTTCGACTGGGCCGTACAAGAAGAAGAACAGCCAGGACAGGATGATCAGGCTCATCAAGTGGAGCCGGCGGAGCAGCCGGAATCCCGATTCTGCCGCCTGGGCATTGACCGGCTCGTCGGCAGTCGCTGCGCTCAACTGTGTACGCCACGCTTGTATGCCAAGGAAGGCGAACGAAGCAGCGTCCAACGCGATGAGAGATCCAATACCCAGCGGTGCCAGGAGTAGTCCAGCAAGCGACGGCCCGACGATCACGGCAAGAGCGACTTGCGCGCCGTAGAGGGAGTTGACGCCAATCCGGCCTTCCGGCCCGCCCAGCTCTGACAGCATCGTGTATTCACCGGCGTTGCCCCAGGCATCCATGACCGACGAGCCGGCGAGGAGCGCCACGTACACGTACGGCGCCAGGCTGCCGGTTGCCCACAGGATCGCGATCATGGCGAGGAAGCCAGCTCGAAGCCAGGTGTGGGCGAGGACGAGGACTCGTACGGGCCGGTGGCGCAGGAAACGACCCAGCGCCAAGGCTCCCGCGACACCCGGCAACGTGTACGCGGCCACGGCGATACCAACAAAAACTCCGACGTTTCCCGACGGAGCAATCAGCACCGCCAACCAGGCGATGCTCACCGTGCTCATCCCATCGCCCAGGGCCGAGACGCCCAGGCCGAGCAGAAGGCGGCGTGTATGAGGGTCGCTCAAAAGCCGCCGGTATACCGCGGGGATCATGCTACGTCCCTTCTTCGAAGCGAAGCAGTCGCCAGGGCACCGCCATCTCCCAGTTTGGACACATGAGCGAGATGCCACAAGAGGAAGCGTTTCATCCGTTCTTTTCCTTGTTCTCTCACTTCTTCTTTCCTCCTCAAGTACCACCAGGTATTCGTTGTTTGATCAACTCCCGTTTCCACTATACAAGAGAGCGTGCACGAATCGGTTGTGTATGCATGAAGGAGATTCTCTTGCTGGCTGGAGGAGCACAGGATGGCTGACGAGGAGTTCCATAAAAGGGCATAGATCTGCTACAACTGCAAGGCCCCCGAGAGAGGCTGGCAATAGCCCCGATCAGGAGTGCCTGTCCACAGTTATCTATGCCTATCACGAGACGAGGCTGCCAGCGATCCTACAACGTTCCAAGCAATGGCCCTGTCAGCATGCTCTTGAGTTGAAAGCACAGAAGAACGAGGCTAATAGTTACCCCTGACCCGGTGAGTTGGAAGATGAACCAGAGCAAGGCAATGGTCGTCAACTGATCTCCCACATACGAAATACTTAACCCCAACCATAATCGCGAGAACGCAAGGGACTACGAGCCAGAGCGCATTTGAAGAAACTGAACACAACATACCCCTTTACATGACACAACTCCCTTGCAAAACGCGTGGAGGCACTGCAAAGGTTGCCTGACCCCATTTTTGCACCTCTGGCGGTGGTCTGCGGAGGACTCCAGGCGGCGTCCATCCCAGGATTCTGCGTGCCGAACTTGTAGAAGGATCTGGGCCACCGCGCGGTCCTGATCTAGAGAGACTCTGCCCACCAGGATACCTTTGCAGATGAGGCTTGCTAAATCCTGAGATTTCCATTATGCGTTTGCCGATTGGAGGAGCACTGGCTTGATATCGACGACCGGCGTTCCGTCAATCGCTTCGATCGGCCCCACGTGTAATCTCTTTCCATCGATGGAGAGAACCGTCACCTGGTGTAAACCAAGAGGATTGGGTCGATCGGGAGACCGTGTGGCAAAGACACCGGCCAGAGGCACGGTCTCGTCATTGCGGGGATGCGTTTTCAAAATGTCGCGCTGAGCCTGGTGCAACCAGGTAATCACAATGAGTTCATCGCCCACCGCAATCCCTTCCAGCCCCGCTGCCACCGACGCATTCACTTCGAGCCAGGCATCCGGCGCGCCTTCGCGGCCTTGGTTGGGGGCTTCTCCAAGCTCTTTGAGAGGCGAATGAAGCAAGCCAATGGGAGAAAGGGAATAGTCAGTCTCTCGCATCATGTTTCCTCTTTCATGGCAGATTGGACAAGAAAAACGGGGTGGGTCAGCACCTCACGCTCAAAGTCCTCAAGGGAAGCGTTCACGCCAACGTTGAGGTAACGGCTGAGGGTGAAACGGATGTACTTGCGAACGAACATCGCAGGAATGCCGGGGGGACCGGTGCGCACGGCTCCCCGAAAGATGGGGGCCGCGGACTCTGGCTCCAGTTCGAGCGCATGGATCTTCTCGGTGTGCCATTCACGGGTCAGTGTCGCCTCTCCTCCCGCCGCGCGGAGGTTGCGCACCCAGTTCACGACTCCGTACGGGGCGATGAGGGAGCGTTGCTGATCTTGGACAAAGATGGAGACCGGAGTCTGGATCGGCTTGCCACTTTTGCGTCCGCGAACCGTGAGCAGCGAGGTACTCCCCATCGGTATGCCCAGGCGCACCAAGGTTGCGTTTATGGCATTGCTGAAGCGCACGTAGGCAGTGACTCGATAAGGTTTTGCCATTAGAGACGTTCTCCTTTGTTGGTGAGACTGCGCGCGCAACTCTGCAAGCTTTTGCAAGGCCAGGCACCTATCCGCCTGGTCACCGCGTGCGGACGCTTCTTGCCGCGCCGCCCGGTGCCGCGAAGCTCGGGTGCGTGGTAATGTGGCTCAAGGATCGAACACTTTTTGACTCACATGCCTGAGCCTTAAGCCAGATTACCAGCGCGCGCCCACCACCTGCCTGGCGGTGACGCTGATGCGGTTCCAGACATTGATCGTGGCGATGGCGAGGATCAGGGCCGCAAGTGCCGACCCGTCGTCGTGCCGGGCGACTTCCTCCGGATCGAGTCTGCGACGTGATCCAGCCGAGCTCTTAAAGCACGCTGTGCGCAAGGTGCTACGACTGCACAATCAGCCACTTGTTGCCATCGGGATCACTCACGCCAAACCACGTGCCCCATCCATCCTTCGTGATCTCACTGGTCGGCTCGACGCCCTTTGCTTTCAGCTCTTGGTACGCTGCTTCAATATCTGGAGTTGACAGATACAGCTTCATCGTGCCAGGCTTCATGTTTTCATACATTGTCGTGAGATTGAGAGACGCACCACCCCCGGGGGCATCAAGAGACACCCAGTGCTGATCGCCTTGCCCGTAATCTCTGGTAACTTTGAAGCCTAACTGATCAGCATAGAACTCTTTGGCCTTCGCCATGTCTGTGACTGCCATGTGGAACATCAGAATTCTCTCAACAGCCATTGGAATGACCTCCTTGCATTTAATTACCTGTTTGTTGGCTTACTGAGCAAGCATGTTACATCTTCCCCTCCTTCTGTTTGAGAAGCTTTTCGCGCTCCTCTTCCCACATCGTGACCGACCTTGTGAAAAAATCGGCGAGCAGTTCCAGCTCTGGTTCGGAATACCTGGAAACAATCTGATCCTGCGCCTCTCTGAGCGATGCAAACCAAGGAGCGAGTTTTGCTGCTGTTTCCTTCACCAGCACAATATGGGTGCTGCGCCGGTCTTTCGGGTTGGGGCGGCGTGCAATCAGCTCACTTTTCTCAAGGCGATCGAGCATGGCCGTGGTCGCACCGGAGCTCAGCCCCGTGTACTGGGCAAGCTCCGAAGGCGTGGCTAAACCTTTGAAGAGGATAACGCCAAGACATTCCATGTCCGTGGCGTTCACGCCAAGCATCTCGCCAACAACGTGACGAAAGAGGACGGAGCCGATGCCATATTCCCTCGCCCCCCTAACGACTTGCCGCTTCAAGTCCTCTTTATTGCGTTGCGTCATGTGACTTCCTCTTGGAATTATCTCGAAATTAGAGTATCTTTATTATAGAACATTATCACGGGTAATGTCAAGAAAGGGGGAGGACGATGAAAAAATGTCTTCTGCTCTATCAGGGGCCAGCCACACCGCCAGACGCATCGCACGAAGGATGGCCGCAATGGTTTCACAAGCTGGTGGTAAATTGGCTGAAAAGCGGGTCTGGCATGATTTTGCGGTGGTGAACCGATTTTTGGTGAGGCATGCAGGCCGTGACATCCTATGCCACGGCCTGCTGTTCCTCTTTCAGGACTATACTACATGTTGGCGCGAAAGGCAAGAGGGGTAGGATGTCTACGGATCATCAGCAGCAGAAGCCATGAAGAGCGAGGGCAGACCAACTTTTTTAACAAGAGGTGTTGTTTTCATCGGAGAACACAACCAGGATACTTACCGGTTGAAGAACCGCTGAGTCAGCGTGACGATGAAGGTGACTTTGATAATCAGGCCCACCAGCGCCTCAAAGGCGGCTAGCACGGTGAGCGGATCATCAAGCAAAATATTGTTTCCCGGAAAGAACCCTCGCCCATGAAAGCTGGTCATGCTGAACACAAAAGCTCCAAGAGGGGAAAGAGAAGGCCCAAGAGTGTGTCCGAGGAAATAGTAGGCTCCGGCTTTATATTGATGACAAGCGGAACATGAAATGATCAGTTGTCATCCCAGAGGGTGAGAGCCGTGGTGAGGCCACCCTGCAGCGCACTTCGCGCTGGCATCAGGTTGGATACGGACACCCCGAGCAGGCGCACTGCTCCCTTTTCACTTCCCAACTGGGAAAGCAGGGTACGAAGCACCGGAACCATCTCCCGCGCGGACCGGAACCCCTGGGTGCGGCTGACGCTGCGCGTGATGAGCTGGAAGTCGCTCCAGCGGACTTTCAGGCTGAGGGTCCGAGCGACCAGCTCCAGGTCGGTGAGCCGACGCTCCACCTGCTCGGAGAGATTCGCCAGGATCGCTTCCATCTGGCCGCGGTCGGCGAGGTCTCGCTCGAGGGTGATCTCCTTGCCGACCGATTTGCGCTCGCGTACCGAATCGACGGACCGTTCGTCCTCCGCACGCACGTGCCGATAGAGCAGACTACCGCGCGATCCCAGCAGCGCACGGAGCTCTTCCTCGCCCATCCGCCGGAGATCGGCCCCGGTCAGGATGCCGCGTTCTCGGAGCGCCGCCGCGGTAACTCTCCCTACGCCGAAGAATTTGTCAATGGGAAGTGCATCGAGGAATGCCGGAGCCTGTTCCGGTGTGATGAGCGTCAGCCCGTCGGGCTTGTGGGCATCGGAACCCAACTTGGAGAGCAGCTTATTGAAGCTGACGCCCGCCGAGGCCGTTAAGCCCGTTTCCTCGCTGATGCGCTCTTTGAGAGCGCGGGCCAGTTGCACCGCCTCCGAAAAGTCGCTCACGCACGAGGTGATATCAAGATACGCTTCATCGAGGCTGAGCGGCTCCACAAGAGGTGTGACGCTTTTGAAGATCGCCATGATCTGCGCGGAGACGGCACGATACACGTCAAAGCGCGGCGGGAGAAAGATGGCCTGCGGGCAGAGTCGGTACGCCGTCCTGGCTGGCATGGCGCTCCTCACACCGAAGGCACGGGCCTCGTAGGAGCACGTCGCCACCACGCCTCTGCTCTGGGGCGAACCGCCGACCACGACCGGCTTGCCGCGTAGCTCAGGACGATCGCGCTGCTCGATGGAGGCGTAATAGGCATCCAGGTCGATATGCAAAACAAAACGCTGTGTTCGCTGGGTCTCTTCCATGCTTTCTTTCACCGCTCACGCCGGACCACATCTTCCTCATCGTCTCAGAGAAACGCGCTAGGAGGCAACGCTGGCATATGGCCAGAGAGTTGGTTCCGGCAGGCCGAGCTGCGCCGAGGATGGGTCAACTCCGCCCTCTAGCTGATGAAGCACAGGTCCAGCAGAGAACGCACTCTCACCGAAGTCCATCGAACAGCGGGTAGCCGGAGAGATAGCCGAGTTCGACGAGTTCGGTGCGCGGCACGCTGTGCGCCATCGCCTCGCTAATGGGCGCGATGCGGGTCGGCACCGAAAAGCCGGGCAGCCAGTCGTCGTGATGAGCCAGAATCACGCGGCGTGGCCGCAGCAGATCGGCCTGCCGCGCCACGAACTGGGCGAGCGTGCCCTGAATGGGTTCGCCATCGATGGTGCCGCGGCCGGCGGCCGCCAGGATAGCCACATCCGGGCGCAGGTTGTGAAAAATGCCGCTCCAATGTCCACTGGTATCCTGATACAGCAGCGAGCCTTCCGCCGTCTCGAACAGGTACACGAAGCTTCCGCCATCGCCGCGGACCCCTTGCGCACTCGCCTGCAAGTGCTCCATGACCTCCGGCCCCAGACCCGCCAACCCCTGCATCACCTCCTGCAGGCGGGCCATGCGCTCCTGGTAAGTCACTCCCAGGTCGCCCAGGCAGATCTCGTCGGGCTGGTACATCCCGCCCTTTGGGGTCCACACACAGGAGTGCAGGCTCGGATAGACCGCGACGGTCACGTCCGAAGAGAGGCGAATGCGCTCCCCGCCGCCGACCGGGAGCAGCTGTGAAAGCGGCACGCCCTCCTGCTCCATGATGCGCACCGTCTCGGGCGAACCGATGATGGTAGCTCCGGTCCGCTTCGCGATGCGCTCGGCTCCCCAGAGGTGGTCGAAATGGGAGTGACCAACCACAATCCAGTCGGCCCGCTCAATGTCATCGGCTCGCAAGCCGGTGCCAGCAGCCCCAGGGACGCGATCGATGTAGGCGTCCAGGAACAGCACCAGGGAACTGACCGTGAGTCGGAAGGTGGCGCAACCGTACCAGTCAAGCCGTGCTGTCATTATCTGTCGCCTCCTTTTTCAGGACCGGTGAGGCCGGTCAATTGCTTGGAGAGCTGCCGGGGTTGGGGCAGCCGCCGCTTATTTCCTGCCCTGGCTTTGGTACAGTTCGATCAGTTCCTGGACGGTCGTCGCATCCTCTGGCTGCTTGTCTGCCTCCCGGAAGGAGACGAGCCGTGGAAAGCGCAGCGCGTAGCCTGGTTCATCTCCGACTTTGCCCGCCGTATGAGTGGGCGAGCGTGTGATCTCGTCCGCCAGCACCTCCAGGACCAGCTGCGGCTCGACCCACACGCTCGGCTCGATGAGCGAGGAGACGCGGGCTGGCTTGTGATCGACTTCCAGCCCTTTGGTGCGCTCACGGATACTGCGCCACTGTTCATCGCTGAGCCCCGTGCCGATTTTGGTCACGGTGACGAACTGGTCCTGCTCGGGATCATACACTCCCGCCAGCAGGGAACCGGCACCAAATGCCGCGCGCTTGCCCCGGCCATACAGATAGCCCAGCAACACACAATCGATGGTGTCGTTGAGGGCTCCGGCCGAGTGCCGCTTGAGCTTCACCCAATTGAAATTGCGCGCGCCAGCCTCGTAGCGGCTCTCCTGCTTTTTCACCACCAGGCCTTCCAATCCCTTGCTAATGGCTTCGTCAAAGAGGAGCGTGAGCGCGTGGGCATCCTCGATGGTGTGGCTCGCGGTGCGCATGAGGGTGTCGTCGACTTCAATCGTCTCTGCGAGGATCTTCAAGCGTTCGGCAAGCGGGGTGTCAAGGAGCGAGACCCCATCCTTGTAGAGAATGTCAAAGACGAAGGCTTTGAGCGGCAGTTGCTCGGCCAGGGCTTCGATCCCGTGTTTGCGCCGCCGGCGCGTCGTTTCCTGGAAGGGCAGGAATTCTTCCGAGGTGGCATTGTACGCCAGGGCCTCCGCGTCCAGGATGACACTCTCCGCGCGTATCTGCCCCAGCGTTCCCGCAATGAGTTCGGGGAACATGTGCGACTGGTCTTCCAGGTTGCGTGAGAAGATGGTCACAAGCTTCCCATCCTTGTGAATCTGCGCCCGCAGGCCGTCGTACTTGTACTGCGCCACGACCGTCCCCATCCTGGCGATGATGGCCTCGGGGCTGGGGAGCCGTTCGGCCAGCTGCGAGTGGATCGGTTTGCCGACCTGGATGTCCAGCGCTGCCACCGCGCGCTCGGCCTCTCCCTCGTCGGGCTGCTCGTAGATGGTCCGGGCGATGAGCCCCAGGTCCGAGGTCTTGTGGTAGGCTCCCTCGAGCAGTTTGCGCTTCTTGGCATCGTTCCACCTGGCCTTGGCCAGGGCATCAAGCACGGTGGCATCACCGATGCCCAGCCGCAGGTTGCCCAGCAGGATGCGCACGACGTATTTGGCTGACACGCTGTCTACCCGTGTGAGCAGGTCAACCAGCCGCGCGCTCTTTTGCTCGATGGCTCCTTTGCCGGACGTCTGTGCGATGGCTCTCAAGCCACCAAACACGTCATCAATACTGAGTACTGTGGGGACACTTCCTGCGTCGCTGCTCACCTGCCCGGCCACCAGCCCCAGGTCCCCGAGCGTCGCATAGAGCGCCTCAACGTGCTCTGGCGTCGTGTGATACGCCAGGGCGAGAGACCTCGTCACGCTTTTCTCCGCCATCCCCATCTCCAGCGCCACATAAAACGGCGCCACCCTCCCCTGGACCAGGTAGCAGACCTGTTCGATCTCCTCTGGGCGTTCAATCGAGCGAAACAGCTGCGTGAGCAGCTCGATCAACGCCAGGCGGGAGCTGGTTCCTTCCAGTTCCTCAAACGTGTGCGCAAGGCGAGCAAATTCCACGGGATGTCCTCCTTCTTCCTTCCTGATCGAGGTGAGTAAGCGCTTTGTTCGCCCTGTCGGCGTGCCTCTGCGTTCCTTCAGGATGTCCCACATGGGCTTCGGCGGTTCCCATCGGCGCGCCTCTCGCTGTTACCCACCCTGTCGTAGTATTATAGCGTATGCAAGGCCAAGAGACGCATTACCACGGAGTGCGCCAATGCGACCTTTCGTCGCGAACGCATAAGCGTTCTGAAAGTATGAAGGACAGATGCCAGAGGCTTCAGGAAACCGATCACACGCGAGCAGCACGTGCGCGTTCTGTCGCATCATCCGCGGGGAGGAAGAGGCCTCCGTTGTTTTTGAAGACGGCCTCTCCCTGGCCTTTCTGGATCACAAGCCGCTGTTCCCCGGCCATTGCCTGCTCGTGCCCAGGGCGCATTACGAGACGCTGGCCGATCTTCCCACTCCCCTGGTCGGGCCTTTGTTTCAGAACGCCCAACTGCTGGAGCGGGCCATCGAAGAGGGCTTAGGGGCCGATGGAACGTTCGTCGCTCTCAATAACATCGTGAGTCAAAGCGTGCCCCACGTGCATATCCACCTCGTGCCTCGCCGCCGCAAGGATGGCCTCAAAGGCTTCTTCTGGCCCAGGCAGCGCTACCCGGATGAGGCTGCTCTCCGACAGGTGCAGGAAACGCTGCGCACTACCATTGCCAGACTCCGATCTCGCCCCTAGTTCCGTGCAGGCGGTTCGCGAGCACAGAGGATGCCTCGGATTGCTCTTTCTCCTGGCACCGGAGCAGCAAGGGTCGACAGCGTTCATGGTACAACAGGAGGGGTGGCATGTGCAAGCCTGAGAGCGAGCGCTTTGCCCTTCCAGGGAAGCACAGGTACCACTGTCAGAGTACGCACAACAGGGAGAAGGATGCCGGCATGAACGCCCCGTCGGAAACGTGGCAACTCGGAGACCAGAGCGTCCAGGTCACGCACCTGGAGAGAGCGTACTGGCCGCAGGCAGGGTTCACCAAAGACGATCTGCTGGGCTATTACCGGCAGATCGCGCCGGTCGTGCTCCCCCATCTCAAAGACCGCCCGGTGACGCTGCGTGTGTACCCGCACGGAGTCGAGGGAGCTTCCTACTACCTGCGCGACTGTCCAGAGCAGGCCCCCGAGTGGCTCCGGCGAGTCCAGTACCAGCCGAAGACCGTCAGTCACCCGGTGCCATTGCCGCTGCTCGACACACCGGCAGGCCTCGTGTGGTTTGCCAATCAGGGAGCCATCGAATTCCACCTCTGGGGCTCCCATCTCCCGGACCTCAGCCAGCCCGACCTGGCCATCTTCGACCTGGATGCAGGCGAGGCGGCGTCTTTCGATGCCGTGCGGGAAGCGGCCCTGCGGCTCCATGATGCCCTCGAACAAGCCGGAGTCAGCGGATATCCCAAGACGAGCGGGGGAGGTGGGCTGCATGTCTTCGTGCCGCTCGCGCACGGTCACACCTTCGAGCGCGTCCGCACCTGGGTCAAAGGCATGGGGCAGCGGCTCGCGTCGAGCTACCCCGAGCTGATCGCCCTCGCGCACGGTGCGACGCACCAGGGAGGCCGCGTGACGGTGGACTACGCGCAGAACAGCGTCGGGCGTAACACGGCGGCACCCTACACGCTGCGGGTTCACCCGGAACACCCCACGGTCTCCACACCGCTCACCTGGGAGGAACTGGAGGCTGGCACCATTCTCCCGACTGACCTGACGCCGCAGATGGTACTCGAACGGGTCGAGCGACTGGGTGATCTGTTCGCTTCAGTTCTGCAAAGGGATCATCAGCACGTCGCCTAGCTATTCGGTATCCCTAAGAGCCGGTTCGATGAGATGAGCGGTCTGCTGCATGGGGCGAAGCTACTCCGCGATCGATGGTGTCATCCATCTTTCATACATATGACATTTGAAAAAGCTTGCGCATAGCCGTATAATTGCCTCGGCAGAGGTTCTCATTTACACAGGAGCAAGCGGAGACATTGGGCATGTTTGCAAGTGGCACCATTGATCGTCATCTCTTAGATGGGATCACCATTTTTGGGCTGTTGCTCGGCATATTAGGATCATTCTACTTAGCCTACGATGTTTTTCGCCTTCCTATCCTGCAGAAACTCACCTGGTCGCTTACCTGTGCCCTCCCCCCTGCTGTTATTGCCATGAGCGTGGTGGGAGCATTTGGGTTTACGAGCGTTCAGCATCAAGCTGATGTGCTGAAGGACATGCTGATATCAGGGCTCTATTGGGGATTATTCGGAGCTGGTACAGCTTACTACACGCTTCGCTCGCAGCCCTATGAATCTCGCTTACAAGAAATCTTCTCCGTTACCGATACCCTGAGAGGACTCGTCGCAGGGGCTATTCTCGGCCTGGGGCTGACACTGTGGAATGGTCGCTTCGATCAAGTGATCTCCAATGTCCTTTTTGGAAGCCTGGTCACTGGGACGCTCTGTAGTTGTTTAGGATATCTCAGAAGCAAGCGCTTAGGTCCAATCGTTCTGCTTTTCAGCGTACTCATGGGAGGGATAGTAGGTCTCGGCTTAGATCAAATAGGGATCCATGTAGCCTCTGGGCCAGATGCTCCCACCTTCACCTTTGCTTACGGAGTCTTTCTTGGGCTGGCAGCTCCGATTTGCACATGGCGCAGGCTGCCAGCAGGGCAACAGCCATCGCAAGTTTCGAGCAAACAAGGAGGCAAGGCCATTCCTGCTCCATCCCAGCTCCCCTCTCATCAAACAAAAAAGCAGAGGCATCGAAAATCCCTTGTCTCCTCAACTCAGCAGAATGCTGTGTCCCATTCAACGAAGTCACACTCACCTGGCCACCCAAGCAACACACCGAAACAGCTTGCGCCGAAACAACAGCCTTCTGCCCAGAAACCACCTGATCATCAGGCTCAGGAAGATGAGGCCCAACAAGAAGCCCCACAGCACGTTCAACCTCGCCCTTCTTTTTATTCAAGAGCCGATGCCCTCAGAGGACTCGTGTATGGAGCAATGCTTTCAGGCTTGGCAGGTGCCTACTTTGTGAATCAACACACGCACTTCGGCTCAGGTCTTGTTGCCGTCACAGCCCTTTTTGGCGGACTCCTGGCAATGACCATTACCGGCATCAGCAGGTTTATCGTCTGGTGGGCAGACCAACTGAAGAACAGACAGCTGGGGAAAATTGGTCTGACCCTGCTTGAGCTTGGGGTTGTGCTCACCTTGATTCAGCCGCTGGCTGATTTACTGGATTTGGTTCATTAGGCTCGTCCCTGTCCGGTAGCACCAGAAATGAGAAAGCCACAGCTATATGAGCTTTCATGGCGAAGTCATGGTCTTTTTGACAAGCTTAGACCGAACCGAACAACATCGACAAGGCAGAGTGGCAGGAGCCCCAATCAGGTGCTGTGAGAACGGGAAAGCCGATTCTTTGCCCGCCTCTTTCCCGGGCGCCGTTGCATGACAAGCACGGCCATCCTTGAAAGCTTTTGAGCGGCGCCTGGTAATTCGCCCTCATAGCCCTGCCTGAAAGCCCGCATGCGGGGCCCTGCGCGCTCATGAAGGTCCGTCATCTCCGGAGTGCTGCTGCTCCTTGAAGAGCAACAGGTGGGCGTAATCCCCTGACAAGCCCAACAACTCAGCCCCCTGCAGTACGCAGCGCGCCTGCACGTGCGCCTGTTTCATCTCGCACCCTTTGTGATAGGCATCCAGTTGAAACGCTTGCAGACTTCTCCCCGCTTGCATGACAGACATGCCCCCTTCGTTCTCACGCATGTGGTTTCGGCGCGATTCCCTCTCGCTCCTGTACCAGTGCATTCCACTGCTTCCTCCTCAATGAACGAACGGTCACAAGGAAAACGAGCGGAAAGCCTCACGCCTCACAGCAAATGAAAGACCTTCACCAGCGCCCCTTTGACCTGGTCCCGGTAGGGCCAGTCCGGGTGAAAGGTATGAGCCGCCACCAGGACACGGGCGATGTGATACATCTCATGCTCATCTGCGCCAAAAATACTCGACTCGTCAAACAGCATTTTATGTGTCATCGTCACAACCAACATCCCGGCCTGGGTTGGGTCTCGAAGCGCGACTCCCTCTTCCGCCATCTGCACGAGGAGCCGTTTTTCAACTTCTTCGGCGACAACGAGGATATGCTCGTCTGGGACGTTCGGACGCAGGTCGGGATGACCAGGGGTCATTGCTGCCTGGAGCTGCTCACGCGTGTACGGCCAGCTCGCCGCGAAATCGTAGCCCTGCGCCAACATCAGTGCCAACTCGAGCATCTCTTTTTGTGGTTTTAACCATAGTACAGTAATGTGAGATGGAAGGACATACGCAGCCATCTCTTGCTAGAAAATGGTAGTGTGTATCCTTCTGCTTACGATGCTCAGCATGTTCCCCCTTTACTGCACCTGACCTCACTCAGAAAATCATTCTGTTCTCAACAAGGTCATCATGGTAAATAAGGTGACAAGTGAGCAGGTTTTCAGGGTCTTGCTCACTTTCGGTTGCGGATTACCCGAAAGATTGGCCATTTCCTACCAAAAGATTGGCCGCACAAGAAAAAACTGGCGAAACCGCTCTGCAAGCCAATTCACATAGCTTGGTAGAGGCAGGCTGATGCCTGCGAAATTCCGTCGTTTTGTT
>WNGR01001951.1_pt1 | contig 22725 bp, 20 predicted proteins | sample 5407581 | NCBI WGS metagenome assembly WNGR01 (sample SAMN13153383, study PRJNA577476) | soil metagenome | isolation source: 80 cm soil or saprolite under Garry oak tree replicate 2 | place: USA:California | collected 2016-06-15
CACACCGCTGACCCGCACGGTCGTCTCGACGGCGACCGGCCGCCCGCTGACCGCCGACGCCGACCTACGCGCACTGGCGCTGAACCACATGTCCGGCGCCGCCGCGAATCACACCGAGGAAGCGCTGACCAACGCGGTCAGCTCGCCGAGGCCGCGCCCGACCGCGATGTCCCCGTCGACACCCAGCGCGCGCAACACCCGGGTCGCGGCAAGTGATCCGGCCACGACACAGGGCGACGCCGAGTCCGGCAGCGGCGTCCAGGCCGGCGGGCGACCGGCACAGCCCGGTCCCCCGGCCAGCCGGACGATGTTGTCCGCCAACGCGAACCGGCGCTGGACCGCGCCGACCACGCCGTCGGTGCCATCGCCGGGGAACAGGTACGCGATTCGGGCGGGCATGCCGGCATGTCCGAGGAAGGTGCCGTCGTCTGTGATGTCCCGACCGGCGTCCAGCGCGTCGCGCAGGCGGGTCAGCTTGTGGTGCGCGTCGTCGGGACCGGTGGCCACGATCGCGGCTCGCACGGGTTGCCCGGCCAGTTCGGTGGCCAGGATGCCGGCCAGATCGGTCAGTTCCGCGCCGGCCAGCCATGGGGTGAGCGCGACGAGCCGCGCGACCTTGTGCCGCAATGCTGTCGTGTCCGGCGCGTCCAGCAGCAGCAGTTCCGCGTCCTGCCGGCCGGCGGCCAGGGCCACCGTTCGCTTGGCCAGGCCGCGGGCATGTTGGCGGCCGGGTGGTTCCTCGATCGCGAGGTGCGTGTTGATGCCGCCGATGCCCCGTGCCGAGACGCCGACTCGTGCCGGCCGGTCGGCCGGCCACAACGCGGCGTCGCGCGGCACGTACAGGCCGGCGGTGCTCAGGTCCGGCTCGTGGTGACCCGCGGACGGCGGAATCACTTGGTGGTGCACGGCGAGCACGGCCCGAACCAGGTTGGCGATCCCGGTCTCGGTGCCGGTCGTGCCCAGCGCCGCCGGGCGGACGTCGGGGTCGCGCGCCAGTGACAAGGCATCGATGACCGGCGTGTCGTGGCCCTCGAAGTAGGAGACGGTGTCGATGCCGTAGCCGGCACGCTGGTAGGCGCGGGCCAGGGCGAGGCGGTGGCCGTTGGTGCCGTCGCGGCCGTCCGAGGACACGCCCCAGCCGGTGATGGTGGCGTAGATCCGGCGGCCGCGGGCGAGCGCGTCGGCCTCGCGCATCAGCACCAGCAGACCGGAGCCGTCGAACCGGCCCGCGGTGTCGACGCAGAGGCCGATGCCGCCCGCGATGGCGACGTCGACGTCGTGGTCGGCCAGTGACGCGGCCGCCGCGACCACGGGCAGCAGCGTGGCCGCACATCCGGTGCCGACCGTGAAGCCGCCACCGCCGAGGTCGAAGTGGGCGCAGATAGCCCCTGCAATCGCGGCGTGGCAGGCGCCGGTTGCGTTCGTGCCGCCGCTGTTGCCCAGCACTACCGATGTAGTTGCCTTCGGCAGGCCGTCGCCGTCGCGGAATCCGGCGTCGGCCAGCGCCATCGACACGATGTCCAGCGCCAGCCCGCCGATCCGGTCGGCGGCCGAGTGGTCCGCCTGCTCGGCATTCCCGTCCTGGCACGCCCGAAACGGCAGGCGACCGGACAGCACGTTCTCCCAGAGCTCACCCGGCGAGGTGGCATCGGGATAACGAAGGCCGATGCCGACGATCGCGATCCGGTGCTCGTTGCGCATGGCTTCACCCGCCCTCTTCTTCCACCGCGGTGTTACGATCGCGAGGCCCGTGAAACTAATGGGGACAACGGGGATCGGGTCACCTCGGATATGTGAACTCTTCATACTGTGCGCCTGAGGACTTCCTGATGTCTTCTCTCACGATGCCCTCCGACCAGCCGGTGTCCAGTTCTTCTCCCGTATTGCCATCGGGTGCGCACAAATGGAGTGGACATCGTGTCCGCGCGCCACTCAAAATGACGGACCTCCCTGTTACTCGAGGTCCGCCGCCTGCCGTGCGGGACGCCTGGACATATGAATAATCCATACGCAGAGCCATGATGGTGACACTGGTACCGGCCTGACGTTCGGGCGCAGAATAAAGCCCGAGCAGTTCGCTCACTGGCCGGAAGGGAGCGGAATGTGCCATCAACGACGCGTGCGGTGAAGAATCGCCTCTTCGAGACGGACGATCTCCGTCTCGACCAGATCGTGGTCGCACTGAACAATCTGCCAAGCTGGGGACACCAGGAGGTGTTACGGCGACTGATCCGCGTGGTGGCGCGCTACGAGCGCACCGGGGACACGGCGGCCGTCGACCACTTCATGGCGAGCCTCGCCATGACCGTGCGAATGGAGCGCAATCCAGCGTACGTGATGGCGACCGCCGAATCCGAGGCGCCGGGCGAACCGCGGGACATCCAGGACGTGATAGCGGGGATCGAGGCGCGTCACCGTGGCGACGGGACGTAGGCGGCGCCGTCTCAACATGGGTGTGGCGTGTCTCGAGAAATGGACCGAGACCGCCACTCAGGCCGAGAAGAACGCGATCTACGAAGTATTGTTCGCCGTCTCCGACGGATCTGTTTTTCGGAGCCACAAGGTGTTGGACGACGTCCAACGCCCTGGCGAGTTCTTCGTGTTGGTACGGGAGAACCTGGTCATCAAGATCGGCATGTACCCCTTCAACAACTTCGGCATCGTTTACATCGGCACGTTGGACGACGCCCCGGACCTGAACCTGGACATCGCCTAGTCAGGACGCTGGACCGCGCCGACCGGCGACGACGGCGCGCATCGGTACGGCGCGCATCGGTCCAGGGGATACCGACGCAATGGCTATTGCGGTCACGGGTGCGGATGTGCGAGTCTGCCGACGGCGTTCGTAGTCGATGCTGTCGATTTGGTTAACGTACGGTTCGAGGAGGGCACCATGTCATCAATGGACATTCCTGGTCTCGACGTGTCCACCCGGGTACGCGCGCGGGACATTCCCATGACCGCCGTCGCAAATGTCGCACGTAAGTTGTTATTGATCTCCGGCGCCGTGGACGCCACCGACCACGACGTGTCGATGTCCATCGCCCTGCCCGGCCCCGGCCGCTGGACGGTGGTCAAGGCCGAGACCAACCTGACCGATCAGACGTGGGTCGCCATGCAGATCACCACCGACGAGGACACCACGTTCGTCAACGACAGCGACACGATGATCACGTCGTGCCAGTTCAGCAAGACGTTCATGACGCCCGACCTGCGCCGCCTCACCTACTACCAGGGCGAGGTCCGCCCCGGCGAGGCCGCGGTGAAGATGTTCGACCTGGAGTGCACCAGCGGCCGGCCGACCTACGCGCACGCCCGCTACAGCCGGGTCGCCACGGACACCGTCGAGCAGTCCGAGGAGATGCTGGACAAGCTGATCGCCGACGGCATGCCGCAGAAGCCGGTACTCGAACTGATCGTGCCGGTCACCGTCCTCGGCTGACCGAGCAGCAAACCGCGGAGATGGCTGGCTCGCCACGACGATCCAGCCATCTGTGTTTTGGGGGGCCTGGATAAATGCCCACGGTTTTCATGCCGCCGCCGCACCTGCTGGACTCCGAGCGCGGCCGGGACTGGCCGTACTGTCCCGAACTCGGCCGGCCGGCCCGTGCCGCGCGGCCGCCGACCGATGCCGACGTGGTGATCGTCGGCGCCGGTCCGGCCGGGCTCGCCGTGGCCGCCGCGCTGTGGCACCTCGGCATCCGCGACGTCGTCCTGCTGGACCGCACCGGCACGCCGGCGCGGCGGTTCTTCGACCGGATCGACGGACTCAACCAGCGCGTGCTGCGTTTCCCGTACGAGCACCACCCCGGCGTCGAGGGCTACCACGACTGCGAGCTGCTGGACTTCGCCCGGCTGCACTGGGCACACCTGAGCGTGGTGGAGCGCCGGGAGATCCGGATGGCGCAGGCGGGCCACCGCTCGGTCGTGCCGGTCGACGTGTTCGAGGCGTTCTGCCACCAGGTCGCGACCACACACCAGGTCTACCCGAGGACGTGGCCGGCGACCGTGCGCCGGGTGCGACCGCACGACGACGGCGTGGTGCTGCGGACCGACGACGGCGAGGTGACCGCGCGGTTCGTGGCGCTGTGCCTTGGCGAGGAACGGAAGACCGCGCCAACCGACTGGTTCGACGGAGACGGGGCGGGATGGCGGGGGGAATGCACACTGCCCGACAACGTCAGCTACTGGGACGAACCGACCAAAGTGGACGCCGAATCGGTTGTCGTCGTGGGCGCCGGGCTGACCGGCGCGCACCTCGTGCTCAAGGCCGTGGACGAGGGCCGCCGGGTGCACTGGGTGCTGCGCGCGACCGAGGAGCGCTACCAGTGTTCCGACGTCAACGCGTCGTTCTTCCGGGCGGAAGGCCGCGCCCGGTTCGACGGCGTGCCGTGGGCCGACCGGCTGACGCTGATGGGCCGGGAACGACGGGCCAGCGTGATGTTCGAGTTCCGCCCACTGCTACGCGAGGCCGAGGCCAGTGGGCAGCTCACGGTGCACCGGGGCCGCACGGTCACCGGCGTCGAGCGCGGCGCCGTACGGCTCGCGGACGGCGACCGGATCGCCGGCGACCACGTCGTTCTCGCGCTCGGTACGACGCCGTCGATCGGCGACGGACTGCTGCCTGCGGACCTGGTCGGCGCGCGGGACGGCTGGCCGGACCTGGACGAGCGCACGCTGGCGTACCGCAGGGCGCCACGGGTGTTCGCGGTCGGCGCCGCGGCCTGCATGGTGCTCGGGCCGGCCGCGCGCAACATCGACGGCCACCGCGTGGCCACCGCACGCGTCGCCGCCACGATCGCCGCCGGACTCGAGCTACGAGCAGAGGTGGCCGTGCATGCGTGACCACGAAACCGATTCCGCCTTCGTGCTGCCCGCGATCGACCAGCCCGCGTCGATCGAGACCGGCGTGATCCTCGCCGGGCTGGGCACCGACCGGCTGCTGGCCGGGCTCGGCCTGGCCGGCCTCGGCGACGACCCGACCCTGGTGACCCTGCTGGTCGACCAACTCCGGCACGGCGGCGGCGAACTCACCATCGACGTGGCGCAGCGCCTGGGCGCCCGCCGCTGGCACACGGTCCGCCCGGCACTGGCCGCAGCCGGCCACGGCACGTCGATCTCCGGCTCGGTCCGCCAGGCGTGGGCGGCGGCCACCCGGATCGTGGACACCGCCGACCTCGGCACGCTCGGCCCCGCCGGCCGGGCGTACCTGGCCGCGTGCTGGCTGCGCCACGACGGCATCGACGAACTCGCGGCGTGCATTTCTCCCGCCATCCCACCCCGGAACTTCCCCGTAACACCAAGGAAACAAGCCGTGGCCCGACAGGAGAACTACCGTGTCGTATCTGAAGTCACTGCCTGAGGACGCCGTGCTGTTGCAGGTGTTCCGGGCCTACCCGGACACCGCGCGGCCACTGCTGGACTACCACGAACTCGTGATGCGCGGCCCGTCGCCGTTCACCGTCGCGGAGCGGGAACTGATCGCGGCCTACGTGTCCGGCGTCAACGAGTGCGGCTACTGCCACGGCGTGCACACCGCGACCGCCGAGGCGTTCGGCATCCAGGAGGGACTGCTGGAGGCACTGCTGACCGATCTGGACACCGCGCCGGTCGACGAGAAGACGCGGGCCGTGCTGCGTTACGTCGGCAAGCTCACCACGTCGTTGTCGCGGCTGACCGACGAGGACGCGGCCGCGGTGCTGGCCGCCGGGTGGGACGAGCGGGCGCTGCACGACGCCGTCATCGTGTGCGCGCTGTTCAACTTCATGAACCGAATGGTCAACGGCCTTGGCATCAAGGCGGACGACACCTACTTCGCCTTGTCCGGCAAGCGCTTGCGCGATGTCGGCTACCTCGGTCTTGCCGGTCTGCTGGACGGGTAAGCGCATCCGCGGCGATCGCGCCATCCGCTGATCGGCTGAAATCCCGGTGTGCGGACTATGAAAAACACAGGTGTCGGAGCGTGACGGCAGCACTGGTCATGTCGGCCGTGCTCGTCGAAGATCTGCCCTAACCGCGGGTGCCACGCCTACCTTGGGGAGGGTGCGATGCAGCCGGCCGTTTCCGGGCATTCCGAGTACGAGGCCGATGGCCCGACCGCACCGCGGATGGGGTTCAAACGACACCTACGCGTCGAGGTCTCCGGCGGTGAGCGGGTGTACCTGTTCTCCGAACACGGGATGCGCGTACTGAACGGCGCGGCCGTGTCCGCCGTGGCACCGCTGCTGGACGGTTCCCGTGACGTGCCGGGGCTGCTGCGCGACATTCCGGCCGGGATGTCCGCGGAACAGGTCGCGATGGTGGTCGGCCGGTTGATGGACGCGGGCGTCGTGGCCATGCGCACGGTGGCCGACGACGACGACGAGGCCGCGCTGGGCTACTGGGAAGGCGCGGGTGTCGACGCCAGCACGGCAGCGCGCCGCACCGCGCAGGGCACGGTCGGCCTGCACCCGATCGGCCGGGTCGACACGAACGCGGCCGCGAAGGCGTTGTGCGCGGCCGGACTGCGCACCGTCGTCGAACCGGACTACACCCGGTCCAGCCCGGTTGGCGACCTGTCCGTCGTGCTGTGCGACGACTATCTCAACCCCGGCCTGGCCCAGGTCGACGCGGTACACCGGGACGCGGGGCGGCCGTGGCTGCTCGCCAAGCCGACCGGCGCGACCGTGTGGGTGGGCCCGGTGTTCCAGCCGCCGGGACCGGGTTGCTGGCACTGCCTGCAGGGCCGGCTCTGGCTGCACCGCACCGCGGAATCCCATGCGCAGACGGCACTCGGCCGCCTGGGGCCGGCCACCGTCCCGGCCGTGAGCGTGCCGGCACTGCGTGCCACGGCACTGCATCTGGTCGCGCTGGAGGCGACCAAATGGCTGGCCGGCCACCGGCATCCGCACCAGAGCGCCGTCTGGACGTTCGACAGCCTCGACCTGACCGGCAAGCGGCACGAGTTCCGTGCCGCCCCGCAGTGCGCCAACTGTGGCGACCCGAGCCTGATGCGGCAGCAGGCGCGTCGGCCGGTCGTCCTGGTGTCGCGGGAAAAGGTGGCCGACGGCGGCGGCGGGCACCGCGTGCTGTCGCCCGAACAGGTGCGCGAGCGCTACCAGCACCTGGTCAGCCCGGTCACCGGCGTCATCAAGGAGATCCGCAGGGACGACCGGGGACCCACGTTCTTCAACGCCTTCCGTTCCGGCGCGAACCTCGCCGCGCGGGGCCAGGATCTGGACTCGTTCAAGGCCGTGCTGCGGCAGGAGAACGGCGGCAAGGGCGTCACCGCCGCGCAGGCCGAGGTCGGCGCGATGTGCGAGGCGATCGAGCGGTACTCCGGCAACTTCCACGGCGACGAGGAAACCGTCCGGGGCAGCCTGCGCTCGCTGGGCGAACGCGCGCTGCATCCCAATGCCTGCCAGCTGTTCCACGAACGCCAGTACCGCACGCGCGTCGAGTGGAACGCGGCGCACTCGCCGTTCCAGTGGGTCACCCAGGAGTTCGACCAGGACGCCCAACTCGACTGGACGCCGGTGTGGTCGCTGACCGAGCAACGACACCGGCTGCTGCCCACCGGCATGCTGTACTTCGGCACGCCGCCGAACTGCGGCGGCCGCACGCTGCTCGCCGACTCCAACGGCAACGCGGCCGGCAGCTGCCTCGAGGACGCGGTGCTGCAGGGGATGCTCGAACTCGTCGAACGGGACGGGGTCGCGCTGTGGTGGTACAACCGCACCCTGATGCCCGGCGTGGACCTGGACTCCTTCGGTGACTCGTGGATCGACGAGTTGCGAGACGTCTACGCGGAGATGCACCGCGAGGTGTGGGTGCTCGACGTGACCGCGGACCTGCTGGTGCCCACCATGGTCGCGGTGTCCCGGCGCACCGACCAGCCGCGCGATCAGCTGATCTTCGGCTTCGGCGCGCACCTGGACCCGAGGCTCGCGTTACGGCGCGCGCTGACCGAGCTCAACCAGATGGTGCCGCAACTGGCCGACCTCAAGGACATCAGCCGGATCGAGCGCCACGACCCGGACTTCGCGCGGTGGTGGCGCGACGCGACCCTGGCCGACCAGCCGTACCTCGCACCAGACCCGACGCGGCCGCAGCGCACGGTCATCAGCTATGCCTACACCCGCCACCAGGACATCCATGCCGAGATCACCCTGTTGCGACACCGCATCGAGGCGCTGGGCATGCAGATGCACGTGCTGAATCAAACCCGGCCGGACACCGAACTGCCGGTGGCCAAGGTGATCGTGCCTGGACTGCGCCACTTCTGGGCCCGTTTCGCGCCGGGCCGGCTCTACGACGTGCCGGTCCAACTGGGCCGGCGGCGGACCCCCATCGACTACGACGACCTGAATCCGTATCCCATGTTCTTGTGAACTCCCGTCAGCGCAAGGAGCAGGAAGGTGTCCGACGAGTCGGCCGACCAGACCACGCCGCGAATCCAGCTGTGGTCACTGCGTGAGGACGTCCTCGTCGAGGACGGCCCCGGTCACGACGAACTCGTCGCGGTCACCAGGTGGGCGGAGATCCGGGTCGACGGCGCGGACGACACCGTGCGGGAGTCGTTGCGACGCATGACGCTCGGCCCGGTCTCGCTGGGCAACGTCCTGGCCGACGGCCATGCCGGCAACGGACACGCGGACAGTATTAATGGGCTGGACAATATTGACGATCGGCCAGCATGGGCGAACCTGTTGCGGGTACTGGATCTCCTCAGCGGTTCGGTGGTCCGCTCGCTCGGCCTGTCCGATGGGGACGCTCCGCTGCTGTCCGCGGTGCCCATCGCACCGCACGCGTCCTTCCACCCTGCGGACGTCGATCCGTCCCGGCCCCTGCGCCTGTCCCGGTTCGCCGCCATGCGGGCCAGTGCGGGCGAGCTGATGGTGGAATCTCCACTGGCCTCTTACCACATCGTGCTCCACCGGCACCTGGCGTCCCGGGTGGTCATCGCGTTGAGCGACGCGACCACGATCACCGCGATCGCCGACGTGCTCGACGTGGCGCCCGACGTGGTCGGCGACGTCATGGGTTACCTGGTGGGCACGGGAATCGTGTTGGTCGGCGACTGGGTCGGCAACCCTCCGGTGGTCCGCTTCGCCGAGGACGACGACCCGACGCTGACCCGGTGGTCGTACCACGACCTGTTGTTCCACTCGCGCAGCAGGATGGGCCGCTACGGCGGCCAGACCGGCGCGGTGTTCCCGCACGCGGACACGCATCCATCGCCGGAACTGGTGAAGCCGATGCGGTCGGGCAAGCGCTTTCAGTTGTACCGGCCCAGGATCGTCGATCTGATCAAGTCGGACCCGCCGCTCACTGCAGTACTGGAGAACACCAGAACGAGCGCTGATCTGACGGACCGACAGCTTACCGCCGAGCAGCTGGGCGAGCTGCTGTTCCGTGCCGCACGGATCCGTTCCGTGTCATCGGAGTCCACCGGCACCGAAGTGAACTACGACGTGTCGGACCGTCCCTATCTGAGCATCTACGGACTCTACGAACTCGAACTGTATGTCAGCGTGCACAACTGCGCGGAGCTGCCGCGCGGGACCTACCACTACGACCCGGAGTTCCACGCGCTCACGCTCGTCAACGACTCCGAACTGGAACTGGACGAGCTGTTGGACAGTGCGCGGGTGGCCGCCAGATCGCCGGTGCAGCCACCGATCCTGATCACGATGACCGCACGGGTGGCCCGATTTTCCTGGATGTACGGCGGAATCGGCTACTCGCTGACCCTCGCGCACGTCGGTGCGTTGCAGCAGACACTGTGCATGGTGGCCAACGCCATGGGCCTGGCAGCCTGTGCACCGGCGGTCGATCCCGGCGATGTGCTGGACAGTGCACTGCAACTGGGCTGGCCGGGCGAGGTGGGAGTTGGTGAATTCCTTGTTGGTTAACGTTACTTCGCACGGAGATATCCCTGCTAGCATCGCTGCTGGGTGGGCACGCTCCGGGTCGACACACGGACGGCTGGGGGGACGGTTATGTCGTCGTCTTCGAACGTAGTCGAATCGCTGGCGGATGCCACCGTGGACACTCCCGGCGTGGACCGAAAGCCAAGGCTGGCGTGGACTCTCGTGCGCGCGGTCGTCGCGGCGGTGTTCTGTGCCGACGGCGCGGTCGCGCTGCTGGGAATCTGGCAGTCCGGTGCTGGTGTCTGGCGAACCGGACTCGCGCTCGTCCTGTTGGCGAGCATGGTCTACATACAGGTGGCCTACTTCGGCCGCCCGTCGTCCTGGCTGCCATCGCCCCGCTCCTTCGCACTGCTGGCCACGCAGGCGGCGCTGACCTATCTCCCGATTCTGGTGTACCACTCCTCGTGGATCGGCCTGCAGACGTTCCTGTCCGGCTCGATCCTGCTCGTGCTGCCGGCCGTGGTGGCGTGGCCGCTGTTCGCCGCGGCCGCCGCGAGCGTCCCGTTGCTGCAGCACGCCATGATCGCCCATACGACGACGATATTTCTGGTCTACAACGTGCTGGGCGCCGCCGTGCTCGGCACCGCGGTGTACCTGTTGTCCCGGTTGGCCGGTCTGGTCGGCGAACTGCACTCGGCCCGTAACGAACTGGCCCAGCTCGCGGTGGCCGACGAGCGCCTGCGCTTCGCGCGGGACCTGCACGACCTGCTCGGCCTGAGCCTGTCGGCCATCACGCTGAAAGGTGAGCTCGCACACCGTTTGGTGCACACCTATCCGGCCAGGGCCAAGCAGGAGGTCACGGAGATCCTCGACGTCGCCCGGCGCGCGCTGGCCGACGTGCGTTCGGTGGCCAAGGGTTACCAGGACCTGTCGCTGGAGCAGGAGGCGTGGTCGGCCAAGTCCGTGCTGGCGGCGTCCAATATCGACACACACCTCGAACTGGACTATCAGGACCTACCGGTACCCGTGCGCACCACGCTGGGCACGGTGCTGCGCGAAGGTGTTACGAACGTGTTGCGGCACAGCAAGGCCGAACGCTGCGAGATCGTCGTGCACCAGGCGGCCGGCGAGGTGTCCCTGGACATCCTCAACGACGGCGTCGGCGATGACGACGACAACGAGCCGGATGTGGACGGCGGCAGCGGTATCCGCAACCTGTCCGGCCGGGTCGCCGAGCTGAGCGGCCGGACGAGCGCCGGCCTCGAACCGGACGGCCGGTTCCGGCTGCACGTGAGCATCCCGTTGACGACCGAGCGGTTCGGGCCGGACGAGCAGCACGACGGACCGGACGACCAGCCGGCCGGCTCGCCCGGTGGTCGCCTCAGAAGGGGCGCTCGACCGACCGTCGTGCCCGGCGAGCCGGACGGCGCGACCCGAGATCGGACGATGTCGCCCGTCCACAGGCGTTCCACGGCCGTATTGATCAACCTCTTCGTCACCGGCCTCGTGCTGCTCGCGGACGTCCACTTGCTGGTGCAGACCACGGACCCGGTGAAGCGTGTCGCCGGCATCGGCTTCCTGACCGCGTTGCTTATCCTGCAACTGGCCTACTTCAACCGGATCAGCAGCCGGCCCCGATCCAGCCTGAGCTATGCGCTGCTGTTCGTCCAGGCGGCCCTGATCTACCTGCCGCTGATCCAGCTCGGCCCGGCCTGGATCAGCCAGCCCGGCTTCCTGGCCGGCAGCGCACTGCTGATGCTGTCGCCACTGCTGGGTTGGGCGCTGTTCTGCGCGGTCGTCGGCTCGGTCGTCTGGGTGCACGTGGTCGCCACCGGCCAGGCCTACGACATCGTCTTCAACAGCGTGACGGCGCTGATCTCCGGTCTGATCGTGTTCGGCGTGACGTCGCTGGCCAGGCTGATCGCCGAGCTGACCGAGACGAGAACGCAGCTGGCCAAGATGGCGATCTCCGAGGAACGGCTCCGGTTCGCGCGGGACCTGCACGACCTGCTGGGCCTGAGCCTGTCGGCGATGACGCTCAAGGGCGAGCTGACCCAGCGGCTGCTGGACATCGACCCGGACAAGGCGGCCGAGGAACTGGTCGAGATTCTCGGTCTGGCCAGACAGGCTCTCGCCGACGTCCGTTCGGTGGCCAGCAGCTACCGCGAGCTGTCCCTTGACGACGAGTACCGCTCCGCCGAGTCCGTGCTCGCCGCCGCCGACGTGCGCGTTCGGATGGATGTCCAGTACACCGAGCTGCCGGTGCTGGTCCGGACGGTGCTGGCGGTCGTGCTCCGCGAGGGTGTCACCAACGTGCTGCGGCACTGCAGGGCCGAGCACTGCGACATCGTGATCCGGCAGGCCGACGGCGAGGTCAGCCTCGACATCGTGAACGACGGCGTCGGCATGGCGGAACTGCTGCCCGCGACCGGCGCCAACGGCACGGTCGTGGTGGCCGGCAGCGGCATCCGCAACCTGTCCTACCGGGTGGCCAAGCTTGGTGGCGAACTGCACACCGGCCTGGACGCGGACGGCCGGTTCCGGCTGCGGGTGGGCGTGCCGGTCTAGGCCGCCGGTCAGGTAGCCGCCTGCTCGATCGACGCTCCGTTGTCCACAACCCTGCGCGAATGGAGTCGCGCCCATGGTCAAGATCAACTAGAATGGACACGGGGGCGGGCCCGAGTTCGCCGTCCGTTCGGCAACGTGATCTCCGGTTACTCGACCGGCGCTCCAGGGCCGGGCGCTGCCGCGCGGGCTCGTCAGAGCCAGCCGGACTCCTTGGCGATCCGGATCGCGTCGACCCGATTGCGGGCGTTGAGCTTGGTGACCGCGGTGGTCAGGTAGTTGCGGACGGTCCCGGCGGACAGGTACAGGCGGGACGCGATGTCCACCGCGTTCGCCCCGTCCGCCGCCATCCGCAGGACCTCGATCTCCCGGCCGGTCAGCGGGCAGTCCGCGGTGTCCCACGCGGCCAGCGCCAGATCGCTGTCCACCACCCTGCGGCCGACGGAGACGTCACGGATCGCGCTGGCCAGCTTGTCCGGTGGGGCGTCCTTGAGCAGGAAGCCGCCGACCTTGGCGGCGAGGGCCCTGCGCAGGGTGCCCGGTCTGCCCAGGCTGGTGAGGATCAGCGTTCGGCAGGTCGGGAGCTGTTCGTGCAGCTCAGCCGCTGCCGTGAGACCGTCCTTGCCCGGTAGGTCGATGTCGATGACCGCGACGTCGGGCTGGGTCGTCCGCGCGGTCGGCATGATGTCGTTGCCGCCGGCGACCTCGGCCACCACCTCGATGTCCGACTCCATCCTGAGCAACGCCACCAGCGCACCACGAACCATGTGCACGTCCTCCGCGATCAGGACCTTGATCACCACCGCGGGCGCCTCCCCACTCCCAACTTCAATACCCCACTCGCCGGCCTGCGATTACCCCAACCGGCGGCGTGTATCCATCAGCCGAACCACAATGGACCACGAGGCCGGCCAAAGCAAGTGAACGTACCTATCTGGTGAGCCGGTAAACCAGGCCGGTCGCGTTCCTGACACAGGCATCATGACACGAACGCAATAGAACGTAATGCTTCGACGCCCGCTGCCAGCCCAATGGCGGAATCGAGGATAAGCCGCCAGCCGCTGGCGCGGCGCAAGAATATCATCCGCGTCCGACAGATGCACCCATCGTGCGCTCGACGGAATGAGCGAATACGGCGATTTGTCACCCACCGCGTTCAATTGAGTCCGGCCGGTGACCGGCCCCCTGCGGATGCCGACTGTAGGCGGAACCGCCCGGTGGTCGCCGGGAGTGGGCCGGGATGGCATGTCGCCGATGTCCCCGCAGTACCGACAACAGTGCTGTTCGGCGAGGTGTGACGATCCGACGTCGTCGCATTATGTGATGCCTCGACCACGTCCGGTAGCACCGGTTTTCGCCATCATGACCTCGACCCCACCGCGGACCGTTCGGTCACGATGGGGTCGAGAGGTGTCACTGGCCGCCGCGTGGGCGTCCGTTTGTCTCTCCGGCACGGCATCCGTGCCGGTCGATCTCACCGGCAACTCGTGCGGGTCCGAGCCAGGCCCCGCCGGGCGCCTTCTACCAACCAATCAGTGCGGTGCGATTAGCCCCTGTAAACGACGTTCACACCAGGGCGGCAGCGCTGGCGAAATCACGCCCACAGTTGCTCAGCGCCAGGACCGCCGCCGTGTCGCCGGACGGGATGGACCACTGATCGAATGTGTCGATCACTAATTCGACCAGCAGGTCGGTGCTGTTCAGCTGGGCAAGGTCGAAGCCGATGGTCGACATCAATGACATCGTGTTGGCGGACACGGTAGCAGACATTTTGGACCCCTCAAGTCGCGGCGGCTTTCGCGGCGTGGTACGTTCTTCTAGTTGTGAATAGTGCGTTCCGCACTCCGACAAGACCAGTGCCGACCTCACCGGCGCGCCGTGTTCTTTTCATACTCCGGCTGGTATTGGTGCTACTCCGTTCGCTGTATGAACTTTAGCCGGAACTTGATCGTTTACCTGTTGTTTCACCAAGTCCGTGCAAAATTCAACCTTGCGTAATTCACTGACTCCACTGCGTGATGTCCGACAACATTCTTGATCGAACCAAGACCGGACGTTGAGCCCGCAACGACCATCCACACCCCACCTGACCTCCACCGTCACCGGCCCTGCCGCCGACAGCGGTCCGCCCGTGACGAGGTCACCAGCCGTGTCGGAATTGTCGGGACAATGCCGGGAAATGGCCGCCGCAGGGTGCCGGCAATGACCTGTCGACAGGCCGGACAATGAGTTCCTCATAGCGCGATTAATGACCAGAACACCCACACCGGTGAACAGGGCACTGGTGACGCACCAAGGGCATGTCGGAAGATCCGATAAGCCCGACCCAGCTATGACGAAATTCCGGGGGAGCACCGGATCGTCCCGTCACCAAGCGACCGGGGGGTGCGATGTCGTCGAGTGTGGTGCCGCCCGGTAGTGGGCCGCGCAGCCGGTCCGGCTGCCACTCCCCTGCCGCCTGCGGCGTGCCGCGGACCCCACTCGTGGACCGCGCCGAGGACATCCAGCTCGACCTGCCGGCCGGCCGGACCGACGGCTTCCCCCTGACCGCCCTCGACGCGGTCGGTGCCCGACTGTTCGCCCCCCGACTGTTCGCCCCCCGACTGTTCGCACCGCGGGCCCGCCTGCGGGGTCGTACCGACCCCTGACCCGGTTGGTGACCAGCCCACCCGACCGGCAGCACCCCGAGGAGATGTGTCATGACCAATTTCGTCCAGAACGTCGACGCGGCCGAGGAGTTATGCGACGAGCTGATCGCCGCAGGCTTCGCCCCGTTCGTCAGCACCCAGAGCGACACGTTCTCGGCCCTGCACGAGGCGCTGGACGAGCGGGTGGGCGTGCTCATCGTGCCGCGCGACGACAACGCGATCGGCATCGCGGCCGGTATGTCGCTGGCCGGCGGCTGCCCGGCTGTCCTGCTGTCGGAGGCCGGCATCAGCGGTTCCGCGGACGCCATCGCGGCACTGGTCGCGCCGCACCAGACACCGCTGCTGCTGGTGATCTCGCTGGGCGGCGACCTGCCCGGCGGCGCGGACCCCCGGCGGCTGGCCGAACTGCTGATGGCCGAACTCGGTGTGCGGACGGTGGTGGTCGACGCGGGCGCCCGGCCGGCCACCACGGTGCGGCTGGTGCGGGAGATCGTGCGGGAGCACCTGCGTCCCGCCGCGTTGCTGGTGCCCCTCGACGCATTCGGATGGCCGGCATGAACAGGACCACCGCGGTACGCGCGATCATCACCGCGACCAGACACCAACCCGTCATCTTCACGTCCGGCGATGTGAGCCGCATCGCGCGCGACATCGCCGACCGGCCGACCCATTTCTACGTGGCGGGGTCCAACGGCCTCGCGTCCTCGACCGGGATCGGCGTCGCACTGCAGACGCACGGCACGACCGTCGTGGTGGACGGCTACGGCAGCGTCCTGACCAACCTGGCCGGGCTGGTGACCGCGGGCATGCTGACCGACCTGCCGCTGGTGCACATCGTGCTGGACGAGGCGTGGTACGCCTCGGAGGGCGGCGAGGCGGCGCGGGCCGGCCGGGCCGACCTGTGCGGCATGGCGCGGGCCGCCGGCTACGCCCGGGTGCACACCGTGGACACATTGGACACTTTCGTGCGGGTCATCAAGCGCGAGATCACCACGTGCACGGCGCCGGTCTTCCTGCGCTGCGCGCTGCACGAGGGCGACGACAAACCCGCACCCAACCGCGCGGGCATCGGCTACCTGGACAACACGGTCCTGTTCCCCGGCCACCGCGCGTGGCCGCCGGACTGGATCACGGCCGCGGCCGCCTGACCACGGCGGACGCCGGCCGGCCGGTAGCCACACCCTGGCCGGCACATGAAAAATTCATACCGTGTGCCGGCAAGAACACATACCGATACTGATGATCGGGACACTTCGAACGAGCCCTGTCGGTCGATATTCTTGCTGCAGCCAGAATTTCACGTTCCTGTGCACGCACGCGGCATGCGACGTCTCGAAGAAAGGACGACGCGATGGATGAGACCATCCTCCGAGCCGTTGAGCGAGCGATCCACACCATGAAGAACAATCTTGGCGATCGGCTCACCATCGACGACCTGGCGCGCTCCGCGATGTTCAGCAAGTTCCATTTCTCGCGCGTGTTCCAACGCGTGACCGGGGTCTCCCCCGGCCGCTTCCTGTCCGCCATGCGCCTTGCCGAGGCCAAGCGGCTGCTGCTCGCGACGTCGATCACCGTGGCCGACATCGGCCACCAGGTCGGCTACAACAGCGTGGGCACGTTCAGCTCCCGGTTCCGCAGCAGCGTCGGCGTACCGCCGATCACGTACCGCAGGCTCGGCGGCGTCGTATCCCGTGTCCCGGTGGACGAGCAGCCCGTGCCCAGCGCGCGGACGGCCACCGTGCGCGGCACCGTGTACGCGTCACCGATGTCGCAGCCAGGAGCCGTCTTCATCGGACTGTTCGCCGGCCGGGTGCCCGAGGGTGCCCCGGTCCGCTACACGGTCCTCTACGGCCCCGGTTCGTACCTGCTGCCCAACGTTCCCGCGGGCACCTGGTACCTGACAGCACACGCCATGGGGACGGGCGCGCAGAACGACGAGATCCGGTACATCGGCATCCACGAGCAGCCCATCACCACGCGGTACGACACCGCGGCCCGGCCGATCGACCTGCACCTGCGGCCGGCTCGCCCGGTCGACCCGCCGCTACTGCTCGCGCTGCCCGACCTCAATTCCGAGGCCGCAGCGCTCGACATCGCGGTATAACGGGAAAGCACGGCGGGCACGGCGGGGCCAGATGCGTCCGCCGTGCCGTCGCAGTGTCTTCCCGGAGCGGAGTGCAGCGACGCGCCAGCGGCGCGGAGTGCAGCGCAGGGAAGACACTGCGTAAAGACGGTACGGCCCGCGAGCGGAGCGAGCCAATGTCACTGCAACTGATTCCGCATGGCCCACAGGTCCGGGAACATCGGCTTGGTCAGGGTGGTGCGCAGGTAGGAAGCGCCCGACGACCCGCCGGTGCCGGGCTTGTGGCCGATGATGCGTTCCACCATGGACACGTGCCGGTAGCGCCACTCCTGCATCCGCTGGTCGATCTCGACCAGCCGCTCGCAGACCTGGGCCGAGCCGCCATCGTCGTGGTAGACGGTGGCCAGCACCCGTTGCAGCTGCACCGAGGACTCCAGGGTCTGCGAGACGTCCCGGTAGAGCAGCTGGTCGGGCACCGGGTAGCCGCGCACGACGAGGTAGCGCAACAGCGAGTCGAAGACCGACGGCCGGGCCATGGCCGCCTCGATCCTGGTCCGCTCCTCGGTGCCGAACGCGAAACACTCCACCGCGCGCCGGTCGCGCCGGCCCAGCAGTGCCTCGATCTCCCGGAACTGACGGGACTGCGCGCCGCTGCCGGTGCCCAGCTTGGCCCGGAACCGGCTGAACTGCGCCGGGGTCAGCGTGTCCATCACGTCGATCGGTGACGTGAGGACGTCCAGGATGGACAGTGTGCGGCGCAGCGTGTGCAGCGCACCCGTGGTGTCGCCACTGGTCATTCGCCGCTGCAGCACGGTCAGTTCGTGCAGCAGCAGCTTGAACCAGAGCTCGTGCACCTGGTGCACGACGATGAACATCATCTCGTCCGGCTCGCCGGTGCGGGGCCGCTGTGCCCCCAGGACCTCCTCCAGCGCGAGGTAGGAGTGATACTCCGACACGGGGGTCTCGTTGGCTACCACGGCTTCGTTGGTGATCACGACTTCGTCACCTCACCAGAAATTGCGCATCGCCGTCTGCACGACGAGCGGGGTACGGGTGTGTTCGTCACATGAAAAATATGAACCGGTACTGGCACCACGGTACGTCGTCGAACACCCGATCAAAAGACTGATCGGAAAACGCAGCAACCCGCGAGAAAATCTCGCGGGTTGCATCTTCATTATTGCTGAGTTTCAAACGTCGAAGCCCGCTCGGCCGACTTCCTCGAACGGCCGAGCGGGCTTCGACGATGGTTGTTCTTCAGGCCGAGCTGGGCGTGCCGACGATGTGGAAGATCTGGGTGAACGTGGCCAGCAGGGCCGGGTCACCACTGTAGACGACGCCGTGCGCGGTGGCGTTCGCCGGGCTGATCTCCCCGGACATCAGGCCCTTGAGTGCCTTGCCCGGCTCCAGGTGCAGGTCGGCGTCCGCGAGCGGGCCTGCCACGGCCTGCAGTGCGCCGTCGTCCACCTTCAGGTGGAAGACGATCTCACCGATCCGCAGTTCGAAGCTCGCCTTGACACCCGAGGCCGCCTGCTGCTGGAACGTGGCGCGCATCGCCATGATCAGCGAGGACGTGGTGACGATCTCCTCCGGCCGGGGTGCGCCGAGCAGCCGCGCCCCCCACTGGCCAAGCCGCAGGGTGATGTCGTCGAGTTCGGCGCCGTACTCGGTCAGCTCGTACAGCACCGGGCCTTCCGGCTTGGGCGACATCTTGCGCTGGATCACGCCGGCGTGTTCCATCTCGCGCAGCCGGGCGAACAGGATGTCCGTCGAGATGCGCGGCAGGCCCTGACGGAGCTCCGAGAAGCTCTTGGGGGCGACGAGAAGGTCGCGGACGATGAACATGGCCCATCGTTCGCCGACGACCTCCAGCGCCCGCGAGAGGCCGCAGAACTGTCCGTAGGTCCGCTTGGTCATCGCCTCCAGTTCGGAGATGATGGTTTCCATCTGACCGGACCCGTCGACCCCGAACACGACGTCGTCGAGCGAGGTTTCCCGCTCCAGCGTCTGTGCCTCGGTCGTGGTCAGTTGGAACCGGTCGTTGGAGATTGTCACGCCTTGCTGGTCGACCACCAGCTTCCATTTGGCTTCAGCCATTGCTCCGCTTCCCATCGGCTCGATCGTCGCACTCGAATTGGTTTATTCGACCACTTCCCCGATCCGCCTTTCCCAGTCCTGCGGTTCATGGTCCCGGTGGCCGCTGTTGGGGTGCATCTTCTTGGTTGCGAACGGGGTTCGCACCGTACGCCCAGGCTGGGGACTGTTCGTCGGTCACGACCAGGATGCCAGGAAAATCACGTCGACGGCAGTGATCACGTCATGAGGGCGCACTGAAGTTATACCGGTATCGGCCATGAAAGTATCAGGCCGAAAGTCATGACATCGTCATGACAACGAGTATGACCTGCGCATACTCTCGTCCACGCTGTCCCAATTCTTCTCCGGCTGTGCGCGCTTTGTCAAGACCGTACTCCATACCGGCCATTGTGGACGTGACCGGCGCTAAAATCTCCCCAGGACCGTACGGCACTGATCTGCCACCTTCCGGTCAATGATGCACATTGTCCGCCCGTGCGAGGAGAGAACCATATGGAGAACAGCTGCCCGGTCGCGCTGGACACCACCGGCCAGGACATCCACGGTGAGGCCGCGCGCCTGCGCAGCCTCGGCCCCACCCAGGTCACGTTGCCCGGCGGTGTGGTCGTGTGGTCGATCAACAGCCACGATGCCATCAAGCAGTTGCTGAGCGACCCCAACGTCACCAAGAACGCACGCAACCACTGGCCCGCGTTCATCAACGGTGAGATCCCGCCGAACTGGGAGATGATCAGCTGGATCGCGATGGACAACATGGTCACCGCGTACGGCAAGGACCTGCTGCGCCTGCGCCGCCTGGTCGGCAAGGCGTTCTCGCCGCGCCGGGTCGAGCTGACCCGCCCGCGTATCACCGGCATCGCCACCAACCTGCTGGACGCGCTCGGTGCTGTCGGTCCCGGTGAGGTCATCGACCTGCGGCAGAGCTACTGCTACCCGCTGCCCGCGCTGCTGGTGGCCGACCTGATCGGCATGGACGAAGAGGCACTGGCCAAGACCGCCGTGATGATCAACATGATGGTGGACACCACCGTCACCCCGGAGCAGGCCCAGGCCACTCTGGGCGGCTGGCGCGACGCGATGGCCGAGCTCATCGCGAAGAAGCGCGCCGACCCCGGTGAGGACATCACCAGCGACCTGATCGCCGCCAGGGACGAGGACGGTTCCCGCCTGTCCGAGGAAGAGATGACCGACGGCATCTTCGCGATCCTCGGCGCCGGCTCGGAAACCACGATCAACTTCCTGGACAACGCCATCACCCTGTTGCTGGACCACCCCGACCAGCTGGAACTGTTGACCACCGGCCAGGTCTCCTGGAACGAGCTGATCGACGAGGTGCTGCGCGTCGAGTCGCCACTGGCGCATCTGCCGCTGCGTTACGCGGTGGAGGACATCGAGGTCGACGGCGTGCACATTCCCCAGGGCGACCCCATCCTGGTGAACTACTGCTCGGTCGGCCGCGACCCAGCGCTGCACGGCGACGACGCGGATCGGTTCGACATCACGCGTCCCGACAAGACTCACCTGACCTTCGGCCACGGGCCGCACTACTGCCTCGGCCTGAACATCGCGAAGCTGGTCGGCCAACTGGGCCTGTCGATGCTGTTCGAGCGGTTCCCCGACCTGAGCTTGGCGGTCCGGTCGGATGAGCTGGAGCAGGCGCCCACGTTCATCATGCACGGCCACCGCAGCCTCCCGGTCCGTCTGACGGCCGTCTCGGCCAAGGTAGCCGCCTGACGAAACCAGAGCCCGGCCACCGCGGTGGCCGGGCTCTGTTCTATTTCCAGCAGAAACGGAAATCGGGCCATCGCGTTTGCGAAGGCCCGATGTCGATGATGGTGTCCGTACCGGGCTGCCGGGGTGGCACGGCAGCCCGGTACGGAGTCTGTTGTGGACTCAGGACTTCTTGTGGCGCGGGGTGTTCTGGTAGGCGGCCAGCCACCACTCCCCGTCCACCTTCACCGCGGTCCACGTGGCCCGGATGGCCTCGTCATCGGCCACTTCGGACTCGCCGGGCCGCAGCACGCCGCCCAACGTGATGAGCACGGCGCCCTCGTGGCCGAGGAACCGCAGGTCCAACGGCTTGCCGGTGACCTGGGTGCCCTGGTAGTCACCCTGGAAGGCGGCGGTCATGTACGCCTCGATCGCGGCCTTGCCCTGCTGGATGACGCCGGGCAGGATCATCGTCCCGTCGTCGGTGAAGACGCTGGCGAAGGCCTTGGCGTCGTGGTACGCCCACGCCGCCACGACCCGCTGGGTCAGGGCCGCGATGGCGATCCGGTCGCTGTCCGTCGGGGCCGCGACGGTGGGTTCACTGGTCGTGGTCATGAGGTCTTCCCGTCTGCCAGGGGATCAGATGTAGAGGGTGTTGGGCTCGAGGCCACACAGGACCCGGCCGTACAGCTCCGTGTTGGTGTCGGGGTGCATGAGGGCGTGCAGGTTCACCGCGGTCACGTCCCGGTGGATCCGCTGGATCGGCACGTCGTTGTAGATCGACGAGCCGCCGCTGGCGTTGTTGAAGATGTCCACGGCCTCTTTGGTGAGCCGGCAGACCGCGCCCATGTCGGCGCGTGCCCTGGCCCGTTCCTCCAGCTTCCACTCCGTGCCCTCGACGCCCTTGGTGTCCACCAGGTTCGCCAGGCGCAGCGCGTGGAACTCGGCCTCGTCGACCTTCATCGTGGCCTCGGCGACCTGGAGGTGGGTCAGGGGCGCGTCGCGCTGGCTGGCGTACGCCGTGTAGGTGATCTTGCGGTCCGGTAGGCGCTTCAGGAACGCCTCCTTCGCAGCGCGGCCCAGGCCCACGACCGTGCCGACCGACGATGCCGACGCGACCGGCAGCAGCGGGCCACGGTAGATCGGTGCGTCCGCGTTCAGCGCCGATGCGTACTGCCCCTGCAACACCGCCGGCAACGGCAGGATGCGCTCCTGCGGGATGAACACGTCCTTCGCGACCGTGCTGACACTGCCGGTCCCCTTCAGACCCGCGGTGTGCCAGTCATCGACGATGAGCAGGTCCGAGATCGGGACCAGACCCATGATCGGATAGGGCTCGTGGTCGGGGCCGGCGAGGATCGCGATGACCTCCTGCCAGTGCGCGTGCGGGGCGCCGCTGATGAAGCCCCACTTGCCGTTCACAATCACGCCGCCGGGCGCCGGCTTTGCCATGGCCGTCGGGCTCAACGTGCCGCACACGCGGACGTCCGGGGTCGAGAACACCTCGTCCTGCACGTCGTCCGGGAACAGGCACGCCATCCAGGTGGGGATCCAGTAGACCGACGCGGTCCACGCGATGGAGCCGTCCGCGCGGGCCAGTTCGGCGGCGATCTCGACCAGGGTGCGGGTGTCGGCCTCGTAACCGCCGTAGCGCTCGGGACGGCGCAGTTTGAAGACCCCGGCGTCGGCCAGCTCCTCGATCGACTCGTCGTGCAGCCGGCGGTTCTGCTCCGCCCAGTTCGCGTGCTTCGCGAGAGTCGGCACCAGATCG
>WNGR01009126.1_pt1 | contig 22716 bp, 17 predicted proteins | sample 5407581 | NCBI WGS metagenome assembly WNGR01 (sample SAMN13153383, study PRJNA577476) | soil metagenome | isolation source: 80 cm soil or saprolite under Garry oak tree replicate 2 | place: USA:California | collected 2016-06-15
CATCGCCTCGCAACCCTGACCATGTCCGCCGAGGTGAAACAGGCGGTGGAGGGGGCCAGGGGAAAATTCGTCACCGCGCCGGTGCTTGCGGTCGTTCAAGGCGACGATCGGCGGATCGCCGAGGCAATCGTCAAGGGCTCGCTCGCGGACAGCATCAGGCTCGTCATGTTGCTCGCTGCCGCGCTGGCGCTCGGCGGAGCGTGTTGTGCCGCGATCGGGTTCCGGCCCGATAGTGATCGGCCCAAGGGCGGTTGACGGCGCCTACCACGCTGGAAGAAAAACTGGCGGTCGGGCGTGCATCTCTTACCGCTTGCGGGGAGAGGGAGAAGAGGCCGCCTCGGGCCTTTTTCTCAAAGAAAGGGCAAGAAACGACATGGGGGCGCTGGACCAACTCGAACCGATCGAGCGGGCGAGCCAGGATGAGCTCATGGCCTTGCAGCTCGACCGGCTGAAGAGGACCCTGCATCAGGCCTATGACCGCGTGCCCCACTACAAGACGACATTCGATGCCGCCGGAGCCCATCCCGGCGACCTGAAAGACTTGCAGGACCTCGCAAAATTTCCGTTCACGACCAAGGAGGACCTGCGGCAGAATTATCCCTTCGGCATGTTCGCGGTGCCGATGGCGGAGATCGTGCGGGTCCATGCTTCGAGCGGGACGACCGGAAAGCCGACCGTCGTCGGCTATACCCGGCAGGACATCGAGACCTGGGCGCTGCTGATGGCGCGCTCGATCCGGGCCGCGGGCGGGCGATCGACCGACAAGATCCACGTGGCCTATGGCTATGGCCTCTTCACCGGCGGCCTCGGCGCGCATTACGGCGGCGAGCGGCTGGGTGCGACCGTCATCCCGGTCGGCGGCGGCTTCACCGAGCGGCAGGTCCAGCTGATCAATGACTTCCGGCCCGACATCATCATGGTGACGCCGTCCTACATGCTGGCGATCGCCGACGAGTTCGAGCGCCAGGGGCTCAAGCCCAGCGGTTGCAGCCTGCGCATCGGCATTTTCGGCGCCGAGCCCTGGAGCGAGAGCATGCGGGCGGAAATCGAGCGGCGGATGGGGCTCGCCGCCTTCGACCTCTATGGGCTGTCCGAGGTCATCGGGCCGGGCGTGGCGCAGGAATGCGCCGAGACCAAGGACGGCTTGACGGTCTGGGAGGACCATTTCTTTCCCGAAATCATCGATCCCGATACCGGCCGCGCCCTCGCCGACGGCGAGGCGGGCGAGCTCGTGCTCACCTCCCTGAGCAAGGAAGGCATGCCGGTGATCCGTTATCGCACCCGCGACCTCACGCGCCTTCTCCCCGGCACCGCGCGCGCCATGCGCCGGATCGAGCGCGTCAAGGGCCGCAGCGACGACATGCTGATCATCCGCGGGGTCAACGTGTTTCCATCGCAAATCGAATCCGTGCTCGGTCGCGAGGATCAGCTCGCCCCCCATTACCTCATCGAAGTGCGCCGGGCCGACCGCCTCGACGAGCTCGATGTTGTCGTCGAGACCCGCGCCGAACTTTTGGGCCGGCTCACCGCCGAGGATCATGTCGCGATCGCGCGCAAGGCCGAGCACCTGATCAAGGCCTATGTCGGCGTGACGACGACGGTGCGGGTCGTGGAGCCCGGAACCATCGAGCGCTCGCAAGGCAAGGCCAAGCGGGTCATCGATCGGCGGCCGAAGAGCTGAGGATTATCGAGGAGCGGCGTGATGAGTGGAGATGCCGCGACGGCCTCCGACCGGCTGCGAGCCTCCGGTCTTGGTGAATCCGCCGTAACCGAGTGGCTTCATGCCGAGCAGCGCGACACGGGCAATTACGACCGGGATTGCCGCGGCTATTCGCAATTCTGGGGCCGCTCCGACGACCTCATTCGGCGGCTGCCGCCGAAGCCCGCGCGCAGTCCGGCCGAGACCGCCGCAGCGGCGGCGATATTCGCTGCCGCGCGCGAGCACCGCGAGCGATTTCTTCGTGCGCATGCCGAGGCGGTCTATGACCGGCTCACGCGCAATCGCTCGCGGTTCGTTCGGCTTGACGATCTCGTGTTCGAGGCGTCGGAAGCCGTTCCTGGGCTGACGCCGACCCGCCCCCGGATCGCTGCCGAAAGCGAGCACCTGCAACGCGACAAGGACGGCATCGAGATCGATCAGGGCATTTTCCTGGCCCATGTGCTCGGCAGCGAGCGCGCCGGGCGCCACCTCTGCCATGCGATGCTGTTGCCGCACCCGGAGAGCGCGGAGTTTTTGGCGAAGCTCGACGCCGAGGGCGTGGTCGATCTCGGCAAGGCCGCGGTTGAGCGAAGCAGCCAAGCGACGCTCGTGACCATGAAGAATCCGCGCTTCCTCAATGCCGAGGACCAGACCACGATCGACGCCTTGGAGATCGCGGTCGACCTCGCCATTCTCGATCCGGCGACGCAGATTGCGGTGCTGCGCGGCGGCAAGGTCGATCATCCCAAGTACAATGGCCGCCGTGTCTTCGGCAGCGGCATCAACCTGACCCACCTCTATCGCGGCCAAATCCCCTACGTGTGGTTTCTCCAACGCGATCTCGGTCTGGTGCACAAGTTCCTGCGCGGGGTCGCGCGGCCCGAATCCCTGCCGGACGATGTCCATGGGCATGGCATCGAAAAGCCCTGGGTCGCGGCGGTCGAGGCGTTTGCGATCGGCGGCCATTGCCAAATCCTCTTGACCATGGACTACGTGCTGGCGGCCCATGACGCGTTCATGACCTTGCCGGCGCGCAAGGAAGGGATCATTCCGGGCCTCGCGAATTTGCGGCTGCCGCGGTTCACGGGCGACCGGATCGCCCGGCAGGCGATCCAGTACGAGCGCAAGCTCGTCTGCGACAGCCCGGAAGGCCGGCTCATTTGCGACGAGATCGCCCCGGCGGGAGCCGCTCGATCTCTTCCGCGGCTATTGCTCCGCCTACGCGCGCGACCAGGCCTATTGTCATTTCAGCCCGGCGCTCATTGCCAATCTCGAGCGCAATTGGGATGCGCGGAATCGAAAGGCGTGAGCGGCAGCCTGAGAGGTCAATCCAGCAAGCTCTGCCGCGCCGTGCGCGCGAACACCCAGCGGCCGAAGGCGAGCACGATGCCAAAGAGCAGCACGATCAGGACGAGAGCGATGATGACGGTCTGTTCCGACACCGCGAGCCGGGTCGGCAGGTAGGTCATCACGGTCTGCAGCTGGCGGAGGTCCCAGACCAGCTTGGTGATCCCGAAACCGACGGCGAGGCTGATGAGACCGCCGATGATGAGGCCGATCAGCGAGGGGCCGAAGACATTGGGCAGGAAGAAGCGCACCACGTCGACCGGACCGGCGCCGCGGATGCGCAACAGCGCCAGCGTCCGGCGGTCCTCGACATAGTTCGCATAGGCGACCGAGAAAATACCGATGATCGCCAGCAACAGGCCGCCGAACAGATAAATCTGGACGTTCTGGCGGGCGAGGAAAATGTACATGTCGCTGCCCAGCCGCGCGATCTCGGTCTTGATGTCGCGCAGATCGAGCGGCGGCACGTCGAGATTTGCGAGGACCGCGGCGCGCAATTGCCCGGGGGTCGTGCCTGGCGCCGCGGCGATGCTGAGCACCACGCGCGGAATCAGCACGTCGAGATTGGCGAAGGCCGGATTGATCTCGGCCCCGACCAGGTAGGGGCTGCTCGCGAACAGATGATTGAGATAATCCACGCGGGCGCCGATGAACCCTTCACGATCGTTGACCGTGCGCAGCGGCACGCCCGGAAGGAAGTGGAGCGATCCACCGAAGGGCACGCGCGCCACGGTCTGGTTCGATGTTCGCCCGACCGGCATCGGCTGATCCATACTGCGTTTGTAGAACTTTCCGACCGGGCTCGAGGCCAGCACCCGACCTTCGTCGAGGCTCTTCACCAGTGGTTCGAAGGGCACCTGCTCGCCGAGCGGGCCCTCGAAATAGACCGACTTGAGGTAATTGCCGGTGTCGCCGATCAGGTACATCGGCAGGCCGCTGAAGCCGCGGTCGGGCATGTAGAGCCCTTCGACCAGACACTCGATCATGGTCGCGACGCTGCGGATCTCGGGCAGCGCCTCGAGCCTTTGCACCAGCGGGTCGAGCCGGTAGCGCAAGGTCGCGATCCGCTGCTGCAGGCCGCCGCGGGACTGCGCCTGCGCCGGCATGAGATCGAGCGCGTTGAGCGTCAGCTGGATGTCGCTGCCGAGCTGGACGCGGGCGCCCCGCTCGGTCTTGTTGTCGAACACCGCGGTCATCACCGTCGGGTAGAGCGCGAGACTCGCCAGCAGCGCCACGATCAGGAGGAAACTCGCGGCCCGGTGCCGCCGCACCTGCATGTGATGGAGTGACGCGCTCCTGAGCGGTCCGGCCATCGACCAGACCGCCGGCGCCATCAGTGCCGCCATCAGCCGCTGGCGCGACGCGATCAGCGTGACCAGGCCATAGATGAAGAGCGGGAAGCTGACGAAGTCGAGCGCGCGGTCGAGGTCGGCGGCGAAATTTGTCGGCCAGAATTCCGCCAGCGAGCGGCCGGTGATCCAGCCGGCGAGCTTGGCGCCGCCGAGAAGGAGCGCGAGGAACTGCAGCGGCCCGAAGCGGACCCGGACCGACTCGCCTTCCGCCTGGGTGACGCGCCGCGCGGCCTCGAGCGGCGACACCCGCGAGGCTTCGCGCACCAGCCGCCGGCCGGTCACCAGCGCGATCGCAATCCCGACTGCGAGGAACATCAGGAGCGCGAGCGGTTCCTGAATCTTGGGGATGAGATCGAGCGGCGGGACCTCGCCCATGTAGATGAGCAGAGGCAGCATGGTGCCGAGCACGGCACCGAGGCTGCCGCCGATGAGACCGCCGAGACCGATCGCGAGCAGCAGTGTCGCGCCGATGGTGCGGCCGGAGACGCCGCGCAGGCGAAGGAGCCCGAGCCGCCTGCGCTCGTTGAGCAGGAGGAGGTTCGCGAGATTGGCGAGCAGGATCGCGGCGATGAGCAGCAGCGGGAGCGACACCAGGAGGCTGATCAGCGCGATCTTGCGCGCGATCTCGTTCATGCGCACGAACATGGTGCCGAGATTGTGGTCGACTGCCGCGCTCGCGGTGAGGTCCTGCACGACGTCGGTGAGATGCGAGCCGACCCGAACGATGCGCGTGAGCGAGCCGTCGATGTCCCAGCCGGAGATCAGCTTCGGCCGGTCGATCCGCACCAGATGGATGATCTCGGGGAAATATTTGCCAGGGTCGCCGTGGATGTCGCCGTCATCGTCGGTGTGGATGAAGCCGCGCGAGACATTGTCGAAATCCCGCAGGAGCTTTGGATTGAGCGGCGTGACGAGGATCAAGCCGAGCTCGGGCACCAAGGTCGGCGAGCTTGTCTGTTCGAGGAACCAGCGGTTGATCTCGCTCGAATCGAGGCGGATCACGCGCTCGATCGGCGTCGCCATGGTCACGATCGAGCGGTGGGCATGCGGGGCGCCTGGTCCATGGTCGTCCTCCTTCTCCTGCGCGACGACGAGCTGGAAGCGGGTGCGGTTCTGCAGCCGCAGATAGGCGTCGCCCATCTGCGCCTTCGAGCCGACCAGCACGATGACCGCGCCGGCGCCGGTCGGACGCACCTCCGGCGGCAGCAGCGACGGATCGGTCGCGGTCAGGATCGAGAGCCACGGAGAGCGAAGCGGCTGGCCATCGATGACCGGGCGCAATGTGTAGGGCGGGATGGTGCGCAGGAAGTAGAGCTTCTCGGCCTTGGCGACGCCCGAGACCTCGGCGATCGACGTCGACAACTGATCGGCAAGCGGCACTTCCGCGGTCTGATAAATCGAAAGGTCCCAGGGGACGCGCTCGACCTGGTCGGCGACATAGCGCTGCATCGCGTAGCGCGACGTGACCGTGACCGCGGCCAACAGCAAGACGACGAGGCCGCTGACCAGTCCGAAGACGATGAAGGGCCGGCGGCCGAGCACCCGGAACAGGACCCCGAGGACTGATCCGCACAATGACCCGCCTATTGCCCCGGTCATGCCTGTTGCGCCTGCTTCTCTAAGTGATGGGAGGATTACGCCGCGCGCTCGATCACGCCATCGCGCATGTGGAAGACGCGCGGGAAGGCTTCGACCACCTTGGGGTCGTGCGAGGCGACCACGACGGTCTTGCCCCGCTTGCCGGCGAGATCGACCAGGATGGCGGCAATGATCTTGGCGTTCGCGCTGTCGAGATTGCCGGTCGGCTCGTCGGCGAGGATGATCGGGGGATCGTTGACGAGCGCGAGGCAGACCGCGACCCGCTGCTGCTCGCCGCCGGACAATTCCTCCGGCCGCTTGAAGCCCTTCTCGCGCAGCCCCACGCTTTCGAGCAGCGCCTCGGCGCGGTTACGGCGCTCGGGCGCGGGCGTGCCGGCGATCAGCATCGGCAGTTCGAGATTTTCGAGCGCCGAGAGGCTCGGGATGAGGTTGAAGAACTGGAACACGAACCCGACCTTGCGCAGCCGGTACTGTTCGAGCTGCCGCTCGCCCATGGCGGCGACATCCTCGCCGTCGACCCAGATGGCGCCGCCGCTCGGGCGGTCCATGCCGCCGAGGAGGTTGAGCACCGTGGTCTTGCCACAGCCCGAAGGCCCCATCAGCGCCACCGCCTCGCCGCGCCCAACCTCCCACGACATGTTTTCGAGCGCGACGATCTTCGCCGCCGCCGTGTCGTAAATCTTCGAAACGTTCTCCAGCCGCGCGGCGGGCTTCGATTCGGCACTGCGCGTCGACTCCATTGCGATGTCTCCGTCGGAAGCGGTCACGGCTTGAAGAAGGGGTAGGTGCCGGCCTCGATGCTCTGCGCCCACCGGGCCCAGTAGGCTCCTGGATTGCGGGCGTAGTCGTCATAGCTGCCGGGCGCGTTGATCCCGGGCAGCGCGGGGATGTAGTCCCGCCGCAGGATGGCGTCGGGATTGCCATAGCGCGACGCGAGCGCGCGTACATAGACGTCGTTCAGCGCCGTGAGACCGCCATGCTCGATCAAGGTGATCCACTGGTCGAGATCGCGGATGCGCACCTGGAACGTCGGCAGCATGTTGTGCTGGTGCATCGAATGTCCTGGCGGCACCTGGTTCTTGGTGGCGAAGGCGATCGTCTCCGGGGCCCAGTCGGTGGGCTTGTCCGGCCCCATCGCAACCTCCACGCCCAAGGCCCAGTGGATCGTGCCGGCGACGTTACGCTCCGACAGGTTGTTGCCTTCGAGCACCTCGGCGGGGTGCTTGAAATATTTCGGATTGGTGCCCATCCCCGCTTCATAGAGCCACCAATAGCCAGGCTTCTTCTGGAATGGCCAGGTCAGCTCATTGGTGCCGGGATATTTCTGCAAGAGGCGCAGGCCTTCGCCGTAAAGTCCACCGCCCTTGATCTCGCTCACCCGGCCCTTGCTGATGTGGACCTCCATGCGCGGATGGGACGCGGCATGGCTGTCGGTCGACGCGATCAAACCGCTTACTTCCGGCTGCTCCGGGGGCAGATAGGTGCCGGTCAGCGACGGATATTCGATCAGCGAATAGGGGAAGCGGCCGGTCGCCTGGGCCGGGAACATGTAGAGGTGGCCTTGCTGGTAGACGCCGCCGGCCCAGTCTTTGGCGGCACCCTCATCCACGTCGTAACCGAAGGCCGTTCCCTCTGGATCGGTCACCTCGACCCGATCGACGAAGGCGAGCGGCTCGATCGTCTTGGTCTCGACCAGCCGCCACACGTCGGATGGGAACCCGGGCACCTGGCTCATCAGGTCGTAGAGGTTCAGATAGGTGTAGTTGCCGAGGACCTTTTCGCCGTGATGCCGCGCGAACTTGCGGGTATTGCCGCGGCCGCCGCTGCGCCACACGATCCAGTCAATTTCCGGATGCCGATCGAGCCAAGCCACCAATGCGTTGGGCACGGCTTCGACATAATCCTTGGCGAGCTTGGCATAGCGTTCGCTCGAATATTTCGGCTCCGGCCAGATCGCCTTGTAGAGATCGGGATCCTCCTTGCCGATCCAGTCCCGCCCCTTCTGGGGATTCGGCATTTGGCCGGTCGAGGTGAAGAAATATTCGAGCTCGCGCTGCCCGTCGCCGATCGTGTAGGTGCGCACCCCGTTGCGGAACTCGTCATATTCCTGCTCGCTCAGGCCGAGCAGCTCCCAGACGGTCAGCACCGTGCATTTGACGCCGCGCTCCTCCATGGCGCGCTTGATCGCCTCCTGCACCATCATGTTCGGCCTGGAGTCCCTGATCTCGCCCACGACGATGAGCAGGTGCTTGCCCGGCTCGACCAGGCCGAGCGGGGCGCGCCCGCCAGTCTGGCGCACGGCCGCCCGCGCCTGCGGCATGAGCTGCTCGATGGAGTCCGGTTTCTTGAGGTAGGAGGGAAATGCCGGCGGCGGCACCGGCGTCGTCGTCCCCGGCCCGATCAGGCCCTGCTCCCTTCGGCGTTGCGCCATCTGGTCCGGCGACCATGGCGCATAGATCGCCCGGCGCTGTTCGAGCGACGGCCCCGGCTGTGCGGATGCGTCTTCGGAAAGGGTCACCGCCAAACCGGCCACGCCGGTGGCCATGCTCAACCCCGAGAGTAGAAATGCGGAGGTCTGTGCCATGTTTGGCTCCCAAGAACCGTGCCTTGTCATAGCACGTCACGCTACGGCTTGAAGAACGGGTATGTCCCCGCCTCGATGCTTTGCGCCCAGCGCGTCCAGTAGGCGCCTGGATCGCGGGCGTAGTCGTCGTAGGTGCCTGGCGCATTGATGCCCGGCAGCGCGGAAACGTAGTCGCGGCGCAATATGTCGTTCGGGTTGCCATAGCGCGACGCGAGCGCGCGCACATAGACGTCCTGCATGGCCGTGAGGCCGCCATGCTCGATCAGCGTGATCCACTGGTCGAGATCGCGGATGCGCACCTGAAAGGTCGGCAGGTGATTGTGCTGGTGCATGGAGTGACCCTTGGGCAGCGGCAGCGGCGCCTCGGAGGTGAACTTCTCGCTCTCCGGCGCCCAGACGCCGACTTTGTCCGGTCCCATGGCGACCTCGGAACCGAGCGCCCAATGGATGACGCCAGCGACGTTGCGCTCGGAAAGATTGTTGCCTTCGAGCACTTCCGCGGGGTGCTTGAAATATTTCGGATTGGTGCCGAGCCCCGCCTCATAGAGCCACCAATAGCCGGGCTTCTTCTGGAACGGCCAGGTGAACTCGTTGGTGCCGGGATATTTCAGCATCAGCCGAAGGCCTTCGCCATAGAGCCCGCCGCCCTTGATCTCGGTCACCCGGCCCTTGGTGATGTGGACCTCGAGGCGTGGATGGGTGGCGGCGTGGCTCGAAGTCGAGCCGATCACGCCGGTGGTCTCCGGCTGCACCGGCGGCAGATAGGCGCCGCCCATCGAGGGGTATTCGATCACCGAATAGGGGAAGCGGCCGGTCGCCTGCGCCGGATACATGTAGAGGTGGCCCTGGTTATAGACGCCCGCGGCCCAGCGCTTGGCCATGTCCTCGTCGACATCGTAGCCGAAGGCGGTGCCTTCGGGATCGGTGACCTCGGCGCGGTCGACGAAGGCGAGCGGCTCCATGGTCTTGGTCTCGACCAGGCGCCAGACGTCGGAAGGAAAGCCGGGCACCTGGCTCATCAGGTCGTAGAGGTCGAGGTAGGTGTAATTGCCGAGGAATTTCTCGCCGTGCTGGCGCAGCATCTTGCGCGAATTGGGCCGGTTGCCGCTGCGCCACGCGATCCAGTCGATCTCCGGATGCTTGTCGAGCCAGGCGACCAGCGCGAGCGGCGCGGCGTCGAAATAATCCTGGGCGAGCTTGGCGAAACGTTCGTTCGCATGCTTCTGGGCGGGCCAGATCGCCTGATAGAGGTCCGGATCCTCCTTGCCGACCCAGTCGCGGCCCTTCTGCGCATTGGGCATGAAGCCGGTGGTGGTGAAGTAGGACTCGAGCTCGCGCTGGCCGTCGCCGATCCGGTAGATGCGCACCCCGCTGCGGAATTCGAGATAGTCCTGCTCGGTCAGACCGAGCACGTCCCAGATGGTCAGGATCGTGCACTTGACGCCGCGCTCCTCCAGGGCGCGCTTGATCGCTTCCTGCACCATCATGTTGGGCCTGGAATCACGGATCTCGCCCACCACGATGAGCAGGTGCTTGCCGGGCTCGACCAGCCCGAGCGGGGTGCGCCCGCCGGTCTGGCGCACGGCCGCGCGCGCCTGCGGCATCAATTGCTCGATCGAGTCGGGTTTCTTGAGATAGGAGGGAAACGCCGGCGGCGGCACCGGCCTGGTCGTGCCAGGGCCGATCAGGCCCTGCTCCCTCCTCCGCTGCGCCATCTGGTCCGTCGACCAGGGTGCATACATCGCCTTGCGCTCATCGAGCGGCTGGCCGGGCTCCGCAACTGTCCCCTCCGGCAGCGCCACCACCGAGCAAGCGATTGCGAGCGCCACGCCCATCTCCGGACGCAGGGTTCGTTTCTTCGTGGACATGCTTTTCCCCTTCGAGCTTTCAGGTACTTGCTGTCGGAGCAAGGGTTCAACCACAACTCATGAGCTGGCCCGAAACTCTGCATCAGAGTGTCATCTTTTCGACACTCCCTGCAAGGGAGGGCCGATGTCGATGTTCCGCGCGGTTGCGTTTCCACCGCCGCCGAGCTTGCACTTGCCGGGCCATGTGCGAAGCTCTATGCCGTGGAGCATGAGCAAGACGACCAGTGACGTGACGAACTGAGGCATTCCGTTCCATGTCCGGGAGGGCGACATGTGGATGCAAAATTGCTGGCAGGTGATCGCCTTTTCGAGCGAGATCGGCAGCACCCCGCTGGCCCGGACCGTGCTGAGCGAGCCGATCGTCCTGTTCCGCACCCAATCGGGCGAGGCCGTCGCGCTCCTGGACCGCTGCCCGCACCGCATGGCCCCGCTCTCGCTCGGCCGCGTCGTCGGCGATCAGATTCAATGCGGCTATCACGGGCTTTGCTTCGACCGCGACGGCAATTGCGTGCGCGTCCCGGGCCAGGACACCGTGCCGCAGCGGGCGCGGGCGAAGAAATATCCCCTGCTCGAGCGGTACAAATTCGCCTGGGTCTGGATGGGTGATGCTGCGCTCGCCGATCCCGAGCGCGTCCCCGATTTCCATTGGATGGATGACCCGGCCTGGGCCGTGGTCGAAGGCTATCATCATTTCGAGGCGAATTATCAGCTCGTGAATGACAACCTGCTCGACCTCTCGCACGAGAGCTTTGTCCACGAAGAAACGATCGGCAACGAGTCGGTCGCCGAGTCGCCCGTGTCGGTGAGCTTCCGAGACGATGTGGTCCGGGTTCATCGCGACATGTTCAACATCGAGGCGCCACCGTTCTACAAGCGGACCACCGGGTTCACCGGCCGGATCAACCGCTGGCATACGACGAATTTCACCCCGCCCGGATTCCATGTCATCGAAAACGGCTCGATGCCGGCCGACGCGCCCGACCGGAGCCACGCGCTCGAACGCAAGGTCCTCAACCTGATCACGCCGGAGACCCAGACCTCATCGCACTATTTCTGGGGGATCGTCCGCCAGTTCGCATTGGACGATCGAGAGCTGACCGAATACATCCGCGAGGGCATCCGTCGCACCTTCGACCAGGACAAGGCCATCCTCGAAGCGCAGCAGCGCGCGATCGGGCCCGACCCCGACCAGGTCTCGTTCCCGGTCTCGATCCGCGTCGATGCCGGACCGATGCAGGGTCGTAAGCTCCTGCAAGCGATGATCGCGCGCGAGGCCGCCGCTTCCGCCGGCGTTCACAAGATCGAGAAGGTAAAGGTCCCCTCTTGAGGGCTCACCGGGGACGCCGGGCGCAAGAGAAATGTCAGCGGGCATTCGACAAGAAACGCGAGCATGAGCGGACCTGCGAGACCCTTGGCCGCCTTGGCGATGCTGATGCTGGCCTCCGCGTTGTCGTTCTCGACCGCGATGGCCGAGGAGGACGACTTCTATCGTGGCAGGACGATCACGATCATCATCCCGATCGGGCCTGGCGGGGCCTATGACGCCTATGCCCGCCTCATCTCCCGTCATCTCGGCAGAGAGCTTCCCGGCAATCCCACGATCATCGCCCGCAACATGCCGGGCGCCGGCGGCGTGATCGCCTCGAACTATCTCTATAACGTCGCGCCGCAGGACGGCACCACGCTGGCGATCATCACCTCCTCCTTCGCCAACGAGCAATTGTTCGACAATCCGCAGATCAAGTACGACGCCCGAAGATTTCTCGCCATCGGCCGACTGCTCGACACAACCTCGGTGCTGTTCTTCTGGCACGCCTCGCCGATCAAGACGCTCGACGACATGTTGCGGCGGCCGGCCACGATTGCGATCTCGTCGGTCAACGAGGTTCCGGCCTATCGGCTGCGCGCCATGAACCGGCTCCTGGGCACGCAGCTCCGCGCCATCCCCGGTTATCCGGCGGCGAGGGATTTTGTTCTTGCCTCCGAGCGCGGGGAGACCGATGGCGGAACGAGCACCTATGTCGGGCTCTCGCAGCTGTTCTCGAACTATCTGCGGGAGAGGAAATTGAACATCCCGGTGCAGTTCGCCCTGACCAGGGACCCCGAGATGCGGGACATTCCGACCGTGCTCGAGCTCACCAGTGACTCGCAAGCGCGCCAGATCTTTCGTTACCTGGTGAGCAATGACGAGATCGGCCGTTCGCTGTTCACCACCCCCAACGTGCCGCCGGCGCGGCTCGCGCAGCTGCGGTCCGCGTTCCAGAAGATGATCGCCAACCCGGAGTTCCGGGCCGAAGCCGACCAGCTCAAGCTGCCATTGGTGCCCAAGACGGGGGAAGACATGCAAAAGATCGTGGCCGATACCTTCGACATTTCGGAAGCGGCCATGGCCAAGATCAGGGAGCTGAGCAAACCGTGAGCATTGAAGCCGATCTGGCGGTCGTCGGCGCAGGACTGGCGGGGCTGACGGCGGCCAGCCGCGCGGCCGAGCTTGGCTGCCGCGTCGTAGTGGTCGAGAAGGGCGAGGACCAGAGCTATCTCTGCAACTCCCGCATCGCGACCGGTGTTCTCAACGTCGCCCACACCGATCCGCATTCCGATCCCGCGGCGCTGCGGAAAGCGATCGAGGTCGATACCGAAGGTTATGCGGCGCCGGCGCTCGCGGACGCGCTCGCCGCAACGGCCGGCCGCGCCATGCAGTGGCTTCGTTCGCAGGGCGCGCCCATGATCAAGGTGTCGCGGTCGGTCAGGGCGATCGGGTTTTCGACCTGCGCGCCCGCAACGTGCTGCTCGCCGACGGCGGATTTCAGGGCAATGCGCAACTGGTCGAGCGGTTCATCTCGCCGCGGCCGGACTGCCTCACCCAGCGCTCGGCGGGGACGGGGCAAGGCGATGCGCTGATGATGGCCGAGGCGGCGGGCGCGCGCCTCACCGAGGCCGGAAGCTTCTACGGCCACCTCCTCGCGCGGGACTCGCTCACCAATTCGCGCCTTTGGCCCTATCCCACGATGGACACGCTGGTCGGCGGCGCCATCATGGTCGATCGCCACGGGCGGCGGTTCCTTGACGAAGGGCTCGGAGGCATCGCCTTGTCGAATGCGCTCGCCCGCTCCGATGACCCGCTCGCCGCGACCGCGGTCTTCGACCAGGCGATCTGGAACAGCGCCGGCCGAGTGGAGCTGGTGCCGCCGAATCCGCAGTTGCTGACCGCAGGCGGCACGCTTCTCAGCGCGTCGGGCCTTGCTGCGTTGGCGACCGAGATCGGCGTGCCCGTGGACAATCTGCAGCATACGATTGCCACTTATAACCAGGCTGTCGCCGCAGGCGAAGGCGGGCGGCTTGATCCGCCGCGCAGCTCGGGGCGAATGTTCGGCGAATCGCGAGGATCGGGAAAGCGCGTCAGCCTCATGCCGATCGCAATGCCTCCGTATTATGCGATCCCGTTGGTGGCCGGCATTTCCTACACGATGGGCGGGATCGAGATCGACGCCCGCGCGCGGGTCATCGGCAAGGACGGCGCCGCCATTCCCGGCCTGTATGCGGCCGGCTCCTGCACCGGCGGCCTCGAAGGCGGGCCGCTCGGCGGCTATGTCGGCGGCCTCATGAAGGCCGCCGGCCTCGGGCTGATCGCAGCCGAGGAGATCGGCGCCATGGTCGATGCGGGCGCGCCGTCATGACCCTCCTGCTCGGCAACGACGAGGTCGATCGCCTGCTCACCATGCGCGATTGTCTCGACGTGCTTGAGACCGCCTATGCCGAGCTGGGCGAGGGCATCGGCGTGAGCCGCACCGTCTCGCAGATTTTCACCCCCACGCCGCACAGCGCGGACGCGCTCTATTCGTTCAAGTCGATGGACGGCGTCGCGCCTTTCGCGGGCGTTGCGGCGATCAGGCTGGCATCGGAGATTCTCACTTGGCCGAAGGATGCGTCCGGCCGCGCCAAGAAGGTGCGCATCGGCGCCGCGCCGGACGGACGCTTCATCGGTCTGGTGCTGCTGTTCAGCACCGCGACTGGCGAGCCGCTGGCGATATTTCCGGATGGCGTCATCCAGCGCATGCGCGTCGGCGCGACCACCGGCCTGGCGGCAAAGTATCTGGCGCGCGCGGACGCGAGCGAGGTCGCGATGCTCGGCTGCGGCTGGCAGGCGGTGGCGCAGGTGCTAGCGATCGCCGAGGTGCGCAAGGTCGCCCGCGTGCGCTGCTACAGCCCCAATGCCGAGCGGCGCAGCGCCTTCGCCCGCGAGATGGGAGAGCGGACCGGCACCGACGTGGTCGCGAGCGCGACCCCGCAGCAGGCGGTGGGCGGCGCCGACGTGGTGCTTTGCGCCACCAACAGCTGGTCGCCCGTGTTCCTCGCCGACTGGATCGAGCCCGGCGTCCATGTCAGCACGGTGCAGCATGCCGAGCTCGATCCGGATGTGTTTGCAAAGGCGGACGTCCTGGTCGCTCATTACACCGGAGGCCGCCCGGCGGTGATCGATTCGAGCCGCGGCGTCGCCCATGCGGACGCGACCGAGGGTCTGCGGCGCGCGGTGCGGGCGGCAATCGGCGAGCGGCCATTGCCAAATCTCCACGACCTCGTGCTCGGACGCGCCGCGGGCCGCAAGTCGGCGGAGCAAGTCTCCTGTTTCCTCAACTATGTGGGCCTCGGCTACCAGTTCGCGGCGGTCGGATCGGTGCTCCACCGCAAGGCGCGCGAACAGGGCGTCGGCCGCGAGCTGCCCACCGAATGGTTCACGGAGGATGTCAATCCCTGATATAGAGCCATGATGAGCTTGTTCAACGACAGATCGTCGCGGCGGATTTTGGCCGCTCTCGCCGCCGTCGTTGCGATGGCATGGCAGGCTTCGATCGCCCGCGCCGATCAACGGGAGGACTTCCTGGCCGGCCGCACGCGCGCGTGCCCGCGCTGCGATCTTTCCGGCATGAATTTCAAGCGGCGCGATCTTTCCGGGGCCGACCTCTCGGGCGCCATTCTCAAGGACGCGAACTTTCACGACGCGCGTCTTGCCGGCGCGCGTCTTGCCGGCGCCGACCTCTCGGGCGCCAATCTCAACAAGGCCAATCTGAGCCGCGCCGACCTCGCCGGCGCGAAGCTCACCGAGGCGATGCTCTATGCCGCCAATCTCGATGCCGCAGGGCTTGCGGGCGCCGACCTGACCGATGCGTTGATGGGGACGGCGCGCCTGACGCGGAGCGATCTGAGCAAGGCGACGCTGCGCAATGTCGACCTGCGCAAGGCGCGGCTCGCCGAAGCGAGCCTGACCGGCGCCGACCTCACCGGCGCCGCGCTCGACCTCGCCTTCCTGCGCGGCGCCCGTTTCGACGGGGCATCGCTGGTCGACACCCGGCTGATGGGAGCGGAGCTGATCGGCGCGAGCCTCGTCGGCGCCGATCTCATGGATGCCGACGCCGAGGGCGCCAATCTGCGCGACGCCGACCTCTCGCGGGCAAAGCTTGCCCGCGCGAATTTCCGCCGCGCCAACCTGTACGAGACCAAGCTCGACGATGCCGTCTTCAGCGACACCACCATGCCCGATGGCACGACCCAGCCGTGAACGGTGTTACGGCGGATCGAGCTGATACACTTCGAGCCGCGCCGAGCTCTCGAATTGGCCCTGGGTCAACTGGGTCGGCAGTTGCGGATTGACGCCGCTCTGGCCTGGCTTGCGGTAGTAGTTCACCCGGATGACGATCTCTTGCCCGAGGGCCGCGTCGGTCTTTTCGCAGGCTTGCTTGACGAACAGCGCTCCGACCGCGCTCTCGCCTTCCGCCGGCGGCAGCGAGGTGCAGTCGCGCGCCGGATCAATGCTGTAGCGCGAGGCCATGATCCCGCCGAAGACATAGGCGTCGGCGCGCTTGCGCACATTGGCCTCGGTGATGTCGTTGCGATGTTCGGGGCGGGAATCGGTCACGATCCGGATGCCCTTGAGCACCCCCTTGTCGTCGAACAGCGCCGACACGATGACCGAAAAGTTGACCTCGGTGGTGCCCGCCCAGCGCGAGATTTCACGGTCGATATCGCGGGCGCGCGCGATATATTCGAGCTCGTCGTCGTATTCGAAATAGACTTCGTGGAGGCCGTTCGGCTCCGCGCGGCAGCGCATGAAATCGCTCCAGCCGCCAAGCTGCTGACGCGGCGGCCCGCCGTTCGAGCCGCAGGCAAAGCCGCGGAATTCATCCGGCGAGGGCTGCGCGGAGATCGGCTGCCCGAGCTTGAGGTCCCAGACGGTGGCGCGGCGGAGCACCTCGGCGCCTTCCGCCGCCACCGACCAGCAGACAAGCGCAAGCAGAGGCGCGGCCGCGTGTCCTGTTGCCCTCATTGGACCAGTATCAGTTCAACGCGAAGACGAACATGTAGCTCGATGTCTCCAGCCTGTCGTACTTCACCGGATGGAGGTGCCGGCCGCTCGACTGCACCGCGAGATACTGCTTCGGTCCGATCGCGTAGGTGACCGGCGCGCCCTTGAGCGGGGTGCCGACATTGAAGCGCCAGAGTTCTTCCAGCTTCTCGTCGTCATAGGCGACCACCCAGCCGTCCTGCAGCGCGGTGAAGACCACGCCGCCGGCGGTGACCAGGGCGCCCGAGCGGATTTCGATGTCGGTGACGGCTTTCGCCAAAATCTTGTGGTTGATGGCGTCGTAGGCGGTGATCGAGCCGTAATAGAGGTCGCTGGTGTAGGTGCGCTTGCTGAACTTCTCGCGGTCGAGCCCGCCGTCGGGGCCCTTGAACGCCGCCGTCGAGCCATTCTGAGTGAAGCAGCCCTCGGCGCCGACCCCGTAGGCGATCTTCTTGACCGGATTATAGGCCGTCGGCTGGTGGGCCACGCCGCCGTGCCAGGTCGGGCAGGTTCGTTTCATCGTCCCGGCGTCCGCGCGTACTTGCCGCGCCTCCGGCAGATACTTCTGCACGTCGAGCCGCGGATCGTACTCAACCGGCTTGCCGGTCTTGGGATCGAGCCCCTTGGTCCAGTTGAGCTCGTTCACATATTGGCTGCCCTTGATGAAGCTGCCATTGCCGCGATCGAGCGAGTAGAAGAAGCCGTTGCGCGCAAAATGGCTGACCACCTTGCGGGTCTCGCCATTGATATTGACGTCGTAGAGCATGTGGACGCCGATTTCGTCCCAATCCCACGAATCGTTCGGCGTGTATTGGTAATGCCAGACGAGCTTGCCGGTCTCGACGTCGAGCGCCACGACCGAGTTGGTGTAGAGGTTGTCGCCGGGGCGCGACTCCGGATCGTATTGCGGAACCGGGTTGCCGGTACCCCAGATCGTGAGCTTGGTCGCGGGATCATAGGAGCCGGTCTGCCACAGCCCGCCGCCGCCAGTCTTCCAGGCGTTGTTCTTGTCCTTCCAGGTCTCGCTGCCGGGCTCGCCGGGCTTGGGGATGGCGTACCAGCGCCAGAGCTCGTTGCCGGTGCGCGCGTCGAGCCCTGCGACCCAGCCGCGCGTGCCGGCATCGCCCGCGCCGTTGGCGATGATCACTTTGCCTTCGGCGGTGATAGGGGCGGCGGCCAACCTTTCCTTGCTGCCGAATTCATTGACAACGGCGACTTTCTTGTCCCAGACGATTTCGCCGCTGTCGCGGTTGAGCGCGATCACGCGGCCGTCGGGCAGGACGGCGATCACCAGGTCTTCCCACAGTGCAATGCCGCGCGTTTGTGTCCTGTTGCCTTCGTGGCGCACACCCGAATCGCTGGTCCAGACGAATTCGCCCTTGTTCGGGTTGCGCGCGTCGATCTTATAGATCGTGCCCCAGCCGTCGCTGGTATACATGAATCCGCCATCGATGAGCGGGTTGACCTCGGCTTCGGGCCCGTTCTGCCCGACATCCTGCATGCCCCCGAGCGCCAGCGCCCAGACGAGCCGCATGTTCTTGACGTTCTCGCGGTTGATCTGGGTGAGCTTGGAATAGCGGGTCGACCCGTAATCGCCGTTCATCATGAGCCAGTTCTGGGGCTCGTTCTGGGCGTTGAGCAAACGCTCCTTGTTGACGGTCATCTTGTATTGCGCCGCCGGCTCCGATGCCGTCAGCGCCGTGATCGATACGCCCGCCAGTGCCGCGCAGGCGAGAGTGACAACTCTCCGGCTATGATGTCGCATGATTTCGATCTCCCTGGTTACGCTTCTTTTCGCGCGCTCCATGTTACGACAAGGAACGCAAGAAGCTTAAAGGCAACGCCCGCCCCAGCATGCTTCGAGGCGCGCACCGCAAGTCGGCTGCAGCCGACTTGCGGGTCACTCCGTTCCCGCGCCGCTCAATTCAGCGCGAAGACGAACATGTAGCTCGAGTTCTGCAGCTTGTCGTACTTCACCGGATGGAGGTGCCGCCCGCTGGTCTGCACGGCGAGATACTGCTTCGGTCCGATCGCGTAGGTCACCGGCGCGCCCTTGAGCGGAGTGCCGACATTGAAGCGCCAGAGCTCTTCCAGCGACTCGTCGTCATAGGCGACCAGCCACCCGTCTTGCAGCGCGGTGAACACCACGCCGCCCGCGGTGGCCAGCGCGCCCGAGCGGTTTTCGATGTCGGTGACCGCTTTCGCCAGGACCTTGTTGTTGACAGTGTCGTAGGCGGTGATCGAGCCGTAATAGAGGTCGCTGGTGAAAGTCCGCTTCTCGCTCTTTTGGGCATCGATGCCGCCCTCGGGCGACTTGTAGGCCACCATTGCGCCGTTTTGCGAGAAGCAGCCCTCGGCGCCGACCCCGTAGGCGATGTGCTTGACGGGGTTATAAGCCGTCGGCTGGTGCGCCACGCCGCCATGCCAGGTCGGACAGGCCCGTTTCATCACATTCTTGTCCGCACGCAACGCCCGCGTTTCGGGAATATATTTCTGCACCTCGAGCCGCGGGTCGTATTCGACCGGCATTCCGGTCTTGGGGTCGAGACCCTTGGTCCAATTGAGCTCGTTCACATATTGGCCGCCCTTGATGAAGCTGCCGTTGGCCCGATCGAGCGTGTAATAGAATCCGTTGCGTCCGAAATGGGCGACTGCCTTGCGGGTCTCGCCATTGATCGTGATATCGTAGAGCATGTGGATGCCGATCTCGTCATAGTCCCACGAGTCATTCGGCAGGTACTGGAAGTGCCAGACGAGCTTGCCGGTCTCGATGTCGAGCGCCACGGCGGAGTTCGTGTAGAGATTATCGCCGGGGCGCGCCTCGGGATCGTACAGCGGATACGGGTTGCCGGTGCCCCAGATGGTGAGCTTGGTTGCCGGATCGTAGGAGCCGGTCTGCCAGAGTCCGCCGCCGCCGGTTTTCCAGGCATTGGTCTTGTCCTTCCAGGTCTCGCTCCCGGGCTCGCCCGGCTTCGGCACCGCATACCAGCGCCACAACTCGTTGCCAGTCTTGGCATCGAGCGCCGCGACCCAGCCTCGCGTTCCCGCGTCGCCGGCGCCGTTCGCGACGATGACTTTGCCCTCGGCGACGAGCGGTGCGGCGTGGGAACGTTCCTTGTTGCCGAATTCGTTGGGGCTAGCGACTTTCTTGTCCCAGACGATCTCGCCCGAGTCGCGGTTGAGCGCGATCACGCGGCCGTCGGGCAGATTGGCGATGACGAGGTCTTCCCACAGCGCAATGCCGCGTGTTTGCGTCCGGTTGCCTTCGTGGCGCACACCCGAATCGCTGGTCCAGACGAATTCGCCCTTGTTCGGGTTGCGCGCGTCGATCTTATAGATCGTGCCCCAGCCGTCGCTGGTATACATGAACCCGCCATCGATGAGCGGGTTGACCTCGGCTTCGGGCCCGTTCTGCCCGACGTCCTGCATGCCGCCGAGCGCGAGCGCCCAGACCAGCCGCAGATTCTTGACGTTGTCCCGATTGATCTGAGTGAGCTTGGAATAGCGCTGGGAGCTGTAGTCGCCGTTCATCATGAGCCAGTTCTGCGGCTCGTTCTGGGCGTTGAGCAACCGCTCCTTGTTGACGGTCATCTTGTACTGCGCCGCCGGCGGGGACGCCGTCAGCGCCGTGATCGATACGCCAGCCATTGCGGCGCAGCCAAATCTCACCAGGGTCCGAGCGTGACGTGACATGTTTTTCTCTCCTTGGGGCGCGCTTCTTGCAGGAGCGCTCCGTTCCATCCGCAACCAGGCAAAAGCTTATCCGCGAAGCCCGGCCCGGACAATGGGAGATCAACGGGCGAACAGGGCTTGGTTGACGCACCGGCGATCTCACTGCGGCCCATTGCCGCTGAATTCCGCGGCTTTCCGGACCAGGCTCTTGGGCGCCGCGTAGGCGCGCTTCAACATCTGTTCCATCTCCCCTCCGGTGACCGGATCGACCTCGAGCAGGGCCTTGTCCGCGTCGGCGAGGAAGAGGGGATCTTTCAGCGTCGCATCGAAAGCCCGACGGATCACCGCCACCATCTCCTTGGGCGTGTCGGGCGGCATCACGAAGGGCCTCCCCATCTCCTGGGCGAAGGACAGGAGCTCGATCACCTTCTTGTCCTCGGGATTTGCGACGAGGTCGATCAGGAGCGGGACTTTGGCGAGGTCCGCCTGCGCCTTCGCTCCGGTCTGGATCAGGATGTTGATGCGATGGTTCTGGATCCAATCGGAGCTCGCGGCCTTCAGCGTCGAATAGGACAACCCGCAGACCCCATCCACCTCGCCGCGCTCGACCGCCAGCCGCTGCTCTGTCGTCCCGTAACCGATGATGATCTTGAACTTGGTGCCGATGACCGCGTTGAGGATTCTCGGCAGCGAGGCCGAGTCGCCGGTCGCGCCGGTCGCAGAGACGGTCACTTCCGTGGCCTTGGCCTGCTCGATGGTCTTGATCGGGCTGGTGTGCCAGGTGGCGCAAATATTCTGCTGCTTGGAAATGCTGCCGACCGTCTCGAATTTGAGCGGATCGTAGCGGGCCGCCGAATTGCCGTAGAGCGGCTCGGCCAGGAGCGAATTATAGGTGGCGAGGATGACCGTGCCATCCTTCGGGGCGGCGGCGGAGTAGGCCCAGTTGGTGGCCGCCATGCCGGCGGCGCTCGGCATGTTCTGGCTTATGATGCTCGGATTGCCGGCGATGTGCCGGCTCAGATGGCGGGCGAGGAAGCGGGCGTAGGTATCGTAGCCGCCGCCGGCGCCGCTCGCGACCACCATGCGGATTTGCTTGCCGCCATAGAGCGGGGCGGTCGACTGAGCCACGGCGTCGCCGATCCCGCCCAGCACGCCGAGCGCCACGGCTCCGAAGCCGTAGACCAGCTTTGCTATCGCGTCGTGCCGGCGCCTGCTGGACATGGTAGTCGTTCCCTTGTTTCCTTCGCAAAGGTCGCTGGACAACGAGCGAAGGGAATTTTAGCAATGCCGATCAGCCGGGGGAACGGCCTCGATATCTATTATGAGACGGCAGGGTCCGGCCCGCCACTCGTGCTCGTCCACGCGCTGCCGTTCGATCACTATCTATGGCTCTACCAGGTGGAGCGCTTCTCCTCGCGATTTCGCACCATTGCGATGGACCTGCGCGGCTGGGGCCGCTCGGCGAAGCCGCGGACGCCGTTCTCGCTGAGCGACATGGGAAACGACATTGTCGGCGTGCTGGCCGACGAGGGCATCGGGTCCGGAGCGATCGTGCTCGGCTGCAGCATCGGCTCCAAGATCGCGCTGTTGCTCGCCTGCGACCATCCGGAAATTTTCAAGGCGGCGATCCTGGTGGGCGGCAACAGCGGACCGCAGCCGCAGCTCGAGCATCGCATCGCGGCTTATCGCGCCCATCAGGCGGCCGGCACGCTCAAGCAGTATCATCTCGGCCATCTGCGCTACGGTGTGACGCAGGCTTGGGCCGACAGTCCGATCGGACGCTATCTGATCGAAGGCTTCGTGGAGCGCGGTTGCTCGCTCGACTCCGAATGCATCGCCTCCGTGTTTGCGGCATTGACCGTGTCGGACCTGACGCCAAAACTTCCCGCCTACCGGAGCCCGATGCTGATCGTGAACGGCGAGCACGACAATGCGCTCCCGGGCGGCAAGCGGACCGCGGCGCTGATCCCGCACGCCATGCACGAGATCCTGCCCCGGACGGGGCACTGCTGTTTCCTGGAGGATCCCGAAACCTTCAACGCGCTCGTTCAGGCATTTCTGGTGAACAACAAGCTCTGGCCGCCGGGGTGAGTTCGCCGCTCCGGCGATCGCGGTCAGGGTTCCTCCGGCAAGGGAGGGACGGTGGCCGGCGGCCGGCGGTGCTTGGTCGCCTGCTCATAATCGAATGCGGCTTTGAACAGCGTTCCCTCGGCGAACGGGCGCGCCAGAAATTCCACGCCGATGGGGAGACCGTC
>WNGR01005873.1_pt1 | contig 22708 bp, 22 predicted proteins | sample 5407581 | NCBI WGS metagenome assembly WNGR01 (sample SAMN13153383, study PRJNA577476) | soil metagenome | isolation source: 80 cm soil or saprolite under Garry oak tree replicate 2 | place: USA:California | collected 2016-06-15
GTCAGTCCCTCGCCATGTCGGCGGGGAGCTACGCGATCTTCGTCACGCGACCGATCTCGCTCGTCCTGCTGGGCGTGGGCGTCGTCCTCGTCGTCCTCGCGCTGCGCCCGCTCATCACGCGCTCCCTCGACTGGCGCTCTCGCCTGCCCGCTGAGAGCGAGGGCTAGCATACATGGCCGAGCACGCGGGAAGCGTCCGCCGCCGCGAGGATCCGCGGCTCATCACCGGCGCCGGAGAGTTCGTCGACGACTTCCGTGTGCCCGGCTGCCTGCACGCCGAAATGCTGCGCTCGCCTCACGCGCATGCCCGCATCCGCTCCATCGATGTGTCGGCGGCTCGCCGCGCGCCCGGCGTCGTCGGCGTCTTCCTCGCTTCCGATCTCGGGAGCGCCGGGGTGGCCATCCCCATCTACGCCCCGCACCCCGCCTTGCCGGTGGCCTGCGGGATCCGGCCCCTGGCCGGCGAGCGCGTGCGCTTCGTCGGCGAGGCCGTGGCCGCGGTCATCGCGGATGATCCCTATCGCGCCTGGGACGCCCTCGACCTGATCCGGGTCGAGTACGAGCCCCTCCCCGCCCTCGTGGACATGGACGCGGCGCTCGCCCCGGGCGCGCCCGTCTTGCACGAGGAGACGGCCAGCAATGTCGTGGCGGAGTGGCGCCAGCGCGTGGGCGACGTGGAGGCCGCCATCCGCGCCGCGGACGTGGTCATCCGGACGCGGGTCCGGCTCGCGCGCGGCGGCGCGCATCCCCTGGAGCCGCGCGGCCTCATCGTCCGCTGGGCGGACGAGCGCCTGACCATGTGGGGCGCCGTCCAGATGGTCCATCGTCACCGCGGGGTGATCGCCGGGCAGCTCGGCCTGCCCGAGGAGCAGGTGCGCGTGATCGCGCCCGCCGACGTGGGCGGCGGCTTCGGCACCAAGGGAATGTACTACCCGGAGTACGTCGTGGTCGCGGCCCTCGCGCGCCAGCTCGACCGGCCGATCAAGTGGGTCGAGACGCGGCGGGAGCACACCCTCGTCGCCTGCGTGGAGCGCGACCAGATCCACGACGTGGAGCTGGCGGCCACCCGGGAGGGCCGGCTCCTCGCCCTGCGCGACGATTTCCTCCACGACATGGGCGCGTACACGATCTCGGGGCTGAACCTGCCGCAGAACGCCATGATCCATTCGGTGGGGCCGTACGTCATTCCCAATCTCGATCTCCGCTTCCGCGGCGTGGTGACCACCACCACGCCCGTGGGCGCCTATCGTGGGGCCGGCCGTCCCTACGGCACCGCGGTGATCGAGCGGGCCCTCGACGCCCTCGCGAGGGAGCTCGGCGCCGATCCCTTCGAGCTGCGGCGCCGCAATCTCGTCTCCGCCGACCGGCATCCCTACGCCACCGGCCTCGGCACGGCGGGCCGGGGGCCGGTCGAGTACGACAGCGGGAACTTCCCGCGCTGCATGGAGCTGGCCCTGGAAGCCCTCGATCTCCCCGCGGCGCGGCGCGAGCAGGCGCGGCTGCGGGCCGAGGGCCGCTACCTCGGCATCGGGCTCGTCAACTACGTCGAGGCCACCGCCACCGTGCCCCACGAGAGCGCGGTGGTGCGGGTCCACGAAAACGGCGGCGTCACCGTGGTCACCGGCGCCGCCCCGCAGGGCCAGGGGCACGTCACGATGTTCTCGCGGCTCGTGGGCAATCTCCTGGGCATCGAGCCCGACACCATCGAGGTGCTGACGGGCGACTCCGACCTCGTGGCGCAGGGCGGGGGCACGTACGGCAGCCGGACGGCGGCCATCGGGGGCAGCGCCGCGCTCCTCGCGGCACGCGCCGTGCGCGAGAAGGCGATGCGGATCGCCGCCCACCTGCTCGAGGCCTCTCCCGTGGATATCGTGAGCGAGGGCGGGAAGTTCTCGGTGCGCGGGCTGCCGAGCCGGAGCCTCGGGTGGGCCGAGATCGCGGCGGCCGCGCATGCCGGCCAGGCCCCCGGGCCTCGAGGACACGCAGCTCTTCACCGTGTCGCAGTCGAGCTTCGCCAACGGGACGCACGGCGTGGTCCTGGAGGTCGATCCCGACACCGGCGCCGTGAGCATCTTGCGCTGGATCGTGGCCCATGACTGCGGCCACGTGCTCGAGCCCGGCATCGTGGAGGGCCAGATCCACGGCGGGGTCGTCCAGGGCCTTCCGGACGCGCTCAACCTGCAGCTCGCCTACGACGAGACGGGCCAGCGCCTGACGGCGACGCTCATGGACTACGCGCTGGCCACGGCCGCCGACGCGCCGCGCACCTTCGAGATCCGCCATCTCGAATCGCCCACGCCGCTGAACCCGCTGGGCGCCAAGGGCGCGGGCGAGGGCGGCATCATGCCCGTGCATCCCCTCATCGCGCAGGCCATCGAGGACGCCCTGTCCCCCTTCGGCGTCCGCGTGGATCGAGTCCCCGTTACGCGCGCGGAGATTTGGGGTCAGGTCTTGCAATACAACAAAGGGTAAAACGAACGCCTCAAGTGTTGCATTGCAAGATCTGACCCCCCGTTAGATCACGCCCTTCCTCGCGAGCGCGGCCAGGTCCTCGCGGCTGAGCCCGAGGCGGCCGCAGTAGATCTCCTCGTTGTGGGCGCCCGGCGTGGCCGGGCCGGCGCTCGTGACGCGACCGGGCGTCAGCGAGAGCTTGGGCACGATGCCGGGCATCCAGATCGTCTCCCCGCCGGGCCCCGGCACGGGGATGAGGTTCTCCCGCGCCCGGAGCTGAGGATCCGCGAAGAGATCCTGCACGCTGTTGACCCTCGAGCAGGGGACGGACGCCGCGTCCAGCCGGGCCAGCACCTCGTCGGCAGCGAAGGAGCCGACCCAGTCCTGCACGCGCGCGTCGAGATCCTCGCGCCGGCGAAGCCGCTCGTCCATCGACGAGAACTCGGCGTGGAGCTCCGGCCGGCCCATGGCCTCCACGGCCAGGCGCTCGAACATGCGGTCGTTCGTGCACGCGATGGCGATCCAGCTCCCGTCTCGCGCGCGATAGTGATCGTGCGGCACCACGTATTCCGTGCCCGAGCCGATGCGCTCGCGGATCTTGCCGAGGGCGGCGTGCAGGGGGATCATCTCGTCGAGCATCCTCAGCATGGGCTCGTAGAGCGCCACGTCGACCACCTGGCCGAGCCCCGTGCCATGGCGGCTCTCGATGGCGGCGAGCGCGCCGAAGGCGCCCATCACGCCCGCCAGGTAGTCGGGAATCGTCGGCGTTCCCGGCGAGACGGGCGGGCGATCGGGGTATCCCGAGATGTAGCTGACGCCGCTCACCGCGCCCGCGATGCGACCGAATCCCGGCCGCCCGCGGCTCGGGCCCGTCTGACCGAAGGCCGAGATCCGCACCATGACCAGTCGCGGGTTCGTCGCGGACAGCGCGTCGTATCCGAGGTTCCACTTCTCCATGGTCCCCGGCCGGAAGTTCTCGGCGAGGATGTCGGCGCGGGCGGCCAGCCGCGCGATGAGCGCCTGGCCCTCGGGCTCGCGCAGGTTGCACGTGATCGATTTCTTGTTCCGGCCCTCGACCAGCCACATGTACGAGATCCCGGGGGACGGCTGGTGACCGAGCCTTCGCAGATCGTCGCCGACGCCGGGCTGCTCGACCTTGATCACGTCGGCGCCCAGCTCGCCCAGCAGCGTGCAGCAGAAGGGCGCAGCCACGTAGGTCGCCAGGTCCAGAGCCACGAGGCCGTCGAGCGCTCCGCTCAAACGGACCGCCTCAGATGTTGCATTGCAAGACCTGACCCTAGCCTGGGCGGCGCGAGACGAGACGGATGGCCACGTGGACGGGATCGGGCACCGTGGATCGATCGGTTTCCATCTGCCAGGCGCCGATCTGGGCCATGCCTCGGGTGAACTCGCCGTAGCTCGATTGCGGGACAACGGCGACGAACGTGAACTCCGCCTGCCGGCGCACCTGGGACGCCCCGACCCGCGCGAGGAGACTCGACAGATCACGCTCCGCCGCGCTCCGATCCGTGACCGAGAGCTGCACGACCACATCGAGCCTCGGCGGCGGGGTAGCCGGCCGTGATTCCCGAGACGGCGCGGTCGGAGGTACGGCGCGCCGAGAGGGCTGCGGAGACAGCCGCGAGGGCTGCGGAGACAAAGGAAGCGGCGTTGCCTTCTGCGGCCCGAGGTCGGCAGATCGGCTCGTCACTCCCGGCCGGGGCGCCGGACTTACGGGAGGGATGGCCCTGGGTGGGGCGGGTGATGGAGGCGTCTCTGGAGGCGTCTCTGGCGGCGCCGGCGGGGCGGGCGCGCGTGGCTCCCGGTCAGGGCGGTCGCGTCCCGCCGTCATCGCCTCGCTGAGGAAGCGCTCTCGTTCCTGATTGTGGTCATAGTCTCGCACGGCAAGCACGATGAGGATCGCGATGGCCACGATGGTGACCAGCCCCACCCCGATGGAGAGCCGCCGCCAGCGCCGGCCGGGCCCTTGGGGAAGAGCGGCGCTCTCGGATTCGCCTGTGCTCGGGTCTCTCGGGGCTCTCGCCGGGATCTTCTCTGACTGGAGTCTCGCGAGCTCTTCACGACAGACGGCGCACTGGCTGATATGGGCTTCGACCCCTGCCAGCTCGGTCAGACGGATCTTGCCCTCGAGCAAGACACGGAAGCACTCGCGAGCATCCTCGCACGTCATGGAAGAGATCATGGATGAGATCGCCTGCGCTTGCCACGCGCAAGTCTGTCCTGACCGACCGTGTAAGAACACCCGCGGCAACGCGGTAGAAATTTCAAGGGCAGTCCAGGGGACGGGCGCGTCACGTGGGTGACAATTACGTGCTCCCTGCCGGTGAAAGGATTCATGAGAGGAAGAACAAAGCCTTTCTTACCGGGATGAATCGGGCCGCTTGATGACCAGGCAACCACCTGCAATCCTGGCTGCATGGCATATGCCAAGCGCGGCTCGCCGCCACCGGGCCGTGCTACCGTAGCGGCGCCGTGATCTCGCTCATGCTGCTATGGCTGCGCGCCGTCGGGCTCGTGGGCCAGGCCGTCTCGATCGGCGGTGCCATCTTCGCAGTGGCGGTGGTGCGACCGTCGCGCCCGTCTGATCCTGCCCGCGCCCTCGATCGCGTCCTCGCCCTCGTCACCTGGGGCGCCCTCCTCGCCGCCGCCGCGCAGGTGGGCGTGCTCGTCGTCCTCGCCAGCGCCATGGGAGACGACGCGAGCTGGCCGCTGGGCGCCGTGCTGGACTCGACGGTCGGCGTGATCGGCCTCACCCGCATCGCGGTGGCGCTCGCGGGCGCCGCGGTCGCGCACATGCTCCGTCGCCATCCGGGCTCGACCACGCTGGGGGCGCTGCTCGTGAGCGGCGGCGCGCTCCTCGCTCTCACCGGGGCGCTCGCCAGCCATGCCGTGGGCCGCGTCGACGGCGGCGTCTGGCTCGTGGCCGTTGGCGCGCTCCACCAGGCAGCCGCCGCCACCTGGGTGGGCGGGCTCGTCTGCGCGGCCGTGCTGACGCTTCGCTCGAACCTGGCGGCCTCGGAGAGCTGGCTCCGGCCATTTTCGAGGCTCGCGCTGGCGGCGGTGACGGCCCTCGCCCTCACCGGCGCGGCGCTTTCCCTCGCCTACATCGCCAGCCCGGCCGCCGCCATCGGCACCTCCTACGGAGCCATGACGCTCACCAAGATCGTGCTCTTCATCGCCATGCTGACCATGGGCGCGCTCAATCACCGCGCCCTCCACGGTCGACTCGGGACGGGAAGCTGGCTCGCCTCGGGAGCGGGCGCGGCTCCCGATCTTCCCCCGTCAGGCTCGCTGGTATTCCGGCGACGTCTCGAGGTGGAGGCCGGCCTTGCCATCGTCACGGTATTCCTCGCGGCGTCGATCGGCTCCGCGCCGCCCGCGGCGGACGTGCAAGACCAGCGGGCCTCGCTGGCAGAGATCCGCAGCGTGTTCACGCCGCAATGGCCGCGGCTCCAGGCGCCGAGCCTGGCCGAGCTGGCCGCCGCCACGGCGCTCGGCGACCCCTCGACGCCTCATTCGGCCGAGGAGACGGCCTGGTCGGAGTTCGGCCATCACGTCGCCGGTCTCTTCGTGGTGGCCATGGGCGTGCTCGCCATGCTCGAGCGCACCGGATGGGCGCCGTGGGCGCGGCACTGGCCCCTGCTCCTCATCGGATTGACGGGCTTCGTCGCGTGGAACATGGACCCGGAGGGCTGGCAGACGGGCCGGATCGGTTTCTGGGAGCACCTCCTGGGCCTCGAAGTCCTGCAGCACCGCATCCTGCTCGCCCTCACCGCCCTTCTCGCGGTGGCGGAATGGCGGGTGCGGAGCGGTCGCCATCCCGATTCCGCCTGGCGCTATGTCTTTCCCCTCGTGTGCATCGGCGCCGGCGTCTTGCTGCTCTCCCACGCCCACGAGGTCAGCAACGCCAAGGCGGCCTTTCTCATCGAGCTGACACACCTCCCCCTCGGCCTCGTCATCCTGGTGGCGGGCTGGTCGCGCTGGCTCGAGCTGCGTCTGGCCCCGCCGGACAGCAACTTGCCCGGACGGCTGTGGGGACCTGCCTTGACCGTGTTCGGGCTCTTGCTGCTCTTCTACCGCGAATCTTGACAGAGAGATTTAAGCGGGGCGGAGCTGCTTCAAACCTTCCGTCTGCTTGGCCTTGCAGGTGGGACAGATGGCGTGCGTGAACTGCAGACCTGAGCGCTTGCCCAGATAGCTCTCGACCTTCTCCCAGAAGTTTCCATCGCTCCGGACCTGCCGGCACCACGCGCAGATGGGAATGAGGCCCTGGAGCTGCTGGACATGCGCGAGCGATTCCTCGAGGGCGAGAATCCGGTCGGCCAGCTGCTGCTGCAGGGTGATCATGCGGACGCCCACGGTGACGCGTGCCCGCAGCTCTTCGGCCTCGAACGGCTTCGTGATGTAGTCGTCCGCCCCCGCCTCGAAGGCGGTGACCAGATCGCCGGTCTGACCTCTCGACGTCAACACCACGAGATAGGTGGGGGCCGACCCTCCTGCCTCACGGACCTTTCGACACACCTCCACGCCGGTCATCTGCGGCATCATCCAGTCCAGAATCGCGAGGGCGGGAGGGTCTTGCCCGCTCAGGATCTGCCACGCCTCGGAGCCGCTCGCCGCCGCCACCACTTCATGGCCCGACTTTCCGAGGATCTTCTCGAGGATGCGTCGGATGAGCAGGTCGTCGTCCGCGATCAGGACCCTCACAGGCTCTTCCAGTCGAATGAGCTGAGGAACGCGGCGACCTTGGTCATTTCCCGCTCGAAGGCCTCGCCGACCGCGGCCGCCCCGCCGAGCCGGCCCGCCCGGCCGAGGGTCTCGAGCTCTTCCGCCAAGGCCAGCGCCTTCTCGGCGCAGAGAATCCCCAGCGGACCCCGCAGGCTGTGCGCGGCATGGAACGTCTCCTGATCGTCGCCGCGCCGGATGGCCGCCGTCAGGGACGAGACACGCTCCGACAGATCTTCCTGGAACGTGTGGACCAGCTCCTGGAGGAGATCCTTGTCGCCGTCGACCCGGCCGAGGGCGAGCGACATCCGCACCGGTGACTCGTCGAGCTGTCCGTCGCGCGGGGTCACTGGGCGTTCCGATCAGTTGGCGCTGCCATCTCGATCTCCCCGTCGGTAAACCCGCATGAAAGTGGATTCCCTACGGGTCGTGCACTGGCAGTGCCAATCTCCAACGTCCTGCCTTATTCAGGAGTTCGCCCGTTCTCTGGGCAGGCCATGACGGAAGGCGGCACGACCGGTGACGAGGAATGCCAGTCGGCCGCGGCGCCGGCAACGCCCTTTTCAGCGGCCCGAGAGCTAGGCGCGCGTTACGTGGGCGGAGACGGCCTGCCAGGAGCCCTTGCGGCGAGCCCAGACGTCCGTGTAGCGGCCGGCGCCGGGCTGGCCGTCGGGGCGCGCGTAGGTGGTGCGAGCGTGGATGATGGCGAAGTCGCCCATGAGACGGATGTTGACGTCGTGAGCCTGGAGGTTCGAGATCTTCACCGGCTGCGCCGTCTGCTTGAGGAAGGCTTCGCGATCGATGAGGGTGCCGTCGGGATTGGAGCACAGGAAGTCGTCCGCGAGGATCTGGTCGAAGCGGCGGACATCGCCGGCCTGCACGGAGTTGATGTAGTCGCGGTTCAGGGCCTGCAGGGTCTCGAGATCTGACCGGGACGCGGTGGTGGTTGCCATACGATCTCCCTTCCGGGCTCGTTACCGCTTGGCAGCGGGCCGGCGAATCTCCTCGATGGCCGCCGCGTAGCCCGAGCGGAGCACGGCCGTGTCCGAGGAATAGTTGACGATGGTGGCGCCGAGGGCGATCATCTCACGCACGCCCTCCACGCTGTCGATGGCCATGGAAACGGCCTTGCCGTGCTTGCGCGCGGCCTCGGCCAGGCGGACGCGATAGTCGCGCAGCGCGTCCTTCTGGGCGGGCGTACCCAGCACGCCCAGGTCCTGGGCCAGGTCGGTCGGGCCGATGGTCAGCGCGTCGATGCCCGGCACCGAGGCGATCTCGTCCACCCGCTCGAAGGCCTTCTTCGTCTCGAGCATGGCCGTGACGTGCACGCGCGCGTTCGCGGATGACATGTGCTCGCCCGGCGGCGACGTGCGGTACTGCGTGTGCGGGCCGAAGCCGTACATGCCGCGCTCGCCCAGAGGGGCGTAGCGGCTGCACGCGGCCACGGCCGCCGCCTGCTCGGGCGTGTCGACCTGCGGGATGTGAAGGTTCCACACCCCCGCGTCGAGGAGCCGCGTCACCCACTCGCGATTGCCCTCGGGAGGACGCACCACCATGGGAAAGTCGAGGGCGCGCGCCAGGGTCGCCATGTCGGCGACCGTCTCCATCGAGAAGGCGGAGTGCTCCATGTCGACGCGGACGAAATCCAGGCCGGCGGCCTGGAGCAAGGTGAGCACGGCGGGCGTCCGGATCATGGTCACCCACGTGCCGATCTGCACCTCGCCGCGCTCGGCGCGGGCCCGGTAGGCATTCTCATTCATCTCTAGGACCCCCAGCTCACCCCTTCACCGCCGTCCACCGCCAGGGAGACGCCGGTGATGAAGCCAGCCTCGTCGGAGTGCAGAAAGAGCGCGGCATGGGCGACGTCCCACCCCGTGCCCATGCGGCGACGGAGCGGCACGCGGCGATCTCGAGCGGCGATGACCTCGTCCCGAGCCGTCCCCTGGGCCACCCGTGCCTCGATGGCCATGGGCGTGTTCATCAGGCCGGGCAGGATGGAGTTCGCGCGCACGCCGTAGCGCGCGTTGGCCGCGGCGAGGTTCTCCGTCAGCGCCACCACTCCCGCCTTCATCGTCTTGTAGCCCACGAGCGGATACGCGTTGCGGGCGGCCATGGAGGCGATGTTCACGATCGAGCCGCCCGTCTCGCGAAGCGCAGGCAGCCCGTGCTTGCAGACCAGCCACATGCCTTTCAGGTTGACGGCGAAGCTGCGGTCGAAGGCCTCCACGGTGAGCTCCGTGGCCACGGCGTCGCCCAGCGCGAGGCTGGCGCCCACGTTGTTGTGCAGGATGTCCAGCCGACGGAAGCGCTCCAGGGCCGCCGCGACCAGCCGGCGGGCGTCGTCTTCGCGGGTGATGTCCGTTTCGAAGGCCCAGGCCTGGCCGCCCTCGTCGCGGATCAGGTCCACGGTCTCCTGGGCCGCCTTGAGGGTGCGGTCGGCCACGATGACCTGCGCGCCTTCCCGGGCGAGCACGATGGCGGTGGCCCGCCCGTTCCCGACCGTCTGGCCAGGCGTCTGCCCGCCTCCCACCACGATTGCCGCCTTGCCCTCGACGCGGTTTGCCATGTCTGGGAAGCTACCGCGGTCGCACCATGGTGGCAAGTCCAGCCTCGCAGGCCGCCCTTGTCAGAAACGACGCCAGAGGAGAAAATCACGCCCGTCGCGACCATCTCCGACTCGATGAGGTCATGGAACATGAGAACCGGTGCCGAGTATCGAGAGGCCTTGCGCGATGGGCGCAGGGTCTATGTCATGGGCGAAGGCCTGATCGAGGACGTGACCGTTCACCCGGCCACTCGCGCCATGGTGGACGAGCTCGCAGGCTGGTACGATCGCCACTTCGATCCGGAGTGGCGGGACATCCTCCTCGCCCCGCCCGACGCCGAGGGTAATCGCGCGCCGTGGGCGTACGCCTTGCCGAAGACCTCCGCCGATCTGCGCGCCATGGGTCGATGCTTCTCCGCGACCACCTTCCTGAGCGCGGGCAACATCACGCACACGCCCGCGTACGGCAACCTCATCGCCCTGGGCATTCTGGACGCCATCCAGCAGCGATACGTATCAAGTGAGCAGATCGCCCACATCGCGGCATACCGAGAGCTGATCGGGCGGACCGGACGATTCCTCACCTTCTCGGCGGGCGCCGCCACCATCGGCTTCCGCTTCCGGGAGGATCCGCTCGAGCGCGCCGCCGTGCGCGTCGTGCGCGAGACCGACGCGGGCCTCGTCCTGAGCGGCAAGGTGGGCATGCACACGAGCCCCGCGTATGCCGAGGACGTGTACGTCGGGGCCCACTGTGCCGTGGATCGCGGGCCGCACCGCGCCAGCTTCATCGTGCCCGTCAACGCGCCCGGGGTCACCATCCTGTGCCGCAAGATTTCCGCTCGCCACCCCAACCCGTTCATCGCGCCGCTGAGCAGCCGCTACGACGAGCTGGACGGCCAGATGTGGCTCGAGAACGTGCTCGTGCCGTGGGAGCGGATCTTCCTCATGGATCCCTCGCCGGATGTCATGGCCTCGTGGCTCTTCTGGCATCAGCTCTATTGCTGGCTCTCGAAGGCGGAGTTCACGCTCGGGCTCGCCCTCGCCTGCGCCGACGCCATGGGACTGAAGGAGCACGAGCCCACGATCGAGTACCTCGTCGATCTGATCGTCGACGTGCAGACGGTCCGCACCTGCCAGACGGCGGCCGAGCTCGACCCTGAGGTAACGGCCGAGGGCTACTGCATCCCCGGCCGGGGTCACATCGCGGCGGGCAGCATCGCGATGCAGAAGGCGCGGCAGCGCATGGCCGAGATCCTTCGCATTCTTCCGGGCTCCTCCCTCGTGGTCGCGCCGTCGGACAAGGACCTGACGGCGCCCGAGGTCGGGGCGGGGCTCGAGGAGTCGTTCAGCGGGGGCGGCTATACGGCGCTCCAGCGCTCGGCCCTGCTCCAGATGGCCTCTGACCACATCGCGTCCGCCCTGGACGGCCGCGAGTCCGCTTTCGAGCTCCACGCCAACGGCGGCATCCCCGCCTGGCGGGGGCGGCTCCGACGCTACTTCAGTCGCTACAACGACCTGGCCAACGCCGTCCTGCGCTCGCTGAGCCTGGACATGCCGGAGGTCAACTTCGACAGCATCCGCGCCATTCCCCTCGCTCCGCGGCGACCAGTCACTCCGCCGCCCGGGGCTGGTGATCGGCGACCCGGTTAGCACCCAAGCTGCTACACTACGCGGCGGCCGCCGATCTTCGTCGCGCCGCGAAAGGGGACCCGCATGAGGAATGTGAGAGCATCGCTGCTCGTTGTTGTTCTGACCGGCCTCGCCATGGCGGCAGCCCAGCCCGCCCTCGCCCAGACGACCACGCTCACGATGTCGTCGTGGGTGTCGCCTCAGCATCACCTGACCGGCGTCGTGCTGCAGGGTTGGGCGAACGAGGTCGAGAAGGCCACCAGCGGGCGCGTGAAGCTCCAGATGCTGCCCAAGCATCCCTCCGCGCCTCCCGGCACCTTCGACGCCGTGCGGGACGGCCTCGTGGACGTGTCCTACGTCACCGCGAGCTATACGCCGGCGCGCCACATCCTGCCCCTGATGGCGGAGCTGCCCGGAGCCGGCGAGACCGCGCTCATCAACTCCGTGGCCTACTCGCGGATCCACTGGAAGCACTTCGACAAGGTCGGCGAGTACAAGGGCGTGAAGCTCCTCGGGGTCTTCACGCACGGGCCCGGCCAGATGTTCACCAAGCGGTCGGTCGCCGGCATCAACGACATCCAGGGTCTCAAGATCCGCACGGGCGGTGGCGTCGCGGAGGCGGTGGCCAAGGCCCTGGGCACCTCCGCCTTCGTGAAGCCCGCGCCCGAGTCCTACGAGCTGCTCAGCTCCGGCGTCGCCGACGGCGTGTTCTTCCCGCTGGAGTCCATCGTCTCGTTCAAGCTCGAGACCGTGCTCGAACAGGCCACGCTCTTCCCGGGCGGGATGTACAGCTCGGCCTTCGGCTTCTTCATGAACGAGGACAAGTGGAACAAGCTGCCCAAGCAGGATCAGGAGGCGATCGCGAAGCTCTCCGGCGAGCACATCGCGCGCCTGGCCGGCGCCTCGTGGGACGAGGCCGACCGGAAGGGCATGGAGGCGCTGAAGAAGTCCGGCGTGAAGATCGTCAACGCCAATCCCGCCTTCGTGGCCGAAGTGCAGAAGCGCTCCGCTCCCATCATCGACGACTGGATCACCAAGGCCAAGGCCAAGGGCGTGGATGCCCCCAAGGTCCTCGCGGAGTTCCGTGACGAGCTGAAGAAGGTCGCCGCGGGCAAGTGACCACGTCCGAGAAGCACTGGAAGGGGAACGCCGACGCCCTCCTGGGTGTAGCCGCGTCGGCGATCCTCCTGGCCATGATGCTCCTCACGGTGGTCGACGTGGTGGCGCGCTACGTCTTCAGCCGGCCGCTGCGGGGCGCCTTCGAGATCACCGAGCTCATGCTGCTCGTGCTGATCTTCGCGGGACTCCCCCTCGTCTCCTTCGCCGACGAGCACGCCGTCATGGACTTCATCGACCGCCTGCTCGGTCCCCGCGGGCAAGGCTGGCTCGAGCGCGCCGTCCAGCTCGTGAACGCCGGCTTCATGTTCCTCCTCACCTGGCTGGTGTGGCGCAAGGCCGACCGGATCTGGGCCTATCGGGACGCCACCGACGTGCTCCGCATCGTGTACGGCCCCTTCGTGTACTTCATGGCGGTGACCCTGGCCCTGGCCTGCGTGATCCACCTGTACAAGGTCGTCGAGCGCCGGTGATTCGAGAGAGCGGCCGGTGATCGAGGGGCTGGTCGGCCTCGTCGTCATGATGCTGCTCTGCTGTCTGCGCGTGCCCATCTCGTTTGCCATGGCCATCGTGGGCTTCGTGGGCTACGCGTACATGCGCGACTGGAACTGGGCGGTGGCCGCCGCCACCGTCCAGACCAAGATGTACGAGACGGGACGCAACTACACGCTCTCGGTGGTGCCCCTCTTCATCCTGATGGGCAACTTCGTCACGCGCGCGGGCATGTCGCAGGAGCTGTTTCGCGCCGCCTACGCCTTCATCGGCCATCTGCGGGGCGGGCTGGCCATGGCCACCGTCTGGGCCTCCGCCGGCTTCGGTGGCATCTGCGGCTCCTCCATCGCCACCGCGGCCACCTTCGCGAAGGTGGCGTATCCGTCCATGAAGCGCTTCGGCTACTCGGACCGACTCGCCGCCGGTGTGGTCGCGGGCGGCGGCACCCTCGGGATCATGATTCCCCCCTCGACCATCATGGTCATTTACGGCGTCTTCACGGAGACCAACATCGGCAAGCTGTTCGCCGCGGGGATCCTGCCCGGGATCCTCGGGGCCATCCTGCTCTGCGGCGCCGTCCAGTACATGACGTGGCGGGATCCCCGCTCCGGTCCGCCGGGAGAGCGCTCGAGCTGGCGCGAGCGCCTGCTCGCCCTCAAGGACGTGTGGGCGGTGGCCGTCCTCTTCTTCTTCGTGATGGGCGGCATCTACATCGGCTTCTTCACCGCCACCGAGGGCGCGGCCATGGGCGCCTTCGGAGCCATGCTCTTCGCCCTCTCCCGCCGCGCCCTCACCTGGCGGACGCTCTACGCGGCGCTCCTGGAGAGCGCGCGCACCACCTCCATGCTGTTCATGATCCTGATCGGCGCCCTGATCTTCGCGGAGTTCGTGAACATCACGACCATGCCGAACGATCTCAAGGCCTGGGTGACGCGCTTCAACGTCAGCCCTACCATGGTGGTGGCGGCCATCTGCGCGGTCTACGTCGTCCTCGGCACCGCCATGGAGGAGCTGTCGATGATCCTCCTCACCATCCCCGTCTTCTTTCCCGTGATCGTGCACCTGGGCTTCGATCCCATCTGGTTCGGCATCATCATCGTGTGCGTGGTCGAGATCGGCCTCATCAGCCCGCCCGTGGGCATGAACATGTTCGTGCTCCGAACCCTGATCCCCGAGGTGAGCACGGCGACCGTCTTCAGCGGCGTCTTGCCCTTCATGTGGGCCGACGTGATCCGCCTCGCCATCCTCGTCGCCTTCCCCATCATCTCCCTCTGGCTCCCCAGCATGATGCGCTGACAGGGGTCAGGTCTCACATTCCAACATCAATAAGAGCCGTTTACCCGCGGCGATCGGTCAATGTAGGAATGTGAGACCTGACCCCGGCGTTGCGGGGTGGGCGGCCGCGGTATAGACTCGGCGCGGCCATTCACACCTCAACGGAGAGGAGAACGACCATGCCACGTGCCCTCCTTGTAGTCGTCCTCGCCGCAGTATTCGGTCTGACATGGGTGCCCGCCGCCGCGGCGCAAACCTGGACCGTGCCGACCGAGAGCCAGCGCTGCCCGTCGAAGTGGGGAGCGGGCGACGAGCGCGGCTCGGGCAACCACATGAAGCCCGCAAGCGTGATGCGGGCCAAAGAGCTCATCAAGACGGGCGAGGTCATCGAGATCGCCCACGTGATGAACGACAAGATGCCGCTCTTCGGCACGCGACGCTTCGACGTGCACGTGAAGCGCACGTTCATGAACGACTTCTCCAACCGCCGGGGTAGCAACGAGGAGCTCGTCGTCTCGGAGATCGGCCAGGTCGGCACCCAGTTCGACGGCTTCGCGCACCAGTCGCACGAGGACAGCCACTACAACTGCTTCAAGACCGGCGCCATCTCGACTCGCGGCGGCTTCACCAAGCTCGGCATCGAGAAGGTGGGCACCCTCATGACCCGCGGCGTGCTCATCGACATCGCGGCGCTCAAGGGCGTGGACACCCTCCCCGACACCTACGAGATCACCGCCAAGGACCTGCAGGACGCCCTGGCGCGCCAGCGGATCACGCTGCAGGCGGGCGACGCGGTGCTCATCAACACGGGCTGGAACAAGCTGTGGGCCAAGGACCGGGCATCGGCGTCGGGGCGGCGGAGTGGCTGGCCAAGCAGGACCCGATGCTGGTGGGCGCCGACAACTGGCCGGTCGAGGTGGCGCCGAATCCGGATCCGAAGCTCTCGCTGCCCGTGCATCAGGTCCTGCTCGTGGTCAACGGCATCCACCTGCTCGAGAACCTGAAGCTCGACGAGCTGGCGGCGAAGCAGATCTACGAGTTTGCCTTCGTGATGCAGCCGATGAAGGCCCAGGGCTTCACGGGCTCCACGGTCGCTCCCGTCGCCATCCGCTAGTCACTCCGGTCACCCTCAGTCTGAGCACTGGCACTGGGGCAAGTTGCGAGCCAGACGAGGCGCGAGCGGGTCGGCAGCCCGAGGCGTACTTTGATGTACGTTGAGGGCTTGCCGGCCCGCTCGCAACGTGGCCTTTCGAGTTGAGCAGCGCAGCTGCGAGGCGAGGGCTGAGTCAGTATGGCGAAGCAAATTGGCCCAGTGCCCTAGAGCTGGAAGGTCTTGACGTAGATGCCGGGTGACCCCTGGGCGTGGCGCATGTGCGGGCGGATCTTCTGGGTCACGGGTGAGGCGTCGCGCTGGGCGAGCCAGGGCGCGCTCTCCGAGACCCTGGGATGCTCGAACTCGTAGAGGGTGAGATAGGTCGGCGTGCCGACCACGGCGCGATAGCGGCGGCCGCGGATCACGCCGGGCACCTTCTCGTAGTTGGGCACGTAGATGGTGTTGTACCAGTCGTTGAACTCCGCGTCGACCTCGGGCGGCACGTCCATGCGTCCGATCTGCAGTGACGGCGCCATGCCGCTCTCGGCCACGCTGGGGGGCAGCGCCTTCGGATGGATCATGGCGTACACGTTGCGGATGAACGTGGTCCCGATGACCTCGGGCGAGCAGCGCTTGGTCCACGGCGTGGGATTGGCCTGCACCTTCTTGTAGGCGGGACTCTCGAGCACGGCCGGGCTCTCGAGCTCGTAGACGGCGAGGTGCTTGGGTCCCCCCTTCACCGCCTCGTAGCGGGCGCCGCTCAGGAAGCCCGGCACGGCGAGGCGCTCCTTCAGATGCTCCTCGTTGTACCACTGGTTGAACTCGGCTTCCTTGTCCGCCGGGACGTCCGTCCACACCATCAGGAGTCCGGTGCCCTTCTTGGCCATGTGTGGTCTCTCCTTTGAGGAGCCCCTCAGGGATCAAAAGCGCGATGGCGCTCTTCTACTCCGGCCCCTGGAGCGTGTCAACGGCCCTCCGAGGAGATCGCGGCGAGCGCGGGCCGACGCAGCAGGGTGACGGCGAGGGGGCCGAGCACCAGGGCCGCGCCCAGCGTGTTGAGGATGGTAAAGCCCCACAGGCCGAGGATCATGCCGCCCGCCGCGGATCCGAAGGCGCCCATCAGTCCCATGGCGAGATCGGCGAGCCCCTGCGTGGGCGCCCGCTCCGCGGGTGACAGCGCATCCGTCAGGAGCGCGCTGCCCGACACGAAGGCCAGGTTCCATCCCACGCCGTTGAGGAACAGCGCGAAGATGACGAGCACGCGGTCGCTGCCCGGCACCAGCGCCGCCAGCACGACGGCGACGATCAGCAGCGCCGCGCCCACGCCGATCATCGGGAGCCGCCCGAAACGATCGCAGAGCCAGCCCGAGAGCGGCGAGGTCACGTACATGCCGGCCAGGTGAAGGGACACCGCCACCCCGATCGTCTGCACGTTGTGCCCCTGGTCATGGAGATAGACGGGCGAGGTCGACGTCGTGCTGATCATGACGAACTGGCTGATGGAGAGCGTGGCGAGGGCGATCTGAACGCGAACGTCCGCGAAGATCTCACCGGCTCGGCGGGCGACACCAACCGGGCGACCCGCGTCCATGCGCTCCTGGTACTGGCGCGCGACGACCAGCGGATCCGGCCGCAGGAAGACCTCGATCACGAGCGCGGCCACCGCGAAGCCCGCGATGCTGACGAGAAACGCGCTGGCCGTCTCCGGCACGCCGAGGAGCGCACCGACTCGAAGGGTCGGGCTCATCAGCATCGGTCCCATGATCGAGCCGATGGTCGAGCCTCCGACGATGAGCCCCATGGCGCGGCCCCGCTCGGCTCCTCCGCTCACGTCGGCGGCGGCGTAGCGAGCGAGGAGATTGGACGTCGTGCCGATCCCGAAGAGGACCATCCCGCCCAGCATCAGCGGGAAGCTCCGGATCGTCACGCCGACCATGCCCAGGCCCGCTCCGATGACGGCAATCCCATAGCCCAGGGCCAGGCCGGGCCGACGACCGGAGCGGTTCATCAGTCGGGAGAGCGGCCAGCTCGCCAGCGCGGATCCGAGCCCGCTGATGGCGACGGGCATGCCCGACCAGGTATTCGTGCCCGTGATGCTGGCGGCCATGATGCTGCCGATGGCCAGGGCGATCGATTGCCCGGTGCTCCCGCAGATCTGGGACACGAGGAGCGTGGTCATCAGCTTCTTGCGGACCGAGGGACGACCGGACGTCGTTGTCAGGGCGGGCATGGGGCGGGTGACGCGACCGAGGGGGATCGTATCACGGCTGCCGGATTCTGGTAGAGTCACCCTCGTGGGCGAGCTCTCGGAGATCACCCTGCGCGTCAGTCGCGTCACCCCGTTCCTCGTCGACCTGGGCGGGGGCAAGAACCTCCTCTTCGTCAAGGTCGAGACGGAGTCCGGCCCGCACGGCTGGGGCGAGTGCTACACGCAGGCCGACCGCGACACGAGCATCATCGCTCTTGTCGATGCGCTGGGCCGCTACCTGGTGGGGCGCGACGCCTCGCACATCACGCATTTCCTCCACGTGGCCTACCACGACTTCGCGGCCAAGCGCGGAGCCATGGATTTCTGGAGCGCGGTCAGCGGCCTCGAGCAGGCGCTGTGGGATATCGCGGGGAAGCGCCACGGCGTGCCCGTGCACGCGCTTCTCGGCGGGCCGTGCCGCGAGCGCATCCGCGTCTACGCCAACGGCTGGTACGGCAAGAGCAAGACGCCGGCCGACTATGCCGCGCTCGCGCGCGAGACGGTGGCCCGCGGCTTCGGCGCCCTCAAGTTCGATCCCTTCCCCGGTCCCTGGCGGACGCATCTCTCCCGCGAGCACGAGGAGCAGGCGGTGGCGACGGTGGCCGCCGTGCGCGAGGCCGTCGGCGCCGAGGTCGATCTGCTCATCGAGGTGCACCGGCGCCTCGCGCCCATGCACGCGGTGCGCATCGCGCGAGCCCTGGAGCGCTTCCGGCCCTTCTGGTACGAGGAGCCCGTCTCCTCCACGAACCTGGAGGCCCTCGCCGAGTGCCGACGCCAGATCAGCATCCCCGTGGTCACCGGCGAGGAGCTCTACACGCGCGCGGAGTTCCGCCGCGCCTTCGAGCTGCGCGCGGCGGACATCGTCAATCCCGACGTCTGCAACTGCGGGGGCATCCTCGAGCTCCGCGCCATCGCCCAGATGGCGGAGCCGTCCTTCGTGACCGTCTCACCCCACAACTACAACAGCACCACGGTGGGGCTCGCCGCCACCCTCCAGGTCTCGGCGGCCATCCCGAACTTCCTCATCACCGAGTACTTCGTGAACTTCGAGGCTCGCGGGCGTGAGATCGCGAGCCCCGGCTTCGAGGTCCGCGACGGTTACATCGCCGTCCCCCAGAGCCCCGGTCTGGGCATCGAGCTGGACGAGGCCGCGCTCGCGCGTCATCCGGGACGCCAGTTCCCGCCGCGCGCCCTGCCCTCGCCAGCCGACGAAGGCCCGTAGCAACCAGGAGAGAGGACTCCGCCATGATCTCCAAGTTCTCGACCGTCTACGCCGGCCACGTCGATCTTCCCGACATGGGGCAGATGGCCACACCCGCCAACGAGCGCCGCTACTCGAACGAGCACCTGGCCACGGTCTTCTCGAAGACCGAGGCCATCGCCCGCTGCATGGACGAGCACGGCTACAGCACCCTCTGGCTGGCCGAGCACCACTTCCAGCGCGAGGGCTACGAGTGCCTGCCCAACATCCTGATGCTCGCCGTGCATCTCGCGCATCTGACCTCCCGGCTCCGCACGGGCTGCGGCTTCAACATCACGCCCATGTGGCACCCGCTCCGCCTGGCCGAGGACTATGCCGCCGCCGACATCTTGACGGGCGGGCGCACCGTCTTCGGCGTGGGTCGCGGCTATCACACCCGCGAGGTGGAGACCTTCGGCGCCCCCATGCTCGACGCCGAGGCCAATCGCGATCTCTTCGAGGAGCAGGTCGACATCATCATGAAGGCCTTTCACTCGGAGTCCTTCGCGCACAAGGGCAAGCACTACACGCTGCCTCCCGCCGTGCCGTACCGCGGGTACGAGCTCAAGGAGCTGACCCTGGTCCCCCGTCCCCTCCGGCAGCCGGTGGAATGCTGGCAGCCCGTGGTGAGCGCGAGCGCGCGCGGGCTCGACTTCATGATCAAGCACCGCATCAAGGGGCTGATCGGCGGCGGGGCGGCGACCATGGCGGAGAAGTCGATCTTCGCGTATCAGGACGCGGCGCACCGCGGCGGGCTCGACTACAAGCTCGGCGAGGGACTGAGCCTCGGCATCTTCTATCACCTCGCCGAGTCACGCGAGCGCGCGGTGCGCGAGATCACCCCGTGGTACGAGGAGCACGTCAAGATGTTCGGCCCGCTGGGCTTCGTACCCGGCATCACCCCGTCGCAGCTCGAGGCCTCGACCAAGCGCGGCGGCTGGGATGCGGGCGGGGTGCCCACGCTCGAGCACTACGCCCGGGTCGGCGCGTGGTTCGCCGGGCCACCCGAGGAGCTGGTCGCCTACCTCAAGACGCTCGAGCAGGCGTACCCCGGCCTCGAGCACGTGCACCTGAGCAACAGCATGGGCACGCCGCAGAAGGTGATGCTGGAGCAACTCGCCTGGCTCGGCAAAGAGGTGATGCCGGAGTTCACGCGCCGCTAAGCGGGGTCGCTAGGCGGGGTCAGGTCTCACATTCCTACAATTCGCGTGAGCCGCCCGTCCGCCCACAGGCCACTGTGCCGCCTGATGTCATAATGTGAGACCTGACCCCTACTTGAGCGACATGTCGTAGGCGCGGATCAGCTCGTCGCTGCGCGCCTTCCAGGCCACCCGCTTGTTGACGCCGTAGAGGTCGATCTGCTGGTAGAGGGGGACGGCCGGGACCTCCTCGATCCACAGCTTGTTGATGCGGTGGTACTGGGCGAGACGCTTCTTCTCGTCCATCTGCGTCTGCGCCTCCTCGACCATCCCGTTGAAGTCTTCGTTGTGCCAGTTCACGAAGATGTTGGGCGATTTGAACAGAGGCACGTAGATCGCCTCGGCATCCATGGTCGGGTGCCCCCAGCCGATCAGCCAGACGGGGCCCGCCTTGTGCACGTACACCTGGTTGTTCAGGTAATTGACGAACTCGAACGTCCTGAGCGTCGTGCGGATCCCCGCCTTCGTCAGCTGCCCGGCCACCGCCTCCGCGACCTCCTTGTCGCGCACGTAGCGTCCCTGCGGGCCGTTGAGGACGATGTCCACGCCGTTGGGAAGACCGGCCTCGGTCAGGAGCTTCTTCGTGCGGGCGAGGTCCTGCTTGATCGGCTTCAGCGAGGGGTCGTAGCCGAAGTGCATGCTGGTCAGCATGGTGGCCACCCGGATCGCCTTGCCGTCCATCACACCCTTGATGATCTCATCCGCGTCGACGGCGTAGGCGATGGCCTGGCGGACGCGCTTGTCGGCGGTGGGTCCGTTGTAGGGCCCGGTCGGCTTGTGGTTCGCGTCCATCTGGTGGGTGTAGATCATGAGCTGGATCGTCCGGATCGACGGCGCCGTGCTCAGGAAGATCTTCGGGTGCTTCTCGATGATGGAGGCGAGGTGCGGCGGGATGTTGACGGCGACGTCGATCTCGCCGTTCTGGAGCGCAGCCACGCGGACGGCGTCGTCGGGGATGGGCTTGAACACGATGGTCTTGACGTTGGCCGCGCCCCGCCAGTAGCCGGGGAAGGCCTCCATCACGATCTCCTCGTCCTTCGACCAGCGCACGAACTTGTACGGTCCGGTTCCGATCGGGTTCTTGGAGATGGCCGCGGGGTCCTTCCCCGCGTACTCCTTGGGGGGATACATCGACGCCTGCCGCAAGGCCATGTGGCTCACGAACACCGGCCACGGCTTCTTGGTGTGGACCCTGACCGTGTAGGCGTCCACGATCTCCACGTGGTCGATGGGAGCGAAGGACGTGGAGCCGCGGAGCTTGTTGGCCGGATTGGCGAGCCGCTCGAGGCTGAACTTCACTTGACCTCCCAGGTGGTCGGAGCCACCAGCTTCGGCAGCTCGGCGGCCAGCCCGGGGACCAGCTTCAGGCTCTGGTCGCGCTCGACGAGCATGTCGAACATCTGGGCCCCGACGTTCGACGCCGGCTGCTCCTGCTGGTGCATCATGTCGAGCGTCGTCGGATCCACGCCCTGAGCGATCACCACCTTGCCCGCGGGAGCGGCCACGGCCGCCACGGGAAGCAGCAGAGAGAGGACGACGAGAGCGACGCGCCAATGCCACATGTCGAGCCTCCTCGGCCGAGAGAGAGTTATCTCGCGTTGACTGACGCTACCTTAGGGGGCCTCCCAGGGAGAGTCAAGAAATTCGCATGCTGCTAGCCGGTCGCCGGCACGATCACCTTCTCCTCGACCACGAAGGCCTTGATGCGGCCGATGAAGAGCGCCCCGTCGGCGAAGAGGGCCTTGGCCTCCGGGGAGGCGTGCGCGCGCGCCATGGCGGCGCGGTCCTCGTACCACAGCTCCGCGATGCCATCGACGTCCACCTCGGTGGTCGGGATGTCCGGGCGTGTCGGTTGCTCGCGGATGTGTGACTGGACGTAGCGCCGCAGTCCCGGCACGGCATGGGCGAGCGGCGCGTGCGTCTCGACCCAGTGGGTCATGAACTGCTCGTGCGTCATCCCCGGCTTGCGCGTCAACAGCGAGATGCTCTTGATCATCGGGCTCCCTCCCGTCGTGTCTATTTTGTCTTCGTGCTCGTCCGCTTCGCTGAGGCGCGCTTCGAGAACAGCTCGAAGAGGGTCTTGTCTCTCCGCTTCGCCACCATGTCCAGAGGACGGATGCCCTCGGCATTTTCCAGGGTCGGGTCCGCCCCGTGACGCATGAGCAGCTCGATGTGTTTCCGGTCGCTGTTCTTCTTGAGGAGAAAATGCAGCGCGGTCATCCGCTTCGAGTTCTGGAAGTTCACGTTGGCGCCGTGGCGAAGGAGCCGTTCCGCCGCCGCGAAGTGGCTCCACTTGATGGCGCCGAGAAAGGGCGTCTCGTCCTCGGCGACGGGATCCACGCGCGCCCCGTGCTTGATGAGCAGGTCGATCGCGTCCACGTCGTCGTGGAACGCGGCGGACCACAGGCAGTATTCCGGAGTCGATCCCTCCTTCAAGAGCAGCTTCGCCAGGGGCAGGTTGCGGCCCCGCGAGATGGCGTACCAGAGCGGGGTGGCCTTGAAGGGCCCCTCCACGAAGGCGGGCTGATCGATGTCGAAGCCGAGGCCGAGGAGGTACTGAGCCAGCCCCAGCGACCGCTCCCTGCTCTTGGCGGCGCCGGGCAGGCTGCACAGGAAATGCAGCGCGTTCCGCCCGCGCTCGTCCTTCACCTGCCTGAGCTCGGGATGGTCTTCGA
>WNGR01001956.1_pt1 | contig 22701 bp, 18 predicted proteins | sample 5407581 | NCBI WGS metagenome assembly WNGR01 (sample SAMN13153383, study PRJNA577476) | soil metagenome | isolation source: 80 cm soil or saprolite under Garry oak tree replicate 2 | place: USA:California | collected 2016-06-15
TCCCAATCGGGCATTGAAGCACCATCTTGGCCACGGCCCTATTTGCCGAATGCCGCGTCTAGCAGCATGCCAGAGTCTTCGCGCCTGACGCCAGTTTCTTCAACAAGCGACGACCCGACATGGGCCGTCGGACGCTCCTTAGAAACACGATCTGCACAGCTATGCAAGTTCCCGTCAGCTCGCGCTCACATTTTCCGATCGCGTTCAAATCAGTCCGCCCATGTTCTTCGTGTCGGCTTCGGTTGCGAAACCCACCCGGCTTGCTTACCATGGGTGCCACTGATTCAGATGAAACTAATCGGTTGATCTAAGGAGAAGAGTGTGACTTTCTTGAGAAAACGATTACTACAGCCCGTGGCAACAATCATCCTGCTGGCCTCAGCGAATTTCATGGCGCAACCCGTTGGCAGCGCACAATCCGCTCCTCAGACTCCGCAAATCGACTTCCCGACGGTCCTTTACGGCGCTGCTTACTACAACGAGTACATGCCCCAGGACACTCCAACTGCACAGGCTGGCCGGCTCGACAAAGACATCGCCCTCATGAAAGCCGCGGGCCTCAACGTCGTCCGCATGGGCGAGTCCACATGGAGCCTCTGGGAGCCCGAAGATGGCAATTTCGAATACGCATGGATGGACCACATCGTCGATGAAATGGGCAAGGCCGGCATCAAGGTGATTCTCGGCACGCCTACCTACTCGATCCCCGCGTGGATGGCACATCAGCACCCCGAGATCCTTGCCGATCGCATCCCTCCGGGCCAGTTCGGCGGCCAACCCATCCGCAGCGCCTATGGCATCCGGCAAAACATGGATACGGATTCCCCCGCCTATCGCTTCTATGCCGAACGCCTGATCCGCCACATCGTGGCGCATTACAAAGACAATCCCACCGTCATCGGCTGGCAGCTCGATAACGAAACTTCCAGCTACGAAGCCGCCAATCACGATGTCTTCGTCGGCTTCCAGCACTACCTCGAGAAGAAGTTCAAGACGCCCGAGGAACTGAGCAAGGCCTGGTTCCTCAATTACTGGGGCGAGAACATTCACACATGGGAAGACCTTCCCAGGCGTGACGGCACCATCTCCACCGGCTACAAGCTTGAGTGGACGCGCTGGAGCCAGATGCGCGTGACTGACTTCCTGCATTGGCAGGCGGCGCTGGTCCGCGAGTGCGTCTCTCCTCGCCAGTTTGTCACCACGGACTACGGCGGCATGATGCGCCACGACGTCAATGAGGAGGCTGTCGCAACGGCACTCGACATCCCAGCCGATAACATCTATCACGGCAGTCAAGATCACTACAACGGTGCCATTCAGTCCATCCAGGGCGACTTTACCCGTTCACTCAAGCACGGCAACTTCCTTGTAACCGAAACCAATGCACAGACCATCGGCTGGAGCTCGGAAGGGCAGTTGCCGCCCTATGACGGTCAGTTGCGCGAAGACGTCTATACCCACATCTCCAACGGCGCCAACATGGTGGAGTACTGGCACTGGGCATCCATCGCTGGCGGCCAGGAGACCTACTGGAAGGGCATCCTCTCGCACGATCTGGAGCCCAACCGCGCCTATGCCGAGATGGCCAGGACCGCGCACGAATTGGAGAAGATCGGGCCGCACCTCGTTGGCCTCAGGATCAAGCCCCAGGTGGCGATTCTGTGGAGCCGCGATTCGGCAAACGCCATCAACTTCATGCCCTATGGTGGTCCGGTTCCCGCGTTCAGTTGGACGCGCACCGCTGAGGGCTACGACTCGCTGGTACAGCAGATTCACAACACCCTGTATAGCCTCAACGTGCCCACGGATTTCGTGTTCCCGACCACCCAGGATTTCTCCGCATATAAGATGCTGATCGTTCCGGCGCTCTATATCTCCGACGACGCACTCCTGCAGCGCATCGCCGACTACGTGAAGGGCGGCGGCCACGTGGTGATGACATTCAAAAGCGGCTTCGCCAATGAGAACTCGGCTGTCCGCTGGGTGCGCGCACCAGGGCCACTGCGCGAGGCCGCCGGGCTCAGCTACCAGGAGTTCTCCAGCCTCGAAAAGCCCCTGGCACTCAAGGGCGACCCCTTCCATGCCGGTGACGCAAACAAAGTCTCCTACTGGGCGGAGTTCCTCATGCCCGATCACGCCAAGCCCATCGCCTTCTACGACCACCCCTTCTTCGGCAAATGGCCGGCCATCACAGAAAACCAGTTCGGATCGGGTACCCTGCTCTACGAGGGCACCTATCTCTCCGACGCCCTGCAAACTGCCGTGCTCCGCGATGCACTTCAAAAGGCGAATCTCACCGGACCCGACCAGCAGATGCCCATTTCGGTTCATATCCAGCACGGCATCAACCGCATGGGCAAGCGTATCCACTACTACTTCAACTATTCAAGCGATCCGGTGAAAGCGAATTACGCTTACGCCATAGGCGCCAATCTGCTCGACGGCCACGCCGTCTCGCACGCCCAGGACCTCACGCTGGCTCCATGGGATCTGGCCATCGTGGAAGAGAACGCAGCTGCCTCCGGTGACAAGCCCTAAAGTTCTTCTGCCAAGCCGGGCTTATGCCTCTTCAGGGGCGGATGGGAGATCAGGAATTTCAAGGATCACGTCCGCTCCTGAGTAGGTTTCACCCGGCATAAAGGGCGATGGGTGGCTCGTTTTGCCCTAAGCCGGCTGTAGCTGAGGCACGGCAGCATTGATTTTCCCCTTCCAAACCGGTACACTACTCTAGTTTGGCGATTCCTGCCTGTCGTCGTGGAGCCAGACGCTCGCCCAGAATCTTGGGGCTTGAGCGTACTGCGGCGCAGAAGTTTCCGCCCGAGCTATTTTGGATTCTTGAGGAGCGTACCGCCGAGGCGTGTGCAGCTCTGGAGGGCTTATGTACGCGGTTTTACGCACCGGTGGAAAGCAATATCGTGTCGCTCCCGGCGACGTCCTGAAAATTGAGAGCGTTGTCTCCCCGTCTGATGACCAGACCATTGAGTTCAGCGACGTCCTCGCGGTATCCGGCGACGACGGCAACATGTCCAAACCAGGCGCAGCCACGGTGACGGCAGAGATCCTCGGCGAAGGCCGCGGCGACAAGATCCTGGTCTTCCACCTCAAGCGGAAGAAACAGTACAAGAAGATGCAGGGGCACCGGCAGAACTTTACCGAGGTGCGCATCAAGGCCATCGAGGTTGACGGCTTTACCTACACCGCAGCCAAGTAGAGGCGCGGACCAAAACTTTAGAAGGGGATTCGGCAATGGCACATAAGAAGGGTGGAGGCAGCTCCACAAACGGACGCGACTCCAATGCACAGCGGCTGGGCGTAAAGGCCTTTGCCGGCGAACTCGTCACCGGCGGATCGATCATCATCCGTCAGCGCGGCACCAAGATCAAGCCGGGCCTCAACGTCGGCATCGGCTCCGACGACACGCTCTTCGCCAAAGTCACCGGCCGCGTGAAGTTCGCCGATCGCGGAAACCATGGCCGCTTCGCCTCCATCGAGCCCGTAGTGGCTGAGTAGCTCTCCACACTAGAAAATCTGTACGCCAGAAGGGCCGGTCACTCCGCGGCCCTTCTGGCATTTGCTGAATCATCCGGTAGCGGCAATCCCGTTGAATCGTATTCCGCCTTCGCCAAGAGAATGGGCCGAAACCCTTGAGGTTTCGGCCCATTCTCTGCTTCGACTCCCCCGAGGAGTCTCACGATTTCGATTCGCTCTCCCGCAGGCTGCGGTTGAGAACCTTGTCGACCACCTTCTCCACATCCGTCAGGAAGAAGCTGTTGGCCGGCTGTTGCACCGCCACCTGCGTACCGGTGTGGCCCAGCGCCGAGGCGATCTCGTTCCACCGATAAATCGTCGAATTGGCCGCCACTACCACCGGCTTGCGGGCTGGCTCAGGCAGAGCACAGTAGGCGACCCAGGTTCCAAGCGCCACCAGCAGGGTCGCCTGGTAAACGAACTGGAACGGTGCCGTCAGTGATGAATGAAGGTTGATCAGGGTCGCGACAATCAGGTCGTTAGCAGACATCATGCCAAAGCCCAGGGCGATACCGAACGCCAGGTCGCGCGCCGGAAGCCGCAACGCATTCATGCTAAGGCCGAGGAACGCGAGCAGGCATAACTCCAGGATGCTGACCGAGCGCATCAAGCCAAATGCGATATCAGGAATGATGAGAAGTCCGCGATGCCCGTAAGAGATCGTTGACAAGGTCACGATGACAGACGCCAGCACTGCCCAGCGAAAAATGACGATTCCAAATCGCATCAAGCCGGAAAATGCAGACAGGGCAGACCGGAATACTTCCATGCACACGAAGAACAAAAGGATCGCACTCGCGATGTACACGGCCCAGTAGGTAAAGAAATAGACCCCGTAATAGTGACGACCCCACGATTGTGATTGCACATAGAGAACGCACAACAATAGCGGAGTGGACGCTACATGAAGTGCAAGGTAGCTTCCCATTGCCGGAAAGCGGCGATGCAACTTCTTCGTCCAAAACAGATAGCCAAGCGTGGCCCAGAGCAGGAATTCCGTCGCGCTCATGACCAACATTGCGAGGTTAAGAGGCATAATGGAGCATCCACCATCCTGAGAGCCTCCTCAGAATAGCCCCAATTGCCCCAAGGCTCAAATGAAAAAACGCTTGGGCCTCTAGCACTTTCGTGCCACTACTCCGTCTTTTAACGGCTCGGACCGCAGGTCGGCACTCCAGGCCCACATGCAGGAACCGGCAAATTCGCGGTGGCAGCCTGGTGGCTCGGGAAGGCCTTGGTGGAGGCAGAAGACACGGAGGCAGCGGCGGCACCGGCGACGACGACGGAGAGGGCGAAAATGCGGATGGCGAGTTTCATGACTTGGTTACCCCTTTTTATTTTCTAGGCGCAGAGTGTCTCTCCGTGCCAATACAAAAATCGTAGTCATCCAGGGCAACTAAGTCCAGAGTTTTCAGCAATATTGCAAACATTCGATTGTGATATAAATCATATCCAGCTTTTGAGTTGGTAATCTACTATAAGTTACTTTTGTGGGAATCTGCAAAAACATTCTACAGAACCTTACCGCGTGGTAAAATAAGTGCAGGCAAATTCGTTAAAGGCCCCGTTTTTCAAGGGTTTAATCCCTCTGGATCACTGCCCGCAACTCAACCCCGGAGCAGCCCGAAACGGGAGCACTGCCGCGAAAGCCGAACGGAACATTATGGCGACTGAAACACCCACCATTCCCCCCATTGCCGGCGACAATGACAGCTACACCGGCGAAAACATCAAAATCCTCGAGGGCCTTGAGGCAGTTCGTCTCCGCCCCGCCATGTACATCGGCTCTACCGGCGAGATGGGCCTCCACCATCTGGTCTACGAAGTCGTCGACAACTCCGTCGATGAAGCTCTCGCCGGATACGCCAAGAGGGTTGATGTCATCATCCACGTCGACAACTCAATCACCGTGATCGACGACGGCCGCGGTATCCCGGTCGATACGATGACCCTGCCCGACGGCAAGAAGATGCCGGCCGTGCAGGTGGTTTTGACAAAACTCCATGCCGGCGGCAAATTTGATGCCTCCAACTACAAGGTCTCCGGCGGTCTACACGGCGTCGGCGTGAGCTGCGTCAACGCCCTCAGCCAGGAATTCAATGTCGAAATTTGGCGCGACGACCATACCTGGGAGATGGACTTCAGCTGCGGCCTGCCGGTCAGCGAACTGCGCAAGGTCGGCATCAGCAAGAAGCGCGGAACAAAGGTTCACTTCCTGCCCGACAAGAGCATCTTCGCCGTTACCGAGTACAACTACGACACCCTGGCTCAGCGGCTTCGCGAACTCGCCTTCCTCAACAAGGGCCTTGAAATCACACTGACCGATGAGCGCGCCATCGACCCCAAGACGGGCGACTCCAAACGCACCGAGTTTCGCTATGCCGGCGGCATCGCCGAGTTCGTCAAGCACCTCAATCGCGGCAAGCAGGTGTTGCACGAGAAGCCGATCGTGATGGAAGCAGGCCGCGACGGCGTCGAGATCGACATCGCCCTGCAATACAACGACAGCTACTCCGAAAGCGTGTTCAGCTTCGCCAACAACATCAACACGGTCGACGGCGGAACGCACCTCTCCGGCTTCCGCACCGCGCTCACTCGCACCGTCAACGCCATCGGTCAGTCGCTCGGCCTTTTCAAAGACATGAAGGAGAACCTGAGCGGCGACGACGTGCGCGAAGGCCTAGTGGCCGTGGTCAGTGTCAAGCTGCCCCAGCCGCAGTTTGAAGGCCAAACCAAGGGCAAGCTCAATTCCGACATCGCGGGCATCGTGCAGGCCTTCGTCAACGAGCGCCTCGGCATGTACCTTGAGCAGAACCCGCCCGTTGCCAAAAAGATTATCAACAAGGCCATTGAGGCCTCCCGCGCCCGCGAAGCTGCCCGCAAGGCTCGCGACCTTACTCGCCGCAAGGGAGCACTCGACGGCGGCGGCCTGCCGGGCAAACTGGCCGACTGCAGCGAACGTAACCCCGATCGCTGCGAACTCTACCTCGTCGAGGGCGAAAGCGCCGGCGGCACCGCAAAGCAGGGCCGCGATCGCCGTTTCCAGGCCATCCTGCCGCTCAAAGGCAAAATCCTAAATGTTGAGAAGGCTCGCTACGACAAAATGCTCGGCCATGAAGAAATCCGCGCCATGATCACGGCGCTGGGCTGCGGCATTGGCAAAGACGACTTCGATGTGTCCAAACTGCGCTACGGCAAGATCATCCTAATGACCGATGCCGACGTCGACGGCTCCCACATCCGCACCCTGCTGCTGACCTTCTTCTTCCGCCACATGACGGAGCTCATCAAGCGCGACAACGTGTACATCGCGCAGCCGCCGCTCTTCAAAATCAAAAAAGGTCGATTCGAGCAGTACATCAAAGACGAGCGCGAATTTGTAAAGGTGATGGTCAAGCGCGCCTCTGAGGGCCTGATCGTCCGTCACGGCGAGGCCGCCAGCCGTATCGAGGGTGCCGACCTCACGCGCTTCATGGGGTTCCTCAACGAATACCTCGGGTTTGTCGAAAAGGTTGACCGCCGCATCCGTAACGAGAAGCTCACCGAACTGCTCGCGCGCGCCGAGCTCGTACACCGCTCCGACTTCGCCTCCAAGGCCGAGAACGAGGTGCCTGAGAAACTGCGCCAGCTTCACGCTCAACTCACTGAGGTGGCAGACGAGTTTCAGCTCAATCTTCGCGAGCCCGTGCAGGACGAGGAGCACCACACCTGGTCCCTCTGCTTCACTGACTCCCAAGGCGCCACCCGCTGCATCGATTGGACCCTGGCCTCCAGCCCTGAGTTCCGCCAAATGATGGCCAAATATTCTCAGATTAAGGAATACCTCGAGCCGCCGTTCCTAATCGAGTTTGCTTCCAAGGGTGCACCCGTTGAGACGACACCGGAAAACGAGGAAGAGCCCGACGCCGAGGGTGCGCCATCACCTGGCAGCGCCGAAGTCCGCGCTGAAGCCAAATCGACGGCCCGCGCCCGTGCTCTGCGTGAACCGGTCGAAAAACAGACCGCTCGCGAGCTCTTTGCCTACATCGTTGAACAGGGCAAGAAGGACTACCAGGTTCAGCGCTACAAGGGCTTGGGCGAAATGACCTCCACGCAGCTCTGGGAAACCACCATGGACCCCGAACGGCGCACTCTTCTCTCGGTCAAGCTCGAAGATATCGCCGAGACCGAGGCCATCTTCACCACCCTCATGGGTGAAGATGTAGAGGCTCGCCGCAAATTCATCGAGGACAACGCCCTTGACGTGAAAAACCTCGACATCTAGCCCGATGGGATGCTTCCTCGCGGAGCATCCCACCCATTGCCTCGGCTCTCCACTATAGTTCCTCACGCCTGATGCAATACGCGTCCGGGGCAGGGTCGGCCATTATCAGCACCGGGACCGAAAACACCGTGTCTACATCTAACAGATCATGAGTTCACCAGATGTCCCCGCAATCGCATCGCCCGACAGCCCCGGCCCCGCTGTCCGTTTCGGGTTTGACAACACCTATGCGCGATTGCCCCAGCGCTTCTCCGCTCGAGTTGAGCCAACATCAGTACTGGCGCCGCGCCTCGTCAAGGTGAATGTGCAATTGGCCCGGAACCTGGGCCTGGATCCAGAGGAGCTGGCGAGCGCCGAAGGCGTGGAGATTCTCGCCGGCAACCGTGTCGCCGACGGGTCCGAGCCTTTGGCGCTCGCCTATGCCGGCCACCAGTTCGGGTATTTCGTGCCTCAACTCGGCGACGGCCGCGCCATTCTGCTGGGAGAGGTGATGGGCCGTGACCGTGTGCGCTATGACATCCAGCTCAAGGGTTCCGGTCGTACCCCCTTTTCTCGAGGCGGAGATGGCAGAGCGGCGCTTGGTCCCGTCTTGCGCGAGTACATCGTGAGTGAAGCCATGGCGGCGCTGGGCGTGCCCACCACCCGCGCTCTGGCGGCGGTAACCACTGGGGAACGCGTGTTGCGCGAAACAACTCTGCCTGGAGCCGTGTTCACCCGGGTCGCGGCAAGCCACCTCCGCGTGGGTACATTCCAGTATTTCGCCGCACGGCGCGACCTCGAAGCGACGCGCACGCTGGCGGACTATGCAATTGCGCGGCACTACCCTGAGGCCGCGCATGCGGGGCAGCCGTACCGGGCGCTGTTGGATGGCGTGATCGCCCGGCAGGCGCGGCTGATCGCACAATGGATGCACCTCGGCTTCATCCACGGCGTGATGAACACAGACAACACCTCCGTCTCGGGCGAAACCATTGATTATGGACCGTGCGCCTTCATGGAGGCATACGATCCAGCCACCGTGTTCAGCTCCATCGACTCACAAGGTCGCTATGCCTATGGCAACCAGCCCAACGCCGCACTCTGGAACCTCGCGCGCCTCGCCGAGGCATTGCTGCCCGTTCTTGAGCAGGAGGTGGGAAGCCAAGAGGTCGCGCTGGCCTCGGCCCATGAAGCCCTCGCGGCCTTCGAGCCGCAGTTCCACTCGGCTCGTATCGCCGGTCTGCAGCGCAAGCTTGGCCTCTTTATCGATATCGATCGAGCGGGCGATGCCGCATTGGCCGAAGATCTGCTTGAGCGAATGGCCGCCAACCGCGCCGACTTCACCTCGACCTTTCGCCGATTGTGCGATGCTGCAGCCGGGCCGGAAGGCGACAAGGGAGTACGCGCGCTGTTCGCCAATCCCGACGTGTATGACTCCTGGGCCGCAGGATGGCGCCGCCGCCTGGATGAGGAACCGCTCTCGAGTGAGGAGCGCGCTGCCGCCATGCGGAGGACAAACCCGGCATTCATTCCACGCAACCACATGGTCGAGGCGGCGCTCAATGCCGCTGTCTGGCGGCAAGACTTCCAGCCATTCGAAGAGTTGCTGGAAGTCGTGTCACGCCCATACGAAGACATGCCCGAGCGGGAGAGATACGCCACGCCGGCTCGCCCCGAGGAGTGCGTCACTCAGACGTTTTGCGGCACGTAAGCGGCTGGACATCCAATTCGCAGTTCATCCCACCACCCGCAAAAATCGACGTTCATCAAGAAAGATGCTGTAACTCAACGTGAGCATCTTTCCGGTCGTCGAGCAAACCCAGTAGAAGATACAACAGCAGCGCTGCGGCAAGAGCTACGCCCCCGTTCCCCGCGAGAACCTTGGGATAGCCGTAGCGTACCAGTAGGCTACCTGTTACGACTGCTGCCGCCGCCTGGCTGAGCGCTCCCACAATGTTCTGCACCGCCGAGGCCGTGCTTCGTTCGCCATCCGGTAACCGGCTCATCAACAGGCTGTAGATACCTGGTCCGCTCATGAATTGCAACCCGCTATAGCTGAGGTAACAAGCGACCGCAACCGACGAGTCATGCGTTTGGCCCAGCGCGAAAACTGCGGCCCCGGTTGCGAGCTGGGTCAACATGATTCCCGCGATTGTTCCGAACCTTCGGTAGAGCAGGGGAGCCAAAAGCACTGCGGAGAACTGCGTAAGCTGCGACGCCGAAAAAATAAGGCCCACTCGCCCCAGCGGAATTCCGAGATGCTGCTGCAGATAGATGGCGGCAAACGGTGTGAATGAGCCCGTCACCAGGCTCCAAAGCGCAAAGGGCGGCAAAAACCGAAACAGAAACGGATGAATGAGCCGGAAGCTTCGCTTGATTGCGGCTTCAGGCGGACCAAGCTGAAGTTTGACGATCGGCCAGATGCCGAACAGAACCGTCCCGCATGCAACAATCAATACGATTCGCAGATCGTCCACAACGTGGCTGGTGCCGCCTGTTGCTCTGATCAGGTCAGGGAGATATCCCCCTACAACACCCGCCAGCGTTCCGCTTCCGATTCCTGTCGCAAACACTATGCTGAAGGCCGACACCCGGTTGTCTTCCGAAGTCAATCTCGCAACCACCGGAGAGAAGCAGACCGGCCAGCAGCTGAGCGCCACACCGGTAAGAAATGCAAGAGCCAGGTGCGCAGGCATATTCATAACAAGCGTGCGAATGACGCAGAGAACCGGAGCCGCGATAAAGCAGAAGAGCAACATTCGTTGGAGGCCAAATCGTCTCGCCATCATGCTTACCGGAATCGTCCCGGCAACATTTCCCAGGGTCAGGGCCCCCGTGATCAGGCCTATCGCCTTCTCGTTGAAGTGAAGATCCGCCAAAAATAGATTGAAGAGAAAGAAGTACAGTCCGACGCCAAAATCGAGGAAGAACGCCGCAGCAAAAAAAGCCCAGAACATCTTGCTGAATCGCTCGCCCCGCCACAACGATCCAATACGTCTCGAAAGTGCGAACCGGCCTTCCGATTGAGCCAATTCGGGTGGCCCAGCAGCTAGAGACACTACTTTCCTTCCTCCGCCAGTTGAGCGAGGCGTTCCATTGCCCAGCCCAGATCGGAGTAGCAGAGTTCCAGCGCGCCCGCATCGAGAAGGTTGTCGATCATCGCGGTCTGAACTTTCAACACTGCAGGTAACGTGGACAATCGCTGCAACATCGAATAGCGCGCCACTTGGGTTGGAAAAGGTATCAGTTCCTGACGTGCCCCGTTGTGCCTGTTGAGGAATACAACGTAATTGACACGCGAGGTGTGCGATATATCGATGTTTCGCAGAGGCTGTGTCGATAGTTCGATCGACGGCTTGCCGACTTCGGCACGCATCGTGACCTTGCGCCCGATCAACTCAGGAAATAGATCGACTGCCGACGGGCGGAAGCGAGCCTGGTTACAATTGCCGACAACCAGCCTGTCTTGGCGGTGATTCACCAGAAAGCTCGCATCGTCGGTGATATACGTCCACCCCGCTCGCGCACATGCATAGGCAAGTGTCGACTTCCCGGCGCCGGAGTCTCCACACAGCAAGATGCCGCTTCCTGCCAACTCCACACACGCCGCATGAACGGGCGTAACGAACGAATTGCATAGATGGCCCATGGCAGCGGCTTCCAGAAAGAAATAACTGAAGTAGTTTCGGTGCGCGATTGCTCCCGGTGTCAGCCAGATATAAGTGAATCCTTGCAAAAGATCAGAAACTGAGAAATTCTCGCCGTCAGCGATGTTCGATACAACATGCTTTTGGATCCGGCACCCGGGTGCCGGGGGACACTCTGAGTAGTTCGAACCTCCTATGCCGATTCTTAGTTGGATGGGGCGCGTATCAAACAGCTTCACAAACCCGTGCCACTTCGTCGCCACGATCGCAAGCACTTCCTCGGAGTTCGTTTCTATATCGATAGGAAAGCCGAGAGGATAAAACGTCTCCCGCAATGGAAATTCAGCACGCGCATGCGTGGGATCACCAAGAGCAATCGGCTCCGATCGCGCGCAAGCCATTCGTATCTGTTCGATCGTAAGCATCGGATAATCTTTGACGGCCGTAAGCATAAAATACCCTCGTCCTTTTGAATACTGTCACTCGAATCGGTGACTCGGCTTGTGGTTCAACGATGCGAATCAGAACTGGTATTTCAGGGCGAGCTGCACGATGCGAGGATTGTTCGACGTCGTCGTGATCACGCCGAACGACGGCCCCGCGCTCCAGGTATTGTTGGGATTGCCGAAGTTTGCCGTATTCGTAAGGTTGAAGAACTCCGCCCTCACGTGTATGCTTTGCGATTCGGCGATTGGAATCGCGCGCTCGATCGCCATATCGATATTGCGCTGTCCCGGGCCGCGAACAATGCCGACACTGCTGTTGCCAAAATCTGTATCGGCAGGGTCAGTCCCGTTAGGCGCCATGGGTGCGGATGTGAATGCCGCGGGATTGAGATATTGCCCCAACACTCGCGAGTGTAGTGATCCTGATGTCGCTGGATTCAGCCCCGTGCGTTGCGCGCGATTCTCAAACGGGAAGTTGCCGTAAACCGCGCCGGCCCCGTCGTCGAGCACCGTAATGGGAGTGCCGGTCTGCGCGACCATGAGGGCCGAGATCCGCCATCCCGAGAGTGCATGAGAAGCAATGAACGGCATCTTATGTACCGAAGGAGTGTTGTACACCAGGCTGAGCACGCCACGATGCGTCCGGTCAAAGTCCGTTGGCCCATAAGCCTGCCTCGGGTTCGTTTGGTCGTTGGTCAGGAACCAGAGCTCAAATACCTGGCCGCCCGACGAGCCGCTTGTCTCATCCAGATTGCGCGACCAGGTATAGCTGCCCAGAAACTCCAGGCCATGACTTAACCGCTTGGTGAGGCTGCTTTGCAGCGAGTTGAAATTTGACTTGAACGTTGACTGGCATGTGTACGATCCCGGGCTTACACCCGCGAACGGCAGTCGCTGGATTACGTTGGCAGCGGAGTTCGTGGTCTCTCCGTTGATCGGGTTGGTGGGGCTCGCGAGCAAGGCTTGGTTAAACTCCTGGCATCCAGCTACGCGGCGGGACTTCGTCCCCACGTAGCCCGCTTCAAGCAGGTAGTCGCGGCCCAGTGCAACTTGCATGTTGAGGTTGTATTCCTGGGTATATGGATCGTTGAACTGCCGGGAGATGGCAGCAATGCTGGGCCCTCCACCCGGAATGCGCGGCGTGAAAATTGGATAGCTCGAATTGCTCGGCAGCAGCGGTGTGAACGGCGCCTGCAAAGTTGCGCCCGCATTTTGAGCGCCGGCAAATCCCTGGAATGTTGAGAAAGGCTCCTGAGTCAGCAGGCTCTCAGCCAGCCCGCCCGAAAGCCGATCGAAGTAGATTCCATAGCCACCCCGCAGCAGCAGCGTCGGGTGTTCCGTGAGACGCAACACAAAACCCATCCGCGGTGAGAAGTCATGGTGATGCGTCGGGTAAAGTCCTGGGATCGAGGAGCGGACCACGCCCGGCGGCAACGGCTCTTTGAAATTAGCGGGAACGACAAAGCCGCTAAGTGTGCCCGAGGCAGGAGCGGAGCGGCTGGCTATCGTCGGGTCAAACGTCACCAGTCTCCCATTAATATCAGAAGGCGCGCCAAAGATCTCGTAGCGCAAGCCGGCATTCACCGTCAAACGCGATGCCGCCTTGTAGTCATCCTGGATAAATGCCGCGAAATCGGTATACCGCTCGTCCTTTCGGAAAAGCCCCGAACTCCCAGTGCTGAAGGTAACGTTGCTTGTCCCGCTTGGACTGCCATTTTGCGCGGCGCTCTGTCCGAGCAGGAAATCATTGAACGTCCGAATATCCAACAGACCATCGGCAGCAAATGGCGAATCGATCACTATCTCGTGACGTTTCGCCTCGGCGCCCATGCGCATATTGTGATTGCCGCGAGTGAGCGAGACCGTGTCCTGCAAAATGAAGCTGTTGGTCACCTGCCATTGCGAAGGAGTTCCCGCATCGCCGATCGTAAATAGCCCATCAACCGTCAAAGCGGGCGCGACCGCCTTATCGCCCGATGCGCCGGTTGGCGATTGCGAGCCGATATCCGACGCCAGAATCGGATTTGAAACCGCGGCAATTCCATCAAAGCGCATATAGCCCGCGCGTGCGATGTTCACCAGCCTCGAATTGAAGACGTGCGTATCGGCCAGAACAACCATTGCATTCTGATCAAGTTCGTTCGTTCCCCACCCAGGAACATTTGCAGCAAACGGCGTGAACGGCTCAACCGTAGGCGCTTTCGAGTAAAAGAATTTCTCAGAGAATTGATTCTTCTGCGTGATTACATGGTCGATGTTCAGCGTGTACTGATTTTCGTTGTAGGTGGCGGGTGTCGCATATGTCGATTCGCCAATCGGAATTTGCGTGGGATCGGTGACCGGAAGATTGATCTGCGGGCTGGGAATTGCGAACTTCCCGTTCGGAAATTTGAAGTTCAGAAGTGCAAGCGCAACCGGATTAATGTTCGACCCATCGCAGGCTACTTGAGCTCCGCCCGCCGCTGTTGAGAAACCGCAGAATTGTGCTCCGAGAGTTGCCGCCGATCGGTCCGACGTAAGTTGCGGAAGAACAGCCGTAACCTGGCCACCTTCGCCGTTGCTCGATCGGAGCCCCTGGTATGCCCCGAAGAAGAACGTCTTGTCGTGCCAGATCGGCCCGCCGATTGCGCCGCCAAACTGGTTCTGCTTGAGCACTGGGCGCGGCTGGTTGGTTAGCTTCGAAAAGAAGTTATTGGCATTGAGAGTATCGTTGCGCAGGAACTCCCATGCACTGCCATGAATATGGTTGCTGCCCACTCTGCTGACCACGTCGACGTTTGCGCCTGTTCCTCGCCCGTAGCTCGCATCGTAGTTTCCCGTCTGCACTTTGAATTCCTGGATCGTATCCGGCGCCGGAGCCGCTACACCCACCTCTTCCACGTCGTTGGCCGCTGAATTCTGCGACAGATTGTTGGCATCAATTCCGTTGAATTGGATATTGTTGGCCGTCGTCTTGTTTCCATTGGCCGACACGTCTTGTGTTCCCCTGCCCAGCGCCGTTGCGTCCGGAAGTGACACCACGACGCCAGGTGAAAGCGACAGAATCTGCGTATAGTTCCTGTTTGCAAGGGGCAAGGCTTCAATCGTATTCTCGTCTACCGCTCGGCCCAGTGTTGAACTCTCCGTCTGTGCAATCTCAGTATTGGAATCAACCCGAACATTCACACCAACCTTCGCGACCGAGAGTTGAAACTCGATCGTGGTCGTCTCGCTTACCACGACCTTTGCCGACTCCGAGCTCTTCGATTCAAATCCCGGCGCACTCACTGATACCAGGTACGATCCGGGAGTAAGAAGCGACACCGTAAACACACCCGCAGACGTAGTCGTGGCTGATCTAATCACGTTGGTCGATGCATTCACGATCGTCACCTGGGCATTTTGAACAGCCAGCCCCGACGGGTCGTAGACCATCCCCTTGATGGCTCCTGTGCCCGGGGCTTGTGCCAGTGCAACTCCCGCGCAGGTGAGAAGCACTATCGCCGCCAAACCAATCTCGCGCCGCAAACCACGAAGCCTCATACCTTTGCCTCTTTTCTTAAAGATTTTGCTGTTGCTGTACTAAGGTCAGAGTCATCGATTGGGATTAAGAAAATGCAGGATGTCTTCTTCATCTCGCTTGCCGAGCGATGCGCGAACCCGCATGTGCCGCACGATCGTTCCAGAGATGCTCTGAGAAAAGCCCTGGGGTGCGCTGTGGCAACGAGAGCAATTCTGCGCAAATTTCCGCTCACCGTCGCTTTGATTTGAGGCGGCTGCCTTTTTGTTTTCCTGGGAATGGTCTGGAGGTTTCGATGATCTCGTGGCCATTTGAGAAAACACAGGCAGAACAGCGAGACTCAGCACCATAAGCACGGGAATCCGCTTGTAAGTCATCATTTGCCCTTCCATGTCGGGAATAGAAAGCGATAGATGATGCCCGTCTCCCAGACATTGCGATTGCCGGTTGAAGAGAACTGGCGCCCGTAACTCGTGTTAATCCTCACTTCGTGCGGCAGGTGATAATCGAGTCCAAAGTCCGCTCGCTGTGTATCCGCAGAGGGCAGCCCGTCGCTCGATTCGGGGCTGTTGCGGAATACCTGTTGCCAGCGCGCAACGGGCTCCAATCTTCCAATCGGTGTTTCAGCACCACCAAAGCGAGAGAGTCGATAATCCGTTTCCACCCAATATCCCTGCGAATGCGGCCCATGGGCGTACTCAGAGCGAAGCTTGAACGAGCTGTGTATCGGCTGCCACCACGCGTGCCCCCCAACGAAGTTTGATTTCTCCCCCTCGAGAAGCCGGCCGTAAGATGTCCCCAGCTCGAGCCCGTCCTTCGGAAAATAGATTTCCGCCTTTCCGCCGGTCGAACGTTCCGAGTCGAATTGAGGATTGGTACTCTTCGCCGAAAAATACAACGAGTAATTGAGAGAGAAAGCTGGCCTCGATACAGCCGAGCCTCGCAGCATTCCACCGACGCTCGATGCCGTGTTCATCGTCCCCAACGGAAAGATAAGAGGGCCATCCTCGAAATTGCCGATCCAGATCGGCGAGAGGCGCTCGTTGTACGTCCCAAAGGGCGTAAGAAACTCTCCGGCAACAACCGTCGCATGTGCATTGGCAAGATAGTCCAATTGCAGATAGGAGAGCCCGAGAAATGCCGAGCTTGAATAGCCTGACTGCCCGCCGCCCTTCGGAGAGAAAGATTCGATGATCATCGCCCGGCTCTCCACAAGGAAATGCGGGCCAAGAGGCGCCGCAAGCAGCGGCGAGAGCAGTGGGAGATATGTCGTATTACCACCGTTGGTTAGTGTGACAAATCCCACGCCGCCGGAGATGAGCGGTGTATCTTGCGCGGCGGCATGAGTTGCAGCAAGCAGCACTCCCGTCAGTGCTATCGCAGCGCCCAGCATGCCTTTCAGACGATTCCCATGGATATCAAAGCGATCCAACATGTCAACACACTAGCGCTGGCCGAGTTCCGTGATGTCAGCAGGTCGTCTTCTCATTGTTATCGGATTGTCACCAGATCAGGGCCGCTCTTCACCATTCCCCAGAACGAAAGACGGCAGCTGGAGACTGGCACTTTTTCATCCGGTTTTTCATCGGGCGCGACGTCCTCGAACCCCGCGACAAAATGATGACAATCGCCTGACAGACTCATGACACCCGAGCCAGCCCGTGTGGCTAGCGTAGAGCTAGGTTTACCGGATCCCGGCGACACATAATCGACGCCCTTTTTCCGGTGATCAAATTTCGCGAGCCCGCATGCGTCCCAAGGAACGATCGCCACTCCGCCGCGGAATTCATTGAGGGGCCTATGACAAAAGTGTCTTTCCTGTTGCTCACATTAACCGGTCTCATCTTATGCTCAGCTTTCATCGATCCTTCGACCACTGGGCGAGCCAACGCCACACAGGTCGTCGTTACCGCCCGGCGATTCTCATTTCAACCGGCTGAGATCACAGTAAAGAAAGGTCAGCCGGTTGATCTTGTCCTGCGATCCGCAGACGTCGCGCATGGCCTCAAAATTCGTGATCTGAATCTCGATATCAAGGCCAATAAAGGCGCCACGGCCGACGCGCACTTTACACCCGGCAAAATCGGAGACTTTATCGGTCACTGCTCAGTCTTCTGCGGATCAGGTCATGGCTCAATGCAGTTGACGATTCATGTGGTGGAGTGACCATGCATAGATCGCTCCATTGTTCCCTGATATCGGCGGCTCTCGTCTTCTGCGGCTGCAAAGCGCAGCAACCCGGCAATCTCGAATCTCGTGTGGTAAGCAGTGCGAAGCATCACATGTTCATAGGCAATGAATCTCAAAAAAATCCTTTGCCCTTCACTCCGGCTATAGTTGCCGATGGCAAAGAAGCCTTCTCTCACTATTGTGTCGCGTGCCATGGATTGGATGGTCAGAACACCGGGGTGCCCTTTGCGCAGCACATGTCTCCTCCCGTTCCGTCGCTTGCCTCAAACGAAGTTCAAAGCTACACCGACGGACAGCTGAAGTGGATCATCGACAACGGAATCTCGCCCTCGGGAATGCCGGGATCAAAAGGGATCCTCAGTGATGAAGAGATATGGTCGATCATCGTATTCCTGCGCCACCTCCCTCTGGTCGGCAGCCAGGGCGAACCCGAAATGTACAGTCACTGAGCCTTGCATGATGAACACCGAGGAACTGATCGAAATGAAAAGTCGGCGGCGAACGCAACGATTGAAAGAAACCGTGATCGCATCGTTTGGGGAGCCGGCTTCAAATCTGCGGGCGCGCCTCACCGAATTCTCTGAGCGCGACTGGCGACGCGCTTTGTATTGGATGGATGTCAGCGGTCTGGCTCTATATTTTCTCGATCGCATCAACCATCTCGGTCTTCAGGGCAGCCTTCCATCGACGATCTGCGACCGATTGCAAAACAACCTGAGTCAAAATTCTAAGCGTGCGGTTTCACTCTTCGGCGATGCCGTTGCGCTGAGTATGAAATTCAAGCGAAAGAGTATTAAATTTGCCTTCCTGAAGGGCATTACCTTATGTCCCGAATCGGTCCCAAATAATGCACTGCGCTGCCAGATGGATCTTGACGTTCTCGTTCGTGAAGCGCAGGCAGATGAAGCACGGCAATGTCTCGAGAGCCTCGGATACGTACTCACTGTCGTGAGCGGAACCACATGGGAATTCAAGGCAGGCTCCGGCGTTGCACAGTTCAAAGACTTGTATCGCGTTCGCCCTCAACGGTCGGTAGACCTTCATCTCCTCCCTTCCGATGTCGAGAACGCCGCTTGTTATTCACTAGACCTGCTCTCTCGCTCGCAACTTCGGTCCTTTCATGGATTGTTCTTGCCGGTACTCTCGCCTGAAGATCTCTTCGTGCAACAAGCCCTCCATCTCTTCAAGCACATATGCAGCGAATATGCGCGCGCATTTTGGCTGCTCGAGTTCTGGCGTCATGTAATCGCGCGACGGCCCGACGCTAAATTCTGGCGCGATGTCAGGGCGCTCGCAAGCGCAACGCCTGGCGCGGTAGTCGCGATCGGCGTTTCCACTCTCATGGCAACTCTGGTTTTCGGAAAATTCGCGCCGGAGGAGTTATCTCAATGGTCGATGAACAATCTTTCACCGGCGGTGTGGCTATGGGTGCAGCTCTACGGCCGTCGCACTTTGTTGTCCAGCTTCCCAGGTAGCAAACTTTATCTTCTTCTACAGCGCCAGTTGGTTCCTGATACCAGAGAAAACCGCGCAGCAATCCGACGTCGCATCTTCCCCATCCACCGCCCATCCAACATCACGCGCGCCATATCTGGTGAAACGTTCACCTCGCGGCTTCTGCGCTACAAGGTCCAGGTCAAATATCTTCGCTTCCGGATTCGCATTCATGTCGTCGAAGGTCTGCGCTATGCGATTGAGTCTCTGCGATGGAAGCGACGCCTCGCGGACCTCGAGAATGAGTTCGCTTCCGCAATGTTGTCTGTGGAGGGTCCAATTGAAGGCTGAATTGATCATTTCGAAAAGTATTGACTCGCGTCTGATCCGCTTGCGCTTTTCAACGTTCGATCAGGCCAAAACAAACTGGTCAATAGACGCAAGGGACGCCAATGGCGGGGAAAAGCTGAAGGGGTCTCTCTCATCAATGAACGGCGTGTTTGAACAAATAGGTTGAGCGCAGCATAAAAATCGAGAGGGCCCCACTATGAGTCAGCGTCGAATATTGCTCGTGTCCGTGGCCACCGTGCTGGGGGGCGCTGAGGTGTATTTGCAGAGGCTGACCGAGATCCTTGCTCTCAGGGCACAGGTATTCGCGGTCTGCATCCATCCAATCGTGGCTAAACGTCTGCGTCTGGCGGGAGTGGAGGTAGTACAGATTCCGGAGCTCTTCGGGGCACGCGTCAATCGCATCGCGAAATACCCCATCGCGTTTTGCGTGGTCATTTACATGGTTCTGGCGCATCGCATACAGACCGTTCATCTCAACGGTTACCATTCATGCTTTCTTGCCGCTCCGGCACGGCTCCTTGGCTGTTTCACTCTCATTACTCCACACCATATGCCCGCTGCGAAGTATGCGCAGAGGTGGTACATCGCGGCCGCGCGGTGGGTTCATTGCGCCATCAACGTCTCGGAATTTTCCGATGCACAGCACCGCTCCGTACTGCCCTACCTGCGCACTGTCGTCATTCGGAACTGGATCCCTCAGATTCCCCCACGCCTCAGTGGGCGCTCACATCCGCGAATCCCGCAGGTGCTCTTTGTCGGTCGGCTGGTCGGCAACAAAGGCCTGCCTGACCTTCTCGACGCAGTGAGACTACTTCAGGGAAGCATAAAAGTTATAGTTGCCGGAGAAGGGCCGTTGCGAGCTGAGTGGGAGGCGCTGTCAGAGTCCTTGCCTGTTCGATTTGTAGGATTCTGCGAGGACCTGACATCCTTGTACCCCGAAGTCGACGCGCTTGTTGTTCCTTCTCACGATGCAGAATCCAGTTGTCTCGCCGCGCTTGAGGCCATGGCGCACAGGGTGCCATGCATAATGAGCGATCTCCCAGCGTATCGAGAAATCGCCGACGATGGTACAACGGCTGTGCTTTATCCAATGGGCGATGTCGCGGCTTTGGCCTCTGCGATTCAGCAAGTCACGAGCGATCGCGAGTTCGCCTGCCGGTTAGCTGCAAATGCCTGCAACATGATCAAGCGACAATACAGTTTTGAAATGGGCTATGTCGCGAGCCTGAGAGTATTCGGCCTTGGACCCATGCCGCGCGGCGACCGAGAGTTGGTACTCCAATGAATATCGCGTCTGACGCTCGACTGAGCCTCAAACGACTCTACGCACGCAAGTGCTTGAAGTTAGTGCATGATAACTCGGGAATATTTTCGCGCATTGTGGGCGGAGTTAAGCAACATCTCACGACCCATCGAAGGAAAGGATGAAGACGATGGTCAAGAAACGTCTGCTGGTGCTCACGCCGCGCTTGCCCTATCCCACAGTGGGCGGCGACAGGGTCCGCATTCTGCACTTGTGCCGCGCACTCAGCAGCCAGTTTGAACTCACGCTGCTAAGTCTCTGTGAGACGCGGAATGAAATGCACTTACCGATACAAGATAGTTTGTTCTCAACCATCGTGCGCGTCTATCTGCCGCGGTGGCGGTCTTATCTGAACACCGCGTTGAGCCTGCCGACTGCGCGTCCCTTGCAGCTGGCATATTATGAGTCGGCAGAATTCAGAAGCAAGATCAATTCGCTGCTGCCGGAGCATGATCTGGTTCTGGCCCATCTCGTGCGCACCGGACAATACATCGAAAATTGGCCGGGACCCAAGTTTCTCGAAATGACAGATGCGATTTCCATGAGCTATCTGCGCGACAGAGAGTTATCAGGAGCTTACAACTGGAAGAAGCTGATCTATCACGTGGAACAGCATCGACTTATGACCTACGAATGCAGCACCGTACAAAGATTCGATCGCGTCTGGCTCACTTCCCGCGTCGATCGTGAGTTCCTTGACCCGCACAACCGGTGCGCCATCGACGTCATTCCCAACGGCGCCGATCTCAAGATGCTCACCTTCCGGCCCCCGGCTAAAGATGCCAACGTCATCGTGTTTGTCGCGAACATGGCGAGCCTCCAGAATCAGGATGCTTGCCATTACTTCATTCGCAACATTCTGCCCGCGGTCAAGGCCGAGGCAAACATCGTGTTCCGAATCGTCGGAAACGCTCCCGAGTCCGTCCAGAAGAAATTTATGAAGTACCCAGGCGTCCTGATGACGGGGCGCATCGAGCGAATTCAGGACGGTGTGGCCGGAGCGTTCTGCGGAGTGTGTCCCGTGCGAGGTGGTGCGGGCATTCAAAGCAAAATCCTGGAATACTTCGCAATGGGATTGCCGTGCGTGTCCTCCATGGCGGGCTTGAGTGGCGTTGACGCGCAGCCCGGAAGAGACTTGATGGCGTATCGCCATCCCGATGAAGCTGCCCGGCAGATATTGCTCCTCTATTCAGATCCTGCGCTGAGAATGAAGATTGCCGTGGCCGCGAACGCTTTGGTCCGTCGCAAATATGACTGGAAGAGCGCCTACAAGTCATTTGTGGATTCCTGCGTACACATCGATCTCGCACGGCCTGTCGTAGGCGGCACCTGCGCGCTCCCTATCAACCGGCTTGCGCCGAATTGCGGCCCAGGGCCGGCCAGATCTATTCAGAGAGTTTTACGGAAGTTGTTGAGTAGTCGCACCACCGAACGAGCTTGATCCAGCATCGTTATCGGCAAGATGGATTGGGCGGTCAAGGGTCTTCGAGTGGATTGCGTCGAATGATCCCCAATCTCATAGATGCCTAAAGCGGTGCTTACATTATTCTGATGGGGCTCGTCGTCTAGAATTGACTCTCAGGACGGAAGTATCTGGATGTCGGCATTTCTCTCTTCAACGGTTGAAATGCAGCTTCCACAAAAGGTACCTGCCCGTCTCCGAAGAGAAAGAGAATTGATCCATAAAGGCTTATGCATTTCTCGACTTCATCGATCGCCACGAAATCGAAAGCCGACCTCTCCTTGACTAACCGATCGCGACAGGATCTGACCAACCGGTCGCATCATTCCCGAATTCCGCGAACCCGGAGCAGTGGATGCTCCTTACCTTGATCAACTCGTTTGGAATCAGTTACCGGTTGGTCGATACCTCCGCCAATCCGGACTCTTCCGCCAAACCTATCCTTACCCCAGGCATCCCATCCACATCGGCATTGCTGCGTTCCGAAATATCCCCAAGCAGGAGCTGGCGAAATGAACATCCATTCAAGATTTACTTCCGTCGCCGCGCTGGCACTCGTTCTATCGCTCAGCGCATGTCACTCCAACAATAGCCAACC
>WNGR01001958.1_pt1 | contig 22698 bp, 18 predicted proteins | sample 5407581 | NCBI WGS metagenome assembly WNGR01 (sample SAMN13153383, study PRJNA577476) | soil metagenome | isolation source: 80 cm soil or saprolite under Garry oak tree replicate 2 | place: USA:California | collected 2016-06-15
GCATGGTCACTAATTCACGCACAGGATACATCTCAACGTTTGTGCCAGATGGCATCCTCTTTGTGTCAGCGACTCAGGCTGAGTTGAGTAAGTCGTGGTAAGCTCTCCTGGTCCTGTTTGCATCATGCCAATACGGTATTAGGTATGGAACTGGATACGCTGGATCTGCGTCAAGAAAATGCGCCTGGGTCAATCCCGCACGACTCCTCTTAGCGTCTGGCTGCACATTTACAAGGGATAAACCACGCGTCGACATATGCACAGATCCGCTGGCCTCTCTGGCGACACCTCTGGCCCGACTTACGTTACCAATCGGGACTACGTACTACTGTTGGAAGGGAGAAACCCGCCCGAATTGAGTACCCCGTATCGGAGACTGGACGGAAGGGGCAGACACCAGGGGTCGATGACACACAAACCCTCGTTAGCCACGATTCGCTATGATCGAACCTTGTTATTGTACAGTACAGTAGAACCCCTCTTAACTCATACCTCTGATAACCCATATCCCCTGATAACCCACAGCTGATCCATCCACCAAAATTCGTTTGTAGGCTGTAGTATTCCTGAAAAAACGGTTAACCCGTCATAATCCATACCTTGGGCGGTCCACTGAAGGGTATGGGTTAAGACGGTACCGGGAGTGAGTGCTTATTTATAGGTACGCGCGCTGGTGAGCGCTACGTCTTGCAGAGGTACCTGTCTTCTCAGGATCCAAAATCAAAAAGAATACAGTCCGTTTCGGAGCAAACGATGTGAATTGCTTCCAGGCTGGCAGGCCCGTTATACGCACTTTATGTGCGCCGCCGTTGGAGAATGACTGGCCAGGGGGACACCACCGTACCTTCAGACTAGCTAGTGTACGTGATCGTCCATTACCTAACCTCTTATTAGTTTTTTCACCCGGAACGTTCTGATTGATTGAATTCGCGGGTAACCTTCGCCGACGCGGACAGTCGAACCCAATGGCCATCTTTTGCTGTCTGGCACCATGCTAACCATTTTTTATTCATTGCGAGGGCTCCCCAAAAAATTTCAGCCAGGTTGTTGGTCCAGGATGATCGCCCTAGCTTTGAAAATGCACCCGGGAATTAGAACTACCCAAACTTGTCCCAACCTCTCGACTGTATCCTCTCGGACCATCATTATCACTTTCTCGCGCCACGGGTCTCTCTCGGTTCGGCAACCGATCTAATTGCTGAAAGTCGATCATAAATTGTTGCTCCGTTCAGGCAGTGCTCTCAATCAACCATGTCTACAGTATATAGCCGATGGATATTATGCATCTACACACCCAGATCATTTCATCATCCTTTTCTCTTGGGATTCTCTTGGGATGTCGTCAATGCATCTCTTTCTACAGCCAACCAAAATCCTTTAGCACCTTCTCGGTCGTTTCCCACAGTTCCTTCGCCAGATCTTCCCTTTGTGCGTCCTTGCTCGCCTCTTCGAGGGTACCGTATGGTACCAAATACTTCCCCTTGTACTTATCACGCCCTTCGGAGACCTGACGTGCGGCGGCAGCCCATGCAGGCGTGTATCCGCCGTCGTGCGGGGAGATGAAGAAAAGCGAGAAGGCCCAATTGATCAGCCTCCCGAAGGTCAGGGACGTGAAGAGCTTGACATTTCCCTCTGTTTCGTCCAGTATCGACGGGAATTACTATGCGCACCCTTTTTTATGAACGAAAGGAGAGAGCCCACCGGACATGACGTTGCCTGGGTGTATAGCCACCGCCGTAATGGGGATCTTCCCCGCGTCGAACCGGCGCTGCAACTCCTTCGTCCAGAGCACATTCGCGAGTTTCGTGTACGCTGCGTGGGTTATTCCCGTCAACAATTTTCCCGTGAGGGTAAACAGGCTCTTACAATACACGTTCAGCTTTGGCCTCCACGTGCTCGTGAAGTCGTTGTTGAACGCTTCGAGACTATCGTACCGCGGGTTCGGCACCCAGCGGTGTGCGACCGAAGATACCTGTGTCCTATCAATCAAAGCAGCTCTGATACTTCCTAGCGTCGCACGTACGTTTACGATCCGCACGTCTGACCCAGGCTCCAACGCAGTCTTTTCCATCACCGGCAAAAGCGTCCTTGTGAACAAGAACGGGCTGATGTGGCTGTATCCCACCGATAAAACAAGAAGAAATCAACAAGGTCGTGAGTCAGAAACGATACAGACCGTGCAAACTGAGCCCCGGGATTCCTACTTACTTGATGACCATACTATCCGAGATATTATCAGACGTTCTTCCATACGCACTTAATATCCTAACCGCGAGGATATCAGTACCGCCATGATCTCAAAAAGAAAGGAAAGGATGGGGATTTCACGCACTTGGCAGCATTGTTTACTGTATCACCACCCCAAAAGGATGTGACCGAAAAGAAAAGAGGGCCAGTCAACTAACTCTGATCGAATAACCCAGAAGATTAGAGGATGCCGTTACGCACCAAGTATATCCAATTTGTTCTCTCTCTTGATAAACCACTCCGCAGCTGCCTTGGCCTTATGCGGGTCCGTCAGGTCGATCGGGAGCCAGACAAGTTCGCCCGGGTGTTCTCCCAGTCCCTCATTTTCCATCCGCGCAATCGCGTGTGCTGCCTTTTCTTCGCTTCTTGCGGCAAGGTACACCTTGGCACCGCGCCGCACGAGGTGAAGTGCGATGTACAGACCGATGCCAGAGCTACAACCCCCAAAGGATGGATGGCCGTTAGCAGTCGTGCATGCCAACGTACAAGAAACACCACTGGTCTGGGGGGATGACATACTTTGCACCCGTGACGATGGCGACGCGGCCGTGCAAGTCGAGTAGGTCCTTTCCTGGGGAGATGTTTGACGTAGAGCTGCCCATCTGTACAACTGTAGAGCGCAAAAGTGGGAGATTTGTGTCACAACTACGTGTCAGGATGCATATTAAAGGGCTTTGTGTTTTATGGACCGTGAAGACTGCTCGGATCCGATATAAGTCGACAAAAGACCCGAGGTGTTTCATTCCACGGTCATCCGAACTACGACCGAGTAAGGCACAGATGACGACGAAGTCAGCCTGGGCGCACGCTGCCCTATCCAATTGATCCCGTCCGTGTTAGCGTTGATAACGCATCCTATCCTTGGTGTGCTGTAGTCTCGCGGGTGGGCCACTTTTCAGTACCGTTCCAAACACCAGGCATACAGGTGGAAGCAAACGCAAACTAGCAGTGATTCAACAACGTGGGTCAGCAAGTGAGCTCTGTCCACGTTAGACTCGCGCGAGCGGGGGATTCTCAGGACTAAAGTAACGGATATCGGCCGAGCTGCTTATCCATTTCAACTTGAACGTTCCGTGCTACCGTCGCGAATGTTTTTTTGTAAGCGTCGGGCCGGCTGGGCCGGCAACGTTATGCACCGGTTCTGCCAAGGGTTCTGCAGAGTCGAGCTCGGTTACTCGAGTTCGGTTCTCAATTTTACTCCGAAGAAAATTTCGTTCTAGCTCGTTTATATACTTCGTAGTTCCGGAAGTGCCTCAGCCTTTCTTCAGCCTTTTCTCCCAAACGGCTGAGGTTAGCGGTTTACTCTATAGAGCCTTGTGATACTCTTACTTATTGTGTGCTTCGAGCTTGGCTTCAAGTTAGTAGCGCTTTCCCACGCTCCTACATTTTTCACGGTCAGTGCAGGAAGAGTGTATCACATACGTTATAAGTGACGGCTACACTTAACATCCTGAAGACATAGAGACAAATAGGGGGTTGAGGCTCATAGTTGTAATGGCACAATACAAGGTAGGCAAAACTACCGAAAACACCAGGCTAAAGAGTGCGAAAAGAGTGCGAGGGTGTTGAAAGAGCTGGAGACGATCTGAGTGTGATAGAAGTATGGTACTCGTACGGCATACTGTACTACTGTGCTAATAGAAGAATCCTGAAAGAGCGGTGATTGACAACTGGAGTGGGCTTGAGGCATGTGCTGTCGACAAAAAACAGTGTACATGTAAACAATTACAGCATTTACAGACGGGAAAAACGTGCGCGAGCTGATGGGAAATTGGCGTGGGGGTGTCTCAAAGGAAACTAAATGTGGGGGCAGACCCGATGAGGCACGAAATTTTATCCGCTTCCAGAGCGGATCTGTGTACCAATGTCAAACGCGGCTACATCGCGAGTTATTGCGGCATCGGTCTTGTCACCACCATGTTCTTCTCCATTATATGTGCTGAAACTATCCCCAGGATGGGGGAATGATCCGAAGAACGGGGTAGAAGGGCTGAGTGTAGATGGTGTGCGCGAGGACGCAGAAGACGAGGAGTTGTACGTAAGCGCCGGTGACGGTATGAGGAACGGCGAATCGGCAGATGGACTATGCAGATGCATCAGCTTGACACCTGAAGGAAGTGGATCTATCTCGCGGTTGATAGGTAGCTCGCTTGAAGGAATGCCAACGTGAAGCTTCCCTACATGCCCACGGTCTCCGATTCCAGCTCCGGAGTGAAGAGTAGGAGAAAGGATGCCGTTCAGTCGCAAGCTGACCGTTCCTGTGTTGTGAGCGATGCTCGAACTACCGACAGTAAAGTGTGGCGGTAAGGTCGTCGAACGCATGTGAACCGCGAGATTCTGCTGGGTGGACCCTCGGCCCTCAGCGCTGTCAGGGACGAAGTCGACTGGATTAGAGGGAAGCACAGAGCTATCCTTATCGATGAGACTTGTACTGCTGTGATTCTTCAGGCTGCCGTCTTTGGATGTGAGGCCGAGAACCCTAGAATTGATTGCGTTAACGCCTCCGTGTTGCTGCTGTTGACAGGATGGGAACGGGAAGGATTGAGACTGATGTAACTTGCTGGCATGATAATTATCGGCTACCTCAGAGGATAACAGGTCGACTGATAGACGGGACGAGAGCGCTGGATTGTATGTCTGCGGCTGGTTGATCCGAGGTGCCGTCGCGCGAGGAACAAATTCTTTGGCAGGAAGTGCAGATCTTAGGCCAAGATTGTTCAGGGACCGCGAAAGATCCTCAGTTTGGTCAACGAGGACAGACGGCGTTTGAGTGGAACCTCCCGACACTGAGCTGCTGCCCTGAGAATTATAGAAGGGTCGCTGGCGTGCGTCGAGTTCCGCTTGCAGGCGTGCTTGTAGGATGAGTTGTTGCTCGAGAGGTGTGAAACCGTTTGCACCAGCGGCACGAGAGAGTGCGGAAAGGTCAATATCGCTTCCCAAAGCAGCAGAAAGCACAACGGAAGTCTGTGTGTCGGTACGTCCTTGAAGATGAGTCGACACAGGGTGCGAGGTCGTCAAGTTTTCGGGCTCAGACTGGTACTGAGATACAACAGGGTGAGGCGGAAGCCGAGTGTGCTGGTGGTGCATGTCAGACAAATCGTGGGGGTTGGGTTGAGCCTGAGCAGACTGGATGCGACGCTGATCCGAGAGAGTGGTGAGGTGCTGCTGGGCGCGGAGGTGACCTTGGACTTGCTGCCCCCTCAAATTAAGTAAAGCGGCCTGCGCCATCGTAAGGCGAGCAGGGGAGGAGTCGTCCCCGCCCCCCGAGCGTTCGGAGCGCTGAAAATACCTAAGCTTTGAGCGGGAGTGATAATGGAACAAAAACACGTACGCGCAGCTCTCGTTGTTCGGCTGAGTCTGCAAAGCGAACAGAAATTCGGCTTCCGGGGTCGTTCCACCCTCTGACCATGCGCCCATGAAGACGCTTGATGACGTCTTCACACGCAAGGCGAGTCTCTAGCCTTAACATGTGGCGTCAGGTGGCACCAAGTAGTCAGAATAAGCATCCGACGAACCTAACAAAGGCTATAGTTCTGGGAGGGTGACTGAGCCTAGTCTGGAAGAATCGACTGCTCTTGATAGTGTAGGGGGCTACCAAAGCAGTCATGGTCTGATTCAATCAATAGAAAAACAAGAGCAGTTTTAAGACGAGAATATAAACAGCGTTCGAGTGATACATACAGGCTCATCGATGCTGAGAGGGAGCCCTTCAATGTACAAATTGGTGCTCGTTTCGTCCTTGAGTCGCTCCATTCGTGACTTGAAAGAATCGCCGTCTGTTCCCGGAGATGGTGAAGGCGGGGAAAGCTGGGTGCCAGAAGATGAAAGAGAAGCATAGCGGGTGCCAGGAATGGGGTGAAAGTTCTAAAGCGCTGTGTAGTTGAGGGTAACCGAAATACAACACAGGGAAATACTACCTGCCTTGCAAAAGGACGGGTGAAGGTTCCGATACCGTCGAAGAGCCTCGATGCACTTTTCGGCGCTCTCGATCGTGTCGAATCTAATAAATGAGTATGAGGTGATTGTGCTTAATAGCGTGCGGTGAGCCACACGCACAGGACAAAGCCGTAGCCACTGAAAAAGGGAGGATTTCAATGGATGTGACCGATACGGATTGAATAACACGTACGAGGGACGATCACTGACGTGGCGGGTGAATGTCCGCACACTGACGACACCGCCAAAGTCCTTTGTAAGGGCGTAGAGCTGCTCCTCTGGAAAATTGGGAGGAAGGCCGTTAATGTAGACGTTAGGTACTATGCGCGGCTCGCTAGAGTCTGCTTTAGTCACTGTAGGTACACCAGGTGCCTCAGGGTCAGGTTGGACCATAGGAGCCGAATTGGATAGAGTGGCGCGTGACATCGGTGGCGCAGCGGCCTCGGGAACACCGGCTACCAGAGAACAGGACGATGTGGTTTGCGTAGCTGTAGGGGTGACAATGGAAGGTCTAGGAGGAGAGATGGGAGGCTGAGACGAGCTCGATGAGGCGGGAGAACGGGGAGAGGAACGCGGATGAGAGACTGGGATAGAAGGGTGCGAGTCGGAGGCTGGGGTAGGGGTTGGGGGCTTATTAGGCTCCATAGTTGGCATAGGCAAGTTAAAGGGGAGATCTATGCGTCCTAGAAGGGTGTAGCGCGCGAGTTGAGCGGGCAAGAATAGGAGAATGGGTTATGAATATATGCTGGATATGTGGGGAAAGAAGAGAAGAGAGAAGAGAAGGGGACACGAATCATTACAACTTATAATGGCCAGGCGAACAGCAACGATGAACGGATGCATTTGGGGGTCCGCGGACGTCGAAACATGTGTTATCACTGATCCACTCCATTTTAAACAGAAGCATGCTCCACGTCAAATTAAACGCGTCAAAAAAGGCTAATTCCTTGCCTTTCTCGGTGGGTCTGCATAAATTAAGTGTCCCCTAATGGCAGTTTTCATCGCGAGCGCTCTCGCGAATAGTTCTTCGTTCCAAGTTATGACACATGTCTGACTGGCCACGTGGACGAGGATGCCCGATTGAAGTAATTTTCTTTTGTAGGTCCATGTTATGTGTTTGTGGGTCCATGTTGTTTATTACTTATTTTAATCAGTAGGTCCGACTACCCTCGCATCTCCTCTATTGCGATGCACCCCCGGGATCGTATAAAAGGTGCCCATGGCTTGCCTCTTGCGTTCACTTTTACTTCGCCGTTCTCACAAATTGTTCACCCTAATCATTCCTTTCGCTTTGCACAATGATGGATTCTCTTCGCACTCCTTTCGGCTTCGCACGCTTCTCTACCTCCATCGCCTCCGACCCTGAGGCTCAGCGTCAACATGCCTCTTTCGCAGATCGTAGAACGATCGTCAATTTTCCTAAACCATCTCCTCTTCGTCCTTGTGCCCGGGGCACAATTTCTGCTCTCCCTTTCGATTCCACCCCAACCCGCAGTGCCGTTAATACTTACTTCGCCGTTTCCTCTCCTACCTTCTCCCGCGGAACGATTTACTCCAGACATGACCGACCTCCTGCACCTAGCAGGTTCCCTTTGCCCGATAACATCCCTCCCCCTTACGAGTACCCTCCCTCAGCAAACCTTACCTCCGAGGACGAAGAGGCGCGCCTTCCCTCGTACTCTGAGCATATCGGTCCTTGCGATGATGACAAACCCTTTCTTCTTGCGAAGTTTTTGTTCAAGTATGGTTTCGGTAGGTGTCTTCCCCTTCCCCCTCGTCACCCGAATATCGGCCCGTTTGTCATTTGTTTTCGTGCAGTCTTCCCTCCCTTTTGGTTTCTTTCAATCCTCATCTTGTTCGTTCCCTTTACCCCACCACCCGACAAATCACCGGTTGAACGTGCCACGCTCTTACGCCATACCCGCGCCACCGAGCGTTTGTGGGCACACCGCAGCCTTTGTGCGGCCGGTATCTTCTCGGGCATTATAACTCTCACTACCGCAATTTTCATGGTCGCCATGTACGCTACTTGATGACCATCCATGACCGCTAGATGCACAGGTCTTCATACCCATATCTGACGTTTTCCATGCACGTTCCTTACCTGCGCTCGATACTCATGTCACGAATGTTTGACACATGGCGGGTCCCATCATGTAATAATCTAGTTGCATTGCTGTATTAGTTCTCTGGCAAACTAAATTGTAGCAATAAATTTATAGTTTAAGGTTATCAATTCAAATTTATGTAAGATCCCGACCGATACTGATCCTAGTCAACGCCACATCTCAACGCCACATCCTAATAACTTACGATCGAGAAGAACCGTATCGTGTGTCACTACAGAGGGTATAGCTCCATCAAACCCTTACTCTTGCTCATCCAATTACCTCGGGATCGTAGTCGTGAGGTGATTCTTCCGTGGTACCTGGTGTAACCTGGCAAATACTTTTCGTGCACCGTACCACAAGCAAGCACCTTCACACGACGTGGCAGGCATTTGAAGGCGGGTCGTGTTTCGGGGTTCCGACTGGGTGTGGTTACGACTCATAATCGATGCATAATCATTGGTACTGCGGGTCTCACCAGGTCTCACTGCCTGTGTGGGACCTCCTATGGCTATGGCTCTCGTTCCCGCACGGCAAAGGCACTTCTGCGACTTACTCAGTAGGCGCGACGTGCCGCCGTGAGTCAGGGATTGAGAGTAGGTCGTACATGTTCTTTCAAGTAACAACCGTATGGCATGATCACATTGCGATCTCCTGCCGGGGCAGAAACAATCGGCGGCTGTTGAAAATTCGCAAGGCCCAACGAAGTGCCCATACGATCCTGCGAGCTTGCTCAATCGCCTCGTCCCCAATTTGCAACAACAGGAGCTTGGTCTCGTGGTGCTCCCGCTGCCGCCCCCTTCAGATGGCGCTCGTGAGGTGGCCTCGCGTGGATTCGTCGCCCGAGGAAAAATGCTCAAGCAAACCAGACTGTCAGTGCTTGTGGTGGGTTCCAAGCGTTACATAGGACTGCTACTTCTCTGTGGACCGCGTATTGACTCCCCCGGGGGTACTGTGACTCGCGCAATGCCTGTCGTTGACCGCCACGAAGTGTCGACGGTGATAGCCCAGCCTCACCGTGACATGCTGATGACCAAAATCAGGCGTATGAGTTTCCTCAATATTTTCGAGCCGCGGATGACAATTGACACATCGGTTGAGAACACTTTCAACGACGAATGATACAGTGACAGCTCCGCTGATTTTAAGGTAAGAGCCAAGCCAAAATGCATTACCAACCTGTGCAATGCCAAGGCCAATACATGAGAACTGGACTCTTCCAGGCTCCAGCGCGCCCACTCTGAGCACAATTCCCTGCCACGTTGTCCTTTTGGACACTTTATACCAACCTGTTCTGTTATGGTGCCAGTTCGAAAACGCGAAGTATTACAGGGCGGTTTAAGCATACGTACGCGGCGCCGCCGCACCACTGCCAGGCTGGCCCCTACGCGGCGTTCGCACAATACTATCCCTATGCTTCACAAATTTGTATCATAGCCGCACTAACTCTGCTGTCTACAGATTTTACTATCAGTGTGACGCAGACCACATGTCAACGCGGCCGGTCACCGGTCACCATCCACACGCTGCATCACATAGCTGATAGCATCAAGACTTGTGGACCTGTCACGGTGTGGTACTACTAGGCGCGGCGTTCCCAATGGAATGCTATTGCAAACTCACGATTAGAAACTGACGGTCCCCTACGCTGCCATCAATCAGTACGTTCTCGACGATGCGCAGCTCACACAGATCAAGGCCATCTATGGTATGGCAGACGAGCTTGCCTCAACGGCAACTGATCTTGCCTCAATATTCTTCTCTACAACACAACAAGCAGTCTAAATCTTGTCAATGCCACAAGTATCCAGGCCCTGGCTGGCCGTGTGTGGTGTACAGTTGACAGTAGTGGGTGGGCTGTCATCAATCGAAGCAGCAATCTTGCTCGTGCTGAGTGGAGTCCCACAAACGAAGAAGATGAGCTCGGAACATTCAGTCGTAGTGATATTGATGATATCTAGCTACATTGGCATCAAGAATCGTTGCTTCCAAGTCGACGCTGCGTGGTACTGGTGTTAACATTCGCGCGGGTGCGCGCACTGGCAAGGGCAACGTTCTGTTTACCTACTCTCGTGAGTACTCTCACGATTGCACGCCCCCGCTGGTCTCTTTTTGTTTCCATGTCACGCCTCTCCTAAGATAAAACTCCCCATGTTATACCTAGACCTAGTTGACACTTTGTCCTTGCTCCTTATGTCGGTCTCTTTGCATCCACTGCGGCGCCCACTTCTATGCATACCATACCAGCAATCAGGCAGACATAGTGCTAGGATATTCACGCGTGTGCAAGGGTGATGTTCTATCTACCTGTTCTTGTGAGTACCTAGTTGACGTTTTGTCAAAAAATGTCTTTGATCTGATCCTCATGGCAGTTTCTTTGTGTGTCCATCGTGATGCTCGCTTCTGTGCACACTCAGCAGATACCAGTGTTCAGTCTGACATAGAGCGCTATTTTCAGTCATCCAGACGTAGACGTGTTTTAGAATGATTGTTTTATGTTTCGTCTACTTCAGTATGGCATAGAGTCATTTTCGGATCATTAGTACCAACATTTGAAATTAACTTGTCGACGCTAGGCTGATTTTCTGTAAACCATTATCAATTTGGAAAATCATCCAAATCCATGTTCACAGTGAATAAGGTGCTACCTAAGTCTACGATGGTTATTATAGGCATTCTCAGATCGAGAAGACCCTTCAATAGAAGCTTTTCTCCTCCAGCTCAATTTCATTGTGCTCCTGCGTGAGCGCGCAAGGAGTACAGCACCAGGACGTAAGGCAATCTTCAGCGGTACTCCCACGAATGCTGTAGCGTGCGCGGATGTCCGTGCGTTCACCAATCTGAACGGTTCAAATAAGTAACTCCACCTGCGGCCAGTCACCAATTTAACATACCCCCAAGATCCAGGCGAAGCGGGGGCCTGCCAAGCAGCAATAAATGGCACAATCGCCATTAACGTATGTACCCCCACCCGGGAGAGGCCTGCCTTGACTCTGCAGATGGCGGAGGCGTTGTTTGTTTCTGCCAAAGAGCACACCAGGACACCAAGTTGCCAAGCAACCTGCCAGGGAAAGTGGGTCAGTCCGCGTACAAGAGAGATTTATGAAGCAGTCGACATACAAAGGCCAAGCCCACCGGAGCAGTCGCACAACAAGTTAGTGCTCCAGTCACGTCGACCGTCCGCTCCTACTTCACGATTCAGGGCGTTCTTGTTGCCACCCGGTGCCATTGGAGCGGTGCCCTAATTGTTTTTTACACGGAATACAAAAGTGGTTAAGCACCCTGCACTAGGCGAGACGAGGTGAACGCGTACTTGGGGCTGGGAGCTGATAGGTTCCTTAGCATCGCCTGACATGTTGAGAAGGGGGTGAGAGTGAGGGCGCAGTGGGGGAGAAGGCTATCCCCAGCAACCCGCCACGACGGTCTTTTATACGAGTCAAAAAGGGCACTCAGGATCGGCGGCCAAAGAGAGACAAGAACTCAGCACCAGGGCCATCTGCAAGGTCGAAATATTGAAATTGGTTGGCCACGAACTTTCGGCTGTTGCGCGACCAATCAGGGCACTTCAAGGATGCCCCGAATGGTCAAGTGTGACGGTAAGCGAGGTGTCTCAGTTACAGTTACGCGCAGGTATAAGACTGCAGATTAAAAAGAGGTGTCCGTGCAACCCGAGTTGCTATCAGAGGTTCTGCGGCGCGTGAACGGAAATGATATTTGTTTGGCGCCGGACCGGACCCGGCAATGGACCGTCCGGCATCCGGCACAAATGGATAACCCGCGTCACCGGGTCGCCGAGGACAATTTGGTTTTACTGTACAGTAATTTTGGTCAATTGATCTCGCTACAGGGACACCCTCACCAAACTTTCTAAGGTCCTCTGAGTCTGTCTAGGTTTGGTGAGGACGGTCCTCACCAAACCTAGACTAAATCTTTAAATTTCTCCAAGCCCAAATCTAGAGCTGTGTGGATTATACGACTCACAGCTGGTGTCGAATACAGTGATCATTAATCAAGGTTTGGTGCTCCAGATTTGAAGCAGCCTGGCTTGCGATTTTCTAAATCTGGATCCCAGCATTTCCGACTTGCCATCACATTCACGGTGTCTCCGGCATTGTTGGTGGTACCGTCAATTGAGCCGCTAAAGCCGCGGTGCTGCAATACTTCACGCTTCTGTATGCACTACTTCCACGCATGCCCCCTTTGGATGTGGTGGACAAGGATTGAGGTCTCCCAAGGCTTGTTGTACTGTAGGCGGTAGCTTTAATTGCAGGGGACCTCTAGTAAATGGCGGCCTTCCTCCCAAACCTCGAGATTATTTGGGGTCAGTAGAAACGTTTTCTTGCTCTTCATTTCTCGGAGGGCCAATTACAGTATCGACGCCAAGGTCAACTGCCCAGTCAGGTGGACCGTCCCTGGCCGTTTGACAGGTTCGGGCACCGATCGCGTTACTGTGGACTTGATCCATGCTGGTGGCAACGGATACCGATGCGTATCTATGCGGTGCATCGCACAGGGATTAATTCACGTGTTCACTCCCGCCACAGCATCGAGGGTCATTGGCACTGGCGCTTATGGTTGATTACGCAAAGGATGTTCCGGTTCCAATATTCTTATTGTATCTTGGAAAAGATTTTGAAAAGATTCGGGAAAAATATAAAATTACTTGCATCAGACACCAAGAAAGTAATCCTACTGTAATTTCGTTTTTGTTCTTTTTTATTTTTTTCAAGTTTTTTGTTCGTGTCGAGAGAGGATATTAGGCATAGCACGAACCTGCTGCGGATTTACTCATTTCAGCTTGTGGCGAGCGCCGGTGGCTCACGCGCAGTTCACCTACTGTTGACTGCGGCTGCGGACACTGAGGCTTGTTCTTGCTTTTATTCTGCTCAGATGGTCGTCGTCGTCCCAGACACCGACGAAAAAATGCCCGTCGAAGTAGCTCATCAATCCGAGGAGAGCCCATCTCTTGACTCTGAGGTATAATCATAGAGACCCCCAATGATGCTCTTGTACTGAAAACTGATACAGAACCCTCCGCCATACGCCCCTCCCCAGGACGCCCCTCGCGAGGGTTCATCTCTAGAGATTGCAACGCTCCCAACGTCCGGACCCCCTCCAGACCTTTCTCCTCCGACGAATTATCTTCATGTCAAGGAGAAGAACAATTCCATAAAGAAAAAGATCCTCCTCGACCTGAGCCTGCCTCCGACGCAGGCCTCCGCCCTGCCGGCAGGGACACATGGCCCAGATATGGCGAATCTGATATTGGATTCTCACAATGGTGCCGTCAGCGGTGAAGTTTGGGTGCTCCGTTCAGACCTCGGGGACGCCGCGGCATGCAGAACGAAAGGCAAGAAAGAACGCGCGCGCCTGGAGTTTCTCAGTCATAATGGTGCAATCAAGGCCCTAGTGGTAAGAACCCCCCAAATCCGAGGGCACAAAAAAGTTTTGCATATCTCCTGACTGACTGGTGGTGGCAGCATGTTCATCCGTCGATGGCCGAGCCTCGACCGTTCCTCCAAATAGAAGCGAGGGGGCACAACGGCGCAATTACGGTCTCAATACCGCGCTCTTTCCGAGGGCAACTTACGCTTCACACGGACAACGGTCGAGTGCTGCTCTCGTCCGCGTTGGCACCTCGCGCCTCAATGCTGTCCGGGCTCAACGGGTCGCATACGTACTTTGTTGGTGAGCGTCCTGACGGCGACAAGTGGCGCACGGGCACCAGCGGGGAAGGCGAAGAAGTCGATGAGGTTATCAGCTGGTCTAAGAACGGATCCGTGAAGGTATCGTACGATGACGAGGACATGGCTGGTGCGAAAGGTCCGGGAGTGTTGGGTTCCCTCTTCCGGGCTATGGGATTCTGATAAGTTACCTCGTTTGAGCTCCATCATACCGTCATTGTAAGTTACTCGTTTCTCACACATATCTATTATATGATCATCACCACTCATCTGCGTGTGACCCGCCGAGTTCTCGAAATGGCTTTATTCCTGAGAACAATAACACCTCTTATGTCGTGAATAAACTACCTACCAGACGTGAAAATGACACATCGCTGTGCCTATCACCATTGACGCTGGTGATTGCCAGTGATTGCCAGGCCTGGCACACGTGCGACAGTAACGAGGGATCCTATTCACGTGCTTTGCAAGGTCCCTTGACGTCATGCCATCGATAAGATCATATCAAGACACCGCTTGCAACATAACAGGGTCCTGCATTTGTACAGTAGCAAGCTTCTGTCACACTTCTCTACGCATACTAGCTCATACACAACACGAGTCGCTCGTAAAGAGACCCCAAACACAGTGTCAGGGGGGTGTTTTAAAGGGTACCAGATTTCGCAATCGTAACTTTCTTCTTCGTCGCACCGGACTGGGAACCCAACGCCTCGACCGTCTTGACGACTTCAATACCCTCAATAACTTCACCTAATAAAGAGTGTTTGAATTGAGGCCCAAACGTAGAATCTACACCTACCGAAAACGACATGCTTTCCATCAAGCCAAGACGTCACCACCGTCGTGATGAAGAACTGAGAGCCGTTGGTGTTCGGACCAGCATTGGCCATGGAGAGCATGCCAGGCTTAGTGTGCTTATATGTGAAGTTCTCGTCTGAAAAAAAGCGATGAAACGAAGTAGGCGAGGACATGTGGAATACCTACCCGCGAACTTCTCGCCGTAGATGGACTTGCCACCAGTACCGTTGCCCTTGGTGAAATCACCTCCCTGCAACATGAACTGAGGAATAACACGATGGAAACTGGAACCCGAGTAGCCAAAGCCGTGCTGGCCCGTGGCAAGCTCTCGGAAGTTCTTTGCAGTCTTGGGGACGGCGTCATCATAGAGCTTGAATATAACTCGACCAGCATCCTTGCCGTCGATGGTGATGTCAAACTGTGTGTGAAAATTAAAAGAGGAAAGAAAAATGAGTAACCGATAAGAGTGAAAGGGGCGTACATATACGTTAGCCATGGTTGCTCGGCACTTGGATAACTGTGATCAAGAGATGGTGGATGGTTCGACTGAGGGGCAAGGGCATATAAGCACCCCCGGCTTTTACCGAATCGGAGAGATAATCTTCTTGCTATCAAATCAGATCATACACACCAGCGTGTCGTCCCCGACATTGTCTGGACCATTTGTAACAAGCGCGCATGGAGACATTACGCTCCTGGACCACGAATCCAAGAGAGTGCCCTCATGTAGATCGTATAGCTGAGGATCGTTGCGCACCGCGGGGAGCTTGTGCTGACGACTGCGAGGAAAGGTCTGCGGACAGAATTACAGTAAGTTAGATTGTCATCTCTGTCGTGTCCACTTCAATTGACGGAACACCGTGACCGTCCTTCCATACCGCTATTTGTTTCCCAGCCGCATAATTTACAATCCTTCCCTACGTTCTTTCCCGTTACTGTCGCTCTTCCAGCCTCAGGTTTGGTGCCTTTATTTGTGTGCTGAACACCGCCTGTGGGGTATCATTGTGATGCGATCAATCCCTGGCGCACACAGTCACAGCACTCTGGCACAACTCCATGGCGTATTCCCTCATCAATGTCAAGATGGGGGCTGCAGCTGATGGTTCGGAGGGATCAAAATCTTGGCGATCTCTTATTTTCCCATCGTTGGCTGGCAACGATGCACGCTGAGAGCCATACCGACATTCTTTGCGCTCAGCGCCATTCCTCCACCTTTCCGACCATCAAGGTTGCTTGCGACTGGGAGCATCGAACTGGCAGATCCTGGTCGTGACATCCACGACTGCCGATGGCCCGAAACAGTGTCTCGGTAATCTCCCATTCAATGCAGGACGCACAAAATACAGGACCACATGTCCGTGTAGTTGTTCGACTTCCTCCCCCCTCCCCCCAACTGCAAGTTTATAGCACGCTCTACCGCCGATCAGCATTCAAAAGTATCTCAGAAATTTGCTTTCGATGAGCCTAAATGACTTTGGTGCAATGTACGGCCCCTACTTCTGTCCGTCTATCCGAGCACGCTGACAGAGGTCCCGCAACAGCTTCACCCACACTAACGCCCAAGTTTTCGCTCTCTGTAAGTTACGCATTCTACGCAGCGACCATTCTCGATGTTAAGAGTTGCGCCGCTATAGCACTCCTCTATTATGACCATATCTTGACCTTCCCGGCCGAAGTATCTCACGTATGGTCTCAGCCCATCTCACCTAATACGTTATTGTTTCTCCTGAATCGATACGTGGCCCTCCTCGGGAACATCGTAGTTCCTCTGACTGGCTTCTCTGGTGTCTTCAGCTCGACGGTGAGACGACAATCAGCTCATGAACTTCCGAGTCATTCACATCTCATCCTCTCCCCCCCCCTTTACAGAGGTGTGTCTAGTCCTGAATGTCGTCACCAACGCGAATTGAGAACGAACGTGACCGACGTCAGCTGTACCACCCCTACTTACGTTCGCCAGGCCTTATTAGTTTTAAGTCAAGTGCTTGTCTCGAGTGCGTTTTCGAATCAACTCTCGAGAAATTCTATAAACTAATCACTCAACCAGTGACTCTCGCCACACGTATCATCGCGCTCTATCATAGCTCTCGCCACATCATCATGTGGGTTGTGGGTTGTGGCACCATATTGGCCGGTATCACCTGCGTGAGTCTCCTGTTCCCACTTTGGTTACTCATGACCCACTATTTGCGTCTGTAAGTGGTCCTTGGTTGGTCAGCACGCCACGTATATACGTGATTCACCGGGCTGCTACTACTTGATATCAGAAACTACGTACGTCCTTACATTTGCACTCGGGGCATACTTCTTACACCCTCTTCAAAAACAGCGGCATCCGTAAGTCTTCACGTTTCCGGGGCGGTATAAATACCAAAAAAAACGGGTGCACACAGATCTTGCTTCTGCATGGGAGGCACAGGCCATCTTCGATGCCCTAGTCTTCACCCTGACGGTTACGCGAACCTTGAAGATGCGCAAGCAACACAATATGGAAATCAGCCTCTCGGGGATGGGACTTTTGGAAGTGTTTCTACGAGATGGTGAGCGATCCGGGCCCACACTTGTAACGCACGAAATTCACCAAAAACCTCACCACCTAGGCGCAATATATTTCGCGTGAGTCAAGCTTGCTTGATAGGAATAGACGGATGGTCGCCTTTGTCGTCTGATAAATAATTCGTCCAACGCCCTAGCGTCATGGCCCTTGCGAATCTCGCGAACATCTTCACTTTCTACGCAAGTCCTCCCTTTTTCTTTTATCGAGCCTGTCCCCCTCCGAGCTGACGCCTACTGTTCCAGTTTTCCAGGGTAAGGAACCGACGCCCACCCACCGTGTCTGATCTGACCTGATCTGAACCTATATATATATAGCCCGCACTCAAGGGCTTTCTCTCAACGCCCGCCAGCTGGTCAGTGATATAAATCTCTGCCTCGAGTGAAAGAGAAAGGCGTTTTTTTGACCCTCCGTGCCCTCTCACTAGCGTTTCGGTAACCCTGTGCTCGCGTCTCGTCCTTCACCTGTATGAGGTCGCCACGCCAGCCTCGTCGACTTCCGAGTCTTCCCTTGAGGCGATGTCGACCGTCAACTTGACCTCGCGTATCGAACTTGGTACGTCCATGGACAATCGCGGTGACGTGGAGTCGGTGGAAAGTTCTCGTTGATCGAGATTGGGACAATTGGGACACAGCGGTTTCGTTGGATCCTCAGACATGTCCCGCTGTATTGGATAGACTACGAAAGGCAACATCTATAATTGTTTTCTATACTCTACATACGTACACAATGTTAATCACTAATCGGAACAATGTCCCACTAATACTCCCTGCGAGACTCAATCGCGTCCTCTTGCTGTCCCTTGACATAACTGATGATAGACATAGGACAGAGCAGTGCTTCGTGCTTGAGATCTTGAGATCTGAGCGCTGAGCTCACCCTTGAATGTCTTCAACAAGGACGTCATCCTTGTGAAGGGCCAGAAAGAGAGGGGAAGTGATTCATGAAACGGGCATAGTATATCATATCGCACACATAGAGTAACAAACATGACGTGGCTCACTGCCGGCGAGTCCTTTTACTGATACACGACATAGCTATTTGGTACCGCCTAAAGTTCAAATGCGACCTAGCACTCGGGGCTGCGACACATCCGCCATGTTGATGAATATGTCGTCCGCAGGGTGGCGGTACAACGGCGCGCGCAGGCGCTTCTGGTCGAGGTGGTGGCCGATGAAACCAATCGAACGACCTAGGACGAAAAGGCCGTTAAGAGTTCCAATCTTGATGTACTCGTCCGCCTCTTCGCGGGTGAATGCGCCGGAGTCGCGCAGTAGATCGACGAAGCAGACCGCAATGCATCCATCGACGTTAAGGATAAGCGTGTCCTTTTTGGCTGTTGTCACCTTTTCGACCGCGAGCGCGTAGTCGAGTAGTGAGTGGCTGGGGAAGTGCTTCAGGACATACTCCTTCACAAGTTGGACTCGCAAATCGGGGTTGTTCACACTCTTGATCTTGTGGCCAATACCAGAGACTACAAATTTTCGTCAATATTCTGAAGGGTCACTTCCATAGCGGATAGACGCACTCAATTTGTTCGCCTTCCTTGATTGGTCGACGAACTCGCGGGGAGTGAGACCGGTGTCCCGAGCACTAGAGAACATAGCAGCGGCCTCGTCGAGAGCACCTCCGAAGCGGCTACCGATGGTAAGAAGGCCAGAGGAAAGGGAAGAGATAAGGTCTTTGCCAGCGCGGGTGGCGACGATTGTGTTCATGGCACTATGGCGTATGTCAATACGAAGAATAGAACGACATTGGGTTTGACGTACCCAGAGACGGCAGGGCCGTGGTCGGCTGTTAGCATGAGCACCATCTCGATGAATTTGGCGGCCCATTGCGGGAGCCGGCGTTTGAACCAGAGTAAGCTGACGACACCTCCAAGACCTATGTCCTCCTTGAACACGTCTGTGATGCGCATACCAGCGTAGATAAGTTCCTGGCCGCGCTCGTCCGAGATAGTTGAGATGAACGCTGCAGGTTTACGGATGAGACCGAGTTCCTGCGCCCACTTGTAGTCCATAGGAATGACGGGTGGGTCACGCTCGACGGCGGGCTTGATAGCGCCTTTGCTCACGAGCCCGTCATATGTGTCCTTCAGCACCTGAGGGAGATCCTCAAACGTGTCGGGAACGACGAAGCCCGCTTCACGCATGGCACGGTTCTTAGCATCGGCGGTTTCTTTATCGGAATTTGCCATTGAGCCAGCGTGGCCGAACTGAACCTCCGTCGCGAACATCTTTGCGCAGGTGCCGATGGCCCATGCGACAATGGGTTTTGTGATTTTGCCCTCCTTCACCGCATCGATAACGCGGTACTCCTCAATACCGCCGACCTCGCCGAGAAGGACGAGCATCTTGCACTCTGGGTCCTGCTCGTAGCGGAGCAGGTGGTCGATGAATGTGGACCCAGGATAACGGTCCCCACCGATGGCAATGCCTTCGTATGTACCGTTCGTGTACAAGGAGAGAATGTTGTTCAGCTCGTTCGACATGCCACCAGACTTGGATACGTAACCGACAGACCCCGGGCGGTAGAGCTTTGATGCGATGATGTTGTCCATCATGCCTCCCGAGTTTCCTATCTTGAAGCAACCAGGCTTGATTCCGCCGACCGTGGCAGGACCAATGATGTGAACACCCTTAGATTGAGCGACGTGGAGGATCTCGCGCGCGTGGCGCTCTGGGACACCCTCCGCAATGATGGCGATAGCTTTAATCTGGGGATAGGTGAGGATCTCGAGGGCACTGGAATAGACAGAACGCGAAGAGGCGAAGTTCACAACAATGTCCACGTCGGGATGTTTCTTCACGGCATCCTCAACGGACGTGTAAACGGGAAGAAGCGTCTCCTTGGTACCCCAGTAGAATTTTTGAATGTGGTGACCACCGAAAGGATAGATCATAGCAGCGACCGAGGGAGTCTCTCGTCCACAGGAGTAGTCGAAGTCCAGCATGCCTTGGATGGCGCGGGGTTGGAGACCGTATACGAAAGACCGGGTTGTGGAATCGAAGGGGCGATACGAAGGGCGGTTGTGGTTGGCGCTAGTCTCGAAACGCACGATATGATCATCGAGTTGTGAACGTCCGCCATCGGCACGAATGGTCCCTACCGCAGGAGAGTCCGGCGGTGCCGCTGCCTGGGAGGGAGTCGGGGAAGGAGGGGACGTAGGGGGGATGGAGGGTGCGGTAGACTTGGTCTCACGCTTCACGCCAAGGGCTAAGGGAACAATCTGGGTGATGTGCGTCTCTGGTCCATAAACCTTAATTGGGACGCCAAGTGACTCTCCGAGCAAGCGCATCGCCTTCAGACCCTCCTGGTAGTTCGGCCCACCACGGCGAACGTATATGCGTACTTTATGGTTGATCAAGGGGGTCTTGTATTCCTTGAGAGCGCGGATGATGCCCTTAAAAGTCGCTGCGACGTTGGTGAAGTTGGCAATACCACCGCCGATGATCAGGATCTTCCCCTCAGGGTGCGGTTTGCCACGAGTGATCAGGTCGACTGCGAAGATATGAGATGGTAGCAACGATAGTCAAGAAAGCCACTCACTGATCGTCTTCGCGTATTCATACGTTTGACCTTCTGTAGGAGCGCCAGAGTACTCTCCGTAGTTGGCGAGCTCATGAGCAAAGCCGTGGGCCGCGATGGCGTCGGAGTAGACAACTGAGGCACCACCACCAGCGACCATGGTCCATATGCGGCCTTCAGGGTTGAGAACGGTGAGCTTCAGCGATGCACCAGTCGAACCATCAAGCTTCTGGATGTACGCTTCCTCCTTTGTGAGGTCACGACCGAACGGCGCCGGCCAGACCTGAGATAATTTTGTTAGGCGACGTTGTCATGTACAACGTCAAGTACAAGCCTACCATGGGAGGTCCACGGTCAGCAGAGATGCTCTTGCTCTGGGTCACGGTATGGGAAGAGCCCGACTCGTAGATAGAAAGATCACGTGCAATCGCCCATTTGGGTCCGCAAATAGAGTCAGCGGTCTGATCGAGCTTAGCTGCCATGTCAAGGTAGTGAATCGTGGGCTGACCGCCGTTGACACCGTCGAGACAGACAAGAGGGTTGATCTCGAGGTAGGCAAAGTGGAGGTCGACATAGACGGAGTAGAGACGAATGAGGAAATCGACAAGAGTAGCCTGCTTCTCAGAAGGGACATGCTTGAGAAGAGTGGAGGTGAACTGGTCGCGTGAGGGGAAAGGCTTGCCAACGAGAATGTCTAACTTGAGTGCCTTTGCGTCAACGTCGCCAATGTCGACACCACCTTCGTGGGTGAAGAGAATGGTATCACCCTCGCGCTGGGACGTAATGCAGACGTAATACTCTGCATTTGACGAGTGGGGAAGGAAGGGCTCAAGAATGAAGTTGGAGAGAGTGCCAGTTACCGATTCGACCTGATCAAAAGATTAAGTGCGAGTCCGAAAGTCTGGGTCCGAGAGGGAAAACAGAAAAAAGGGAGATTTAAGCCGCGAAGGTCACGTGCACGGTCGCGTCAGACGACCTTCGCGCCTTGACGCGCGCGAACCACCTGCCACCCATCTATGTCACGTTTTGAGTGCGTAACTACAACGTGTGGGCGTATCATCCTTGCATATAGGCACCAATGATATCAAATCAGAAGATGGAACATGATAAAGCGGCGCAGAATCTGATTCCGATAGGGTGGTACGCGTCACACGACTAGAGTGTCTCGGCCTTGTCCCAACCAATCCATGGCACCAAAGTGCAAGCGATTGGAGGATATCAGGAAGTACCACTTACCTTCTGGGGCTTTCCCGCGCGGGCACTGATCCATTCTTTCGCCTCTTCCCAGGACTTGTTAAGCGCAAGCAGTCCTGCCTTGCCACGACGCTTGATCAATTGATCGGGTTTCGCAACAAGCTTGGTGGTGAACACCCAGCCAGGGAGCTGGGTATCGGGAGTGATGGTGTTGGTCTTTGGGTCCCAAGAGACCTGCGCAACCTTCGGTGCAGGGAAGACGAAGGGAGTGGTGAGTTTGACATGAGGATCTACAGGCGGAGCACGCTCGAGCCAGTATGCAAGGAGCAATTTTGCGTCGTATTCACGGATGGCTGAAGAAATAAAGGTGAGTATATGCATGAAATGATGGTGCGAGACCGGAGGAATACCTTTAGATGACATGATGAAAGTCTAGGAGGGGAAGAAAGAGGAAAGCAAATCTATGACTAATGGAGACAAGGAGGAAGAGAGAGAAAGCGAAGGACCGATGCGATGCTATTGAAGGGGTATTTATTGGGCCGATGGAGAGAGAATATCTTGATCTGTTTGATCTCTTGAATGGGGGTCACGCTCGAATCCCCCAAATTTCACACGCACTCTTGCTTGATCTGACCGACCTGACCTGACC
>WNGR01003311.1_pt1 | contig 22688 bp, 32 predicted proteins | sample 5407581 | NCBI WGS metagenome assembly WNGR01 (sample SAMN13153383, study PRJNA577476) | soil metagenome | isolation source: 80 cm soil or saprolite under Garry oak tree replicate 2 | place: USA:California | collected 2016-06-15
CTTCACCGGAGAATGGCGGTCTGGGTTATGAACCCCGGTGGACGACGCTCAGTGCGCTATGCAAGCTGGTGGAGGAGCACAAAAGAGAGGAGGGCCGCTTTGAGGCGAGGTCGATGGTTGGTGGGATAAGCCTTGGGTTCTTAGACAGATTCCAGCGTCCCGTGCAGCAGAAAGGGGAGTGAGGAGCTTGGTATCGATGCCATACTGCCCGGTGTGATGCCCGGCCTCGCTCTCTGCGATTTGAGATTTGTGCTGTCCGATGGTCACTCGATATTAAGGGCGTACATTAGCTGAGTCAATCAAAGTGTACTTAGTGAAAATGTAGCATCCCCGGGTTAATTAGGGGAAGGAAAAAGTTTCACAAGTTAGCCCACCGCGAGGGTCGAACTCGCAGCCTTCAGATCGCAGCTATGCATCCCGCCGTAAGAGTCTGACGCTCTATCCGATTGAGCTAGGCGGGCAACGGTGTTTGAACTCGCATGATGTTCATAAAGTAGACAGCTCCAGTGACTCGCTTTTCTGTGCTGTGCGAGAAGCCAAACTGTATTCGTGGTGTGATAGGTGAAAGCAATATGGAGTGTATGAGGATGAGAAACTGCCACAAGCGAATCAAGTGCATAGCAACTTAGGTATAGCAGTAATAATGTAGCGGAACGATGCGACGACATACAACGAGAAGGTAATGAGTCTAAAACAAAGCGTTCATCCCTCAAGGTTTCGGATCGATGCTGTAACCGGCCAGAGACATTGTAGACGAGGATGCCGTTAATGGCCCCACAGTCGCTTTGGTCACGGACGTGGAGTTCGGTGTTCCTGGTACCCATTGCACGTTTGGCGGTGTTTCAGGTCCAGGGGTGATGGGTCGCGACGCTGCAGGTGTGGGGACTTGGGACCGATTGTGGACAAGATGTGCGCGAACAAGGTGCCCAGCGGCGAGTGCGCTGAGGAGGGAGAGCTCGCCTGCCATGACCGCAGCGGCAATGATGCGAGCCAGCTGTTGTGCGTTCTGACCGGGTACTGTAGGATGTGCGCCCTTGACGCCTAGCATATCCAAAACACCCTGCTGGGGAGCGAGGACAGTACCTCCGCCTACGGTACCGACCTCTATGCAAGGCATAGTGATTGTTACAAGAACATCTTTGCCCTCGTTCGTCCTAGCCTCTTTGTCAGCACACAGTTCTCGATAGGAGAAAAGAGACTCACAACTCCATCAACGTCATACAATTAGACGATTCCACATTCTGTGCTGGATCTTGGCCAGCGGCGAGGAACACCGCGGTCAAGATATTTGCGGCGTGAGCATTGAAGCCACCAACCGAGCCTGCCATTGCGCTGCCGACCAGGTTTTTCTTCGTGTTGAGGTTGCACAGCGCTTCTGGAGTTGTCTTCAATACAGATTTAACAACATGCCCCGGAACGATTGCCTCTGCAACTACACTCTTGCCGCGTCCCTCGATCCAATTAATGGCCGCAGGCTTCTTGTCCGTACAGTAATTGCCAGAGAGAGCGAGAACGATCATCTCAGGGAAATAGTTGCTCATAACTTCAAGGGCCTTTTCGGTACCCTTTGAAATCATGTTCATGCCCATTGCGTCGCCAGTGGTCGTAGCGAATCGCACAAACAACGTCCGACCGGCCATGGCAGCCTTAAGCCTCTGCAGCTTAGCAAAGCGTGACGTGCTCTCGAAAGCTTCCTTGAGTATCGAGCTGCCTTCAGTCGAGTCGATCCACGCCTTGGCAGCAGCTGCGAGGGCAATAGAGGGGAAGTCAATCGCGGGACCACGAGTCATGCCATCGTAAGTGACAACAGTAGCAACTCCTCCTCCAGCATTAAGAGCCTTGCAACCACGAGATGTTGAAGCAACGAGGGTGCCCTCTGCTGTCGCCATGGGAATTGGGAACAGCTCGCCGTCAATCTTGAGAGGACCTGCGATGCCGAGGGGAATGGGGATGTAGCCAACAACGTTCTCACAGCAGGCTCCCATGACACGAGAATAGTCATAGTGTGACATCGGTATATCGGAATGCTCGAGTGTTTTGGTCCTGGATGAACGGGCTGCAGGTACAATCAGTTACAAGGCTGGTGGCGGGGGGGATAAATACACGCACAGATTAACGCCCTTCGAATCAGAACAGCGCGTTCTAAGTCGCCTAAAACCTTCTCAAGGGCATACGCTTGAATTTTACCATGCTGGGCCAAAAGGATGACTTCCTCGTCGTTGAGCAACGAGAGTGATACCGATACCGGGCGAGGACCATTCTCAAAGATGTCGATGCACTCTTCAAGAGAACGTGTGGGAGTTGAAGTCTCCTTGCTGTTGGGCTCTTCGTCTTGCGAATCCGATTCATCACCTGTTGTAAAAGTGGGCTGTTGTGCCTTAAGTCTCTGATCAACCGAATCCAGCAGCGACGAGATTCCGTTGACAGAAGGCGGTCTCCGAACAGCTGGAATAGGAACGGGTCGAACGATCGCAGGCGCTGTGGAATATACTACGACGTCTTCCTTTCGAGTCTCTGGGATAATCGAGACAGGTGCGGGGGCGGTAGAGGAAGCCGCTGGTTGTTTCTCCTGAACACGGTCTGTGTTGAACCGGACGCTCTGAGCCTGTTGGACAGTGCGAGTAGAACCAGTACCGGTGGAAATACCCTTGAGTAGGTAACCGTTAAGCGCAACACTGACGCCGAGGAGTAGAACGATCCATTTAGATAAGATGGGATCGCCGACGAGCCGAGTCCATGAGGACATGAAGTTGTCGATCATGTCATCCGCATCGTGGCCCTTGATCTTAGACTCCTTGTGAAGATGAGGGACGATGGGAACCATGCGCACGTGAACCGGCGCAGAAACGCGAACGATTAACTCCGATCCATCATGAAGCGCAGCAAGGTGAGAAAGGGAGTGCTGAATAGAAGGGCTGGTGATGTCCACGGTGCGGAAGCCAGGTACAACGTCCCTAATGAGTAAAGAACTTTGATCCTGTTGGAGGCGGGCCACCGCCGCACCAGGGGTGAATGGGGCACAGAGATTCAATAAATGGAGAGAGAGGAATGAGACGATCTACCCGAATTGGTTAACTCGGGACTGAGATGAGCGGAAACGCGCGCACCAGTAGTAATTTCAAGCGAGCAACAGGATTCTCTTCCTTTCCGTCTTTCTCCTTAGATTGCGACTTGAGAAGTGAGCCCTTTACGCCCAACAATGCAGCCGAGGTCCGCTGACGTAAGCTGAGCTTTGGCATTTGGAGTTGGCCGTTCACAATCACAGGGGGCTTTACGTCAGACATGGAGGACCGTCGCGATGACAAGGCACGGAACATCTTGACGCGGCGCACCTGCAACAATACGCGATACATTATTGTCAATCACAATACGGGACGAGACAAGACAAGAAACCCGTCCCCCAGAAACCGGGGTTGCACGTGATTCCTGAACGCACCTCAATCATCACACTAAGAATAGCGATGTAGAACGTGGCCGTGGCCGCGCAGTCTACGGTCAGCAACAGAGCGGCGAGGGCACAGAACTCCTTGAGCCCGCCGACCTTGCTATATGCACCGATGAGAAGTACAGCAATCTCGAGAACATAGTCCCGAACGATAATGTTGCCGGCCTTGTCGAGCGCCTCCATGATGAGGTCGGGGGCTGGCTTCATCTGACCACGGAGACGCCCTTCTTGAATAGCGGGTTGCACGAGATGAGGATGACCGAACACGGCGCGAGCAAGGCGAAGGGGCTTCTCGAATCCGACTGTGCAGACCAGGAAGGGCAGAGCTTCAATCAGGCTCACAGGATCAAGAGGGATGCCCAGGTAGTTAGCAACGGGCAAGGCAACCATGAAAGAAAGAGTTGAGGACGACAGGATTGCAGTTGTCAACCAGAAGTTCGAGCCAAGACTGCGAGACGACAAAAAAAGGCGAATAAAGGTCGTGTGCATCAGCACATACCCGGCAAGGACGAGCAGGATGTCTAAATTATCTGCTTTCTGATGAAGCACATCACAGTTAGACCTGGTCTATACAAGACAATAGGCTTGCACCGACCTTGGTAAGATCCCAGAAGCGGACTACTAAAGTGCGCGCTGCATACACGACCCACTTGCCGCTCTTCATCTCCGAGACGGTTTCGTGCTCTGGATTCTCAACGAGATATTTGATTGAGCCCGAAATGAGAGGGCCTTGCTTTGCAAGAGCATTGATGAAATCCTTGCGACTATCCGCGGTGAATGAGAGAGTGAGCGACCCGGATCTTGGGATATCCGAAACAGAGGACGTGAAACAGGTTGTTTCTCCATCCTGATCTTTTGAGACAGAGTAACAAATATCCGGGTATAGATTTCCAGAGGCCGTAGAGACACCGTGGGTGAGGAAGTGTGTTATATTCTCCAAGGAGCTCGCAACTTGCGAGGAAAGCCTCGAGTTCTCAGAAATCTGAACGAGGGTATTAACGCACGTAAATTAAACATGAATAACTAAGGTATACCTTCTTCGCCGTCCTAGCATCAAAAGACATAACCAATTGCTGAAGGTCGACGGCGGTAACGTGTGAGTGATGAGCGAGAGCGCTCTCCTGAACGGTGGCCCAGTCGCCATTGCGCCAGAGTGCATGAGACGGGCGTAGAGGTGGGAGCGAGGTTGGGGCGAAGAAAGAAGAATGCTTAATGGCGGAGAGGACATGGAAATATGCGAGTGTGGCGAGAACGAAAAAGAACACGATTGTCTCTATGGGTGACGATGCAGCATGGATTGAAATTGGGCGAATTAAGGCCCTCATTATGGGCAGACTGTGCGTGTGCGTGTCAGGTCCAGGGAGTCAGAGGACAAGATTATGAGCTGTTGGGTTGGGTCAACACTATTCAGAGTAGACAAGGTGGGCGCCAAACTGACAGGGCCAACGAGTAATGTTTTGTCTATGAGTCGAAATAAAAGAGAGAAAGAAAATTACGAGGTCGTACGATTGCGAGATGGAGGGGAAGGAGACACGAGAAAGGCAGACAAAATAACTGACGATGGACATATTTATTTGATTGGTGAATGTATTGAGTGACAAAGACCCCGGAAAGCGTGTTTGAACGATCCGTTACCGGGATTACCGCCCCAGGCATCAGCATCAGCGCTCAACACACCCACAACCCGCCACTATCGCAAATTACGATGACTTCCCTACAACTCAGCCACTAGTTACCCCCAGTCTACATCCTTGTCTTGATTTATGATCCGGTTATCTCGCTCCTGAAACAAAGGAATCACGCCCGGCCGCTCACATGAGCACCGGCTGTATGGAGCTGTGAACGAGTTTTGATACGCTGCTCATCCGCAAACATGCAAGTTCTCCAACGCCGAACAAGCCCTTATCTTTCTCTCTCCAATGTCATACGTACCGGTATCCTACATTCATAGTGACCGAACGAAGCGAACATTACGGGAGCAATCCGGAAGCGAGATTGCCCGGTGACGCTACTCGGTCATGGTTGCTCCTGAACGAATCCGTACAGTACTGGCTTCCAGTAGCTGGAGTCTAACCGGCTCATCTTGAACCCTAACACGATGATCTGAGATCTACATACAGCAGGGTACGGATTTCCCTGAAGCCTCATCGCTTCCTTCGGTTATTTCTGTTATCGATGAATGGGACTGAGATGTGCATACAGTGTATTGCATATCATAAGGGAGTGTGTACATGATCAAATCAAATAAACTCGTGCAGGGGACCAGACATTTACTGTACAGATTCAGCATACCCACGCGCAGTGATTTTAACAAGAAGACTTACGAAAGTGAGCGCTGCACCCTTCGTTTTCTTCTCGCCACCCAGCTCAAAGCTATGTGAGAAACTCAGTCGTAGCATTAGAAAACGGAACCGGCGGTGAACGCACTGCTTGCAGCGTTTGAGGGCGAGTTGCATCTTGTATTTACAAACAGTGCATTCCAAACGTAAAACAACCTTCTTCGTTGTCTTTGCCTAATCACCGGCCAACACTTAACATATCAATTTCTTCCCCAGACGTAAACTCACCTTCTTATGGAAGACGGGCTTGGTCTGTCCACCGTAACCCGACTGTTTACGGTCATATCGACGTTTCCCTTGTACGGCGAGAGAGTCTTTGCCCTTCTTGTATTGTGTCACTTTGTGGGGGCTATCAACAGGATGCGTACTTAGTCGAAACAGGCAGGAGGATGACAGTTCGTAACATACGTATGCTTTCTGCAATCCTTGTGGGCACAGACTATTGGGACAATGATCAACTGTGCCTCCTTCAGCCGTACAGACCAACTCACATGTCCGGCGGGTTCTAAGTTGCCAATACTATCAGTCGTCTGCATAAAGCACTGTAGATGAGAAGAACGCACTTGGGAATGTTAACCATTTTCGTTGCGAACGGTGGCAAGCGTTACAGTAGGTGTTGATTTCAATATCTGTGAAAGCTTGATGTGATGGCATCTTCCGGTGGCTTAGACTACTGCACAGTTTCCCTTTTAGAGTTCAATTACCGCTGCTCTTTAAGAAGAGCACGTCTCGATCTTATATACCGCAACACGTACGGTATCGTAGCTGGGGCAAAGATGCGGTTCCCACGTGGGAGTGGGAAAGATGCACAGAGCTACACTGTAACTACGGCGTGGACAGAGTCTAGTAATCATCGATCATGATAAAAAAAGTGTGGTGGCCAAATACCAAAGGAAGCAGACAAGGTATAAACCAAGGCCTGGCGCAGAGACTTCGTCCGAGTCCGAGAAACGGAAAGGAACGTAGGAAAAGAAGGGGTTTAACGGCTCATCTTAGCTCCAAGGCCGTCCCACTCGGGTCTGTTGAAAGAAGGCACAGATGGACCGCCTGATTCTCTTTGTCAGGTATCAAATCAGTCCCAATCTGTAAATGGTGTTGCTGTGCTTATTCTCACACTTAGTCGCAGTGCGGTGCGGAAAGATGCGAGCAAGGAGAGCAAGTTAGCCGGGTTGGCCCTGGCAAGCCTGGACAGGCGAATACCGTTCTGAGAAGGTGATTCCTCGCTCAGGCAGTCCCCGGGCTGTGTCTTTTGAGATGTATGAGATATGGGTGTGCTTAGTGAGTGATTCTAGTGCTAGTGAAACACTGCTGCATCGGGAAATGGAATCGAAGGAATCCGATAAAATGCCCTGAGTGGCGAATTTCGAACAGGTAGAAGCGTTTAGCCCCCGGCTTGCCTGTTTACGCCTCTCGCGCCTGGACGTTTTGTGAAAGTAATGAAAGTGCTTTGCCTGCTCTAGCTGGGTCGGGTAAACAAAACACACAAGCTTACGTCGTACTGAGTTGTTCGTTCATCTAGAGTGATACATGTTCTTCACGGCGGATGCGAAAATAATTCATGCCGGAGGGTGACATGAGTAAAAAGGATGGTTCTCCGGGAGCTGAACGGCTCCATATGATTTTTGCAGGCAGAACAGTCCGCCACGCATCGCAGGACATCAGCCATCGATCTCCGCCCGGGTCTTAATCGGGGTGTCTGGCTTCTGCGAATACATGACAGCAAGTTCATCCGGTGTCTTGAAGACCGTCGACAGGTCGAATTTTTTATCGCAAGCTAGTCGAAACTCGTCAACTCGCGGAGAGCTGGTATCTTTGAGGAATGACCACACATCAAGTGCGGTCTGTAGACAGCAGCATTGAGTTGATACACCCGCTGGAATAGCCAACGATGGCTTACTTTGAGAGGGAGGTCTACCTCGGGGTTCAAAATTCCAAATACTATGCCTTCAACTTCATCTCTTGGACCACCAAGGATCTGCAGGGCCTTTGCTGCCCCTAGCGTTGCCCCAGCATTGCCAGAGTGCCGCTGCAAGTACAGTACATTGTAGGCTTCTGGTGTCATCTCATCAGAGGCCAGGGTCGCCAAGGCATCAGATATCACCGTTCCGACCGGAGCATGGGGTGGTAACGGAAGGGACCCATCTAAAGATAGGAGAATCAGCGTGGCGTGCCGGTAGTATAAGGGGAGGACAGACAGAGTTTCCGGAAGTGGAGATACCGGACATGAAGTTCGGGATGATCAGCGTCGAGAGCTTTTGCGTGGCTGAGCGCCCGAACTGCTTGTAAGTACTTGCCTGGGGTATATTAGACCAGAAACAGTAAGCGTCTTAGTTGTATGGGACACACCCCGTCGAACAGCGACATCGTAAATCGAGGTCCACAGATCAATATTACTTATGGACAGCCGTAGTAGAGGGGATAACAGCTTCCATGCGCGCTCCAGTGGTTCTGGGCTTGTTAACAGCTTGATGCCATCCGGGTCCTCATCTTTCATGGGCGTCAATTCGAGGCCTTTGTCTTCGTTTGATGCTGCTGCTGCTGCTGCTGCTACGACGTGTTTCAGAGGAGATCGCCGGTTCACGGTAAATGACTTACCTTTCTTCAGCTCTTCTTGCTTCTGTTGGGCTTTCCTAGCTTTCTTCTTCGCCTTCTTCTCTTCTTCCGCGGACAAGCCTGAGAGACAAGAAATTGTCGTGCCAGCACTGTCAAAGGCGAATCCCTTACCAGTCGATAAAACGTCATTTGCGAGAGACGGACTGTCAAAAAGCCGAACATAGATCTGTGTGATCAGATCGAGGGGTTGAATTCCTGATACTAGACGTTATGGTGGGACCATACCTGTGATCCCGATACAACGGAATGAATATATGCAGGGTGAGACCAAAGCTGGTCCTCCCATGAGAGGAGGCTGCAAAACCAATCAGTACAATATTGGGGAACGCTGAACCACGTACTTCAGGTAGATATTGATTGTAAACTTTCGTAGTGAATAACCGTGGAAATCAAATTGATCGTCTTCGAACTCCTCAAAAACCTGCTCATGGTACAAGTCAGCAAGCGGGATGATGGCCACAGTATTGGTAAATGACGACCTTTCGCACGGCGTGGTACTTTTTAAGGGCATGATGCAGTTTGCCTTGACGTCTGTGTGCATCTCCCTCTTCGGTAAGGTATAGGAGGGATTGCATCTCTTCCAAGTCGGCGCCAGGGCTCACAGCATCTTTCTGATAACAGACATACGGAATCAATAACGAATATGTAAGGGGCACAACCCAATACCTTCGTGAATAGGCCAAAGGTGTCACTAGCATCTTCGATGAGACCAGCTCTGAGCTTGTACTTGGCCGACTTTGTGTTCAAGAAGCGATCTTGGCCATCAAGGAGTCGGGCTTCGTTGACTGCGGCTGAGGCTCCATAAGGATCTCCTAAACGTTTCAAGACGCGGCCCCTCAGTGTGTGAAGTTCTGGGAGAGTCGGTGTATGGGCAATGGCAGTAGAAAGGATAGACAGGGCACGAGAGTGACGATTAGTATGCGAAAAATGCTGTGCGAGGAAGTACAGTGTCCATAGGTACATTGTCGGAACATCACTGTCCGATATGGCCGTAACGGCGTCTGGGGGCTCATCCGGGAGGCGACCTTCTTCTAGTACCTGTCGATAGCCTTCAACCAGCTCCTCGACGATGGCGAGCTTTTGAATGTCATGATATAAAGGCTTCAAATCGACAAATAGAGAGGGTATGCCTTTGTTTAGGCCTTGCAACAGGTACATATTTGCCAGTGGCTTGAAGTCATCAACTGACATCCACATCGAAAGTGAGTAAGATTCGTGCGCACGGCTGTGACCCACCTGAGGCAACCGTCAACTCGAGTCGCTTTGGCGTCAACGTACGAGGATTCTGTAGCGAAAGTTCTCTTAACAGGTGCAGCGTTTTCGGGCGGTCGGCATCTGTAAGGGCTCCTAGAAGGGATCAAAACACTGAGTTTAGTTGGTGTATTAAAAACGACAAGAGATCGGATGAATGTCACCAAGGTCGGTGTTTTTGCTGCCGCAGAAACCGTAGTAGTAACTAGTATTATCTGGGTTACGTTCAATAAGGGCTCGCCAAGCCTGTTCAGCATCCGCTCCTGATTTTTGTTTTGATAATATTCGCGCTATCAGGCCAAAGACGGTCATTCGGAGCGGGTGTGCCTCGAGTGCAAATCATACCTCTGGTTTCCGTAACGGCAACCCGATCCACGATAGCCCTAGACTTTGCGTTCATGTCTAGAAGTGTGAGGGCCTCGGACAAATCCCCCCTTTCCTCCAAGATTCGGACGTGGTAGAGTAACAGATCTGATTGTTCTGGATCGTAATCCGGCACGTTCTGACCAACAGCATATGGGAAATGAAAATTAGCAAGGAGGATAGTGCCATTGCATGACAGACCTTTAAGGAGCGTTCGTACTGTTCTAATACTTTGTTGGCTTCCGCGAGGTTGCCGTTGAGGTGGTACGCTAACGCGAGCCCAATCCAATTTTGCCGTAAGTTGGGTCGCAATTTTAAAAGGAGAAAGCGAGTGTCTACAAGGCCGTCATAAAGGCGAAGCTGGGTCTGAAGATGTGCTGCGTCCCGCAGAATGTTCAGATTGTCCTGAGTCAAGTAGAGGGCAAGTCATAAAATCAGGTTTTCGGTCTTAGATTGCGGACCAGAAAGAGGCGAAAGAGAGAAACCTGCCCCAGAAAGGCTGGCCAATCGCAGGGACTCGGTCACTGGCAGATAAGAACGACGGCACCAGGAGGTGCCGAAACACACGCGAAACGCACGGCCAAGGGGCTCGATTTGGACTCACCTTGTCAAATCGGAGAGCCTGGGTATATGACTTCAAAGCTTCCTCGTAATTTTTTTCACCTTTTTGAATGAGGCCGAAGACGTGCCAGACGATGTGGGAAGTCAAGTCCAAGCGAACACCTTTCTTGACGAGTTCAAGACCCTCCTCCCTCTTGCCCATGTGGGTTAATATGAGGCCCTTCATACATAGGGTCTCTGGTAAGATTACCGCCTATCAGACTGACTTGTCCATACTGAGGTTATACGGACCTCCGTGCTCCGGAAATTTCTTGAGGATCTGGTCGGCGGTCTTCTGACCTTTCTTAAGTTGACGGGTCTCATAAAGATTCAACAACTCGCGAAACAACGACGATTCTTTGGAAGGAAGGGCCCTCTTGGCAGGCGTCGGGGTCATGATAGAAGGTAGGGTTGAGTATGGACGGACGAATGTGCGAGGCGGGTGTGAGGCCCAGCACTACTCACGGCATAGAGATTCTAATATTACATAAACAACCAACATGTCCACACAACGCGAGCCGCGTCTCAGCTCGCCAGTCACGGTCACGGCAAGCGCGCCATCTTCCTCTCCCTCTCAGCGCTATGGTAGCCCAGACTCGTGGAGCTGGACAAGCCTCTCTTCAGAAGCTCAAATTTCACGACAAGCTCGTAGGAAAGGGCCTTTCTACGGATGTCCTTCTAAAGAAGTTGAAGAATCTCCACACTCAGCTCGCGGAGCTGGACCAAGACCGCGTCGATACAGCTACCCTTGCGACGGTCCGCAAGGAGTTGACCCACAACACTATTCTCCTTCACAAAGATAGAGGAGTCAAAGCCCATGCTGCTTGTTGTCTGGCCGATATTCTCAGACTGTTCGCCCCTGACGCCCCTTATACACACAACGAACTTCGCGACATCTTTCAATTCTTCTTCCGCCAACTCTCCACGGGCTTACGGGGCTCAGACTTCCCTTACTACAATGAGTACTTTCATCTTCTTGAATCGTTGTCGACTGTGAAGAGTGTCGTGCTTATTTGCGATCTCCCAAACTCGGAAGAACTGATGGTCGATATCTTTCGTGACTTTTTTGCCCTTGTTCGCCATGATCTCTCCAAAAAGATCGAGCTTCATATGGCAGATATTTTGGTGGCATTGATAGATGAAGCGACCTCACTCCCATCTGAGTTGATGGATATCATAATGGCGCAATTCCTCGATAAGAACGTGGTGTGTATATATCTCCCATCTCCTTCTCTCTGCGTATGCCGCCATACTCTGCCGGGTTCCATCGTGTCGCATGCTACCGTTCTAGTTTTTATCCATAACAGGGAAATTTGCCTGCAATGCTGACTACTCTCACTCCAGGGATTAGATAACCCCGCATTTCGCTTGGCAGTCCAAGTCTGCAACAACACCTCAGATAGGCTTCAGCGGCATGTTTGCCAATATTTCACGGAGATCATTGTCCAGCATGCGCCAGATGAGGAACTCGACGACATTCGAAAAGCGCACGAACTCGTGAAACAGCTCAACAAGTCGTGTCCCTCTCTTCTCCACTTGGTCATTCCCCAATTGGAAGAAGAGTTACGGGTAGAAGACCTGTCACTACGTACTATGGCAACTCATGTCCTGGGGGAGATGTTTGCGGATAAAGGAGGCGCTGATCTTGTGCGGAAATATCCAACAACGTGGAACTTCTGGAATCTCAGACGAAACGACAAGTCTCCTGCGGTCCGCTTAGCCTTCGTGGAAGCCACTCATGGTCTACTGGTTGGCCTCCCCGAACAAAGGGACTTTATAGAAGGTTGTAATCTCGGTTGTTCTCTAGCGGCCGAAGTTTATATATGGAGCACAGAAGCCCTGAACGCCAAGTTACTCGATCCTGACGAGAAAGTCAGAGCTGCTGTCTGTAAATTGTATTCGCAATTGGACTACGAAACGGCCTTACACCATGTCTCGGAGATGCAGCTCCGGCGTGTTGCTGAACGGGGTCTTGATAAAAAGGTAACTTTCCCCTGCCTGTGACTCTGCACATCGTTCACGAAGTCTCAGCACTCTGTTCGTATTGAAGCCCTCAACAGTATTGGGAAGCTATACAGCCTCGCGTATCCCGAAATGTGAGCGTTTCTACCCGCTCACGGCCGTGGTCTTATTTGTGTAAGTGAAAATGGCGACCAGGGTGCAATCAAACAGTTTTCTTGGATCCCAGAATCTCTTCTTCAGATGAGCCAATCACAAGAGGTCAAGTAAGATTGCTTTACATAATCTTGAGTTCACCCACGTAAATTACTGCGTCTAGGGTCGCCGCCGAAAACTCTTTAGCTGAATACGTCTTCCCCCTCATCGCGTCGTCTGCCAAAGATACCGAGATAGAGGAACCCATCTGGACGGACAGGCTTCTCACGACAATGAAATTCCTCAATGAGAGATGCAGAAGCTCTCTTATTAGCTTTTCTGGACTTAAGATCACGCAAGTACAGCCCAGCACTCTGCTATTCGTTCGCTGAGTGTAGATATAGTCGCCCATCCATCTACGAACGTTTTGTTCAGTGCTGCAGAGAGAACAACGTAGGTCTGATTTCGGGGTCGGACCATCGTGCAGAAGGTTGAATACTTAGGTAGGGTGGTATCATCGATGAAAACGAGGAGGAGACGATCCGCAAGTTCAATGCTTGTGTTCAAAGGCTTTCGAGTACGTGCTACTGTCACACAAACACATGCGTTGACACTCTTTCAGCGACGTTCCCCGAACCACAAAAAGCTGCCGATGATCTTTGCGCATTTGCTAAATTGAATGAAGGCCGCCTTTATAAGCTCCTGGAAACTTGTATGGACACCCAGACCAGTCTCAAATCCCTAATCAAATCATCGGTATGACCCTTTGCCTGACCATTACGTTTGCCCGCTCAACCTTTGCTCCAGCGGGAGTTTCTCCGACGCATAGAGCAGTCATCAGCGGGGATACTTCCGACCTTTGCTGTGTTTCTGCGAAGGGCGAGCCTTCGTCTAATCAACCAATCCTCAATCCCGTCTCTATTGCGATACTTGCAGCGATGTGACTCCACAGGTGATGGATACAGTACCAGTCAGGCGCAGCTTCTCGCAAACAATGCACACGCAATATTGACCTCCATCTCCAAGCACTGTCCGGTCATCTACAAAGCCCACCTCGGTGAGTTGACTAAAGCCATTGCTGACGAGAGGAACCCGCGACTTGTCGGGGTCTGCCTCCAAGCCCTGGCTGCCCTCGCAAGATGGGACAAAAGTTTTGCACCTGGCGACAAGTACGATCCTAACCTTCCTTTCATGTCATCATATCTAACAATTTCTGGAAGACGGACAACCGAGCGAGTCATGCGGTTTGCCCTGGACTCCGATCATCGACGAGCCAAATATTCTGCTAGGTTGCTTGCTACGTTACAAAATAAAGAGAGCCTTTGTACAGACATTATCAACGTATGATTTTTACCTCATCGATTTCCTAATGATTCCTTCATCCAATTTTTAGGCTATCTCTGGAGATCTTGACAACGCAGACGATCAAAAACTTGTTGCCCATATCTCAGTCTTGACAGAACTCGCACAGACAGCCCCTGATGCCTTTGAGAGCAAAAGCGAAGTTATCATGAACTTCATTGTAAAGCAGATCCTCATGAGTCCAAGTCCTCCGGATCCAGTCTGTGTTCCTTCGATTTGCCCTGCGCGTGTGGTCTCACTGATGCCGTACGAATAGGGCGACATGGATGTTGATGTCGAATGGGTAGAAAGAGCCGACGTACCCCCTTCCTTAAGCCAGAGAGTCTTGGCTCTCAAGGTCTGCAGAAATCGCTGCTTGGCCCATGCTGAGTCGGATACTGCATTGGACATGGCGATGCCTGCACTCAAAATGTTCTTTGCACTGTTGGAGAACGGTGGCTCACTTCATGGAGAAAGCGATGATGAGTTCGTTGCCCTTTCCAGGGCTAAGCCCGGTTAGATCGAGACCAAGCTAACGGTATCAATCACAGTCCAAAGGTCAAAGCCCGCATGCGGTTACAAGCAGCTGTGTCTCTGTTGCACCTTTCGACAGTGCCAAAGTTCGCGGCTATCATCACAAACAATTTCGTGTCGCTCGCCATCATGATACAGGTTTGTTTCGGCGTTTTACCGTTTTTCCCGCATTCATAGTACATGCAGGATCCTTGTTATCAAGTTCGTGACGAGTTCCTGCGCAAATACATCTCTCTCGCCACCCATCAACAATTACCCCCTCACTTCAACGTGATACCCTTTTTGACCGTCCATGATCCGGAAGCAGATATCAAGAACATGGTTCGTGAGCACCCACTACTACTCAAGCAAGACTCATTATCTTCAGGCGAAAGCATACGTCTCTCTGGCATATCGTGCCTCACCCCCAGGTTTTTTTTTCGAACACTTCACTGTTGACTGTGCTGAGCACTGCTCTGCACCAGGTGCCAAGATGAACTACTTCGAGATAATCTTCGTTCAGTTCCTTCATCTGCTCGCACATCACCCCGATTTCTCTCTCACTCAGGAAAGTTTGCCCGACATGGCGAAGTACGTCTACCTCTTATATTTCTAAACGCTGTCCTCCTACGTGATCTTTGGCAATAGATATATCGAGTTTTACCTCGAGTCTGTGGCTTCTGCAGAGAATGTTTCGTTACTGTATCATCTGTCTGGAAAGGCAAAGACTGTCCGCGACTCAGAATCCCATCTGTATAGCGAGGTTCGTCGACCTGTAGACTTGCTCTTCCGCAAAGCTGAGGCTCACGGGATGTCAGAACCTCTATGCCTTGAGCGAGCTCGCTCAGCATATCATCAAAGATATGGCGAAGCGACACTCGTGGACCCTGCAGAGTTTCCCCATGAAGGTCAAATTGCCTACGGGTATTTTACGTCCTTTGCCCAACGTGGAGGCGGCAAATAAGGTACCCTCATGCAATGCTTATCACTTCGACCACCTGATCTCCCACACAATGTTCAACACAGATCCTGAAGCAAGTGTTCCTCCCGCCGGGGGCATTAGACTGGCTGGGCAATCAGACGAAGTCAGCAAAAGGCAACGCCTCCGATGTTAGAACCCTCGAACGGCCCAAACCTGTCCGCAAGTCCGGAGAAAAGCGCAAGAAAAACGGCGGTCGGACAAATGGTCACGCAAAGTAAGTTTCCCGCGTATGCCTTTTTTTCCTGTGCTAATCACTTGTATACACTAGGCGACCGCGAGGCAGTGGCCGTTATAGGCGTTTGGGGGACAGCAGTGATATCTCTGATGGACACCTCGACTCTGATAACAGCGAAGAGAATATCGATGACAACATAAATGACTCCGCTGACATGCAGTCAACATTGAGCTCAGAGGATGATCCCGCGGAGAACCGACGACCCGGACGAGATGCACGGACACGCGCGAAGGTTGCCCTCGTTCTTGACTGTTACAGTTCACGCTAACCATTCAAGCCAGGCGAAAATAAAACAACACGTGCAAAAAAAGGTCGGGAGAAAAAGCTGAACAACTTGAACAGTTGTCTCTAATATATTGAGCTCGTTTATGAGCTGTCGTATTTAACACCCTGCCCACTTTCCCTCTTCTATGTATTCTTAGTATTTCTGTATCGCATTTCCCGTCACCTATGCTATCTAGTTATCAATCCGCTTGTCTGTCACTTTATTCGGTAAGTACGGTTTGTGTAGTGTGTGTGTCTGCGGCTGAACAATTTGATCGAATTTGTCCTCTGTCCATCTTTGAAGTTTGAAGCTTTTTAGTGCGACGCTGGACAGACTGAGAGTCACCGTCGAACCAAAACTCTGCTAACGTCTGCACTTAAGGTCATTGCCATTTTGACTGTCCCGATGTCATCCGTGTCTAATTACTGTACGGGTACGGGCATTCGAGCGCTCATCAATCATCTAGTGAGCAATAAGCACAAGTCTGAGGGTAATTGCCAAAACGATCATACTGTGCCATGCTGACACAACAGAACAGAGACTGTTGTCCCCCCTCTTGAACACATGGTGTGAACCCATTACGACTGCTAAGTACATCCAGAAAGACGCCCAATAAGTATTTGCACAGCACCGGCCATTTCACTATTCCGAGTCTACTCGGAACTAACGGAAATTCTTCTGCGCACAGTACATCCTTCTCCATTACTGTATGACAGACACAGACACGTCACGCCACTAATAGCCCTAGCCCACTTCTGTGAGGTGCTGTGTCTGGGTCCTCGGGGTCATATGGGTCACATGGATTGTGGAGGAGTGGATATACTTAGACCCGGCCTGTGAGTGAACGGTATCTTTGTCCAAGTAGGTCGTCCGACACTCCTCCTTCAATGGCGAACATGTCAGAGAGTAACGGCAAGAACGTTGTCGTAATTGGCGCTGGTGTGTTGGAATCAAGTAATTTATAAAACGCACTTGATTCACCCCCGCAGGTGTCATCGGGTTGAGCACAGCAATCAAGGTTCAGGAGAGGGAAGATTACTCTGTAACGGTTCTCGCCGAAACGTTCCCGACCGACTCAAAGTGCATCAAATATACAAGCCATTGGGCAGTAGGTTCCCCATGTCTCAACGGCGTGTGTATTGTTGATAGCAGCGCAGGGAGCGCATCATGTATCTGCTGCTGCCGCCGGTGATTTGAGGCTGCAAGGTCAGTACTCGTCTACGTTCAGCCGCTGTTCAGAAGGAGAACCTACCAACTTGTCTTAGACCTAGAAAGGAAAACGTTTGATATCATGTGGGAAATGTCGACCCCAGGGGGCGAGGCAGAGGGTTGCTTTCTGCGCTCGCCCCAAACCGACTACTACGCAGCAAAGGAGGGAAATTCTGATCTGCTTTCCTTCTACCCTGACGTACGTAAGTCAATTTATAGAACAGCTGACTTTGCCTATCTCGATTTAGTTCCAACGCTTGGAAGCTTCCGCATATGCATGTGTACCGGAGGCGGTTTCCGCCGTCTCTTTTTCCACACTCAACATCAATACGCCGGCATACATCTCCTACCTTCTCGCACGGTTTTTGAGCCGCGGGGGTCGCATTGTGCGCGCTTCCGTTCAACACATCGCAGAAGTCTTGGAGGGTGGCGTGGAGGCGTTTACAGGAGGTAAATTCAAGGCCCGGCCAGTCGATGCCTTGATTATCTGCGTGGGACTTGGGGCACGCACGCTGGGAGGTGTAGAAGACAAGGACGTGTATCCCGTTCGTGGGCAGACGGTACTACTGCGAGCCCCGTGGATCGAAGGGGGACGATCTTTGGTAGTCGAGTCAGTGGCAAAAACCTATATTGTCCCTAGACGGGATGGCACGGTGGGTCATTTACTTCCTTGTCCAGTTCGGATCACAGTAATATTTGCTCCTACGCAGGTCATAGTCGGCGGAACAAGGGTGGCAAACGATTGGTATGCCCAAAAGGCGCCTAACGGGGTCTCACTGATGATAAATTGTCAGGTTTCCTAAAGCCCGCCCAGAAACAACCATTGACATCCTCGAACGCGGCCTCGCACTGTATCCGGAACTCGCACCACCCTCGATACGCGATAAACGGGAGCCGACCATCGAAGACCTAAAACCACTCATCATCGAAGAAGGCTGTGGCCTTCGTCCTACGAGAAAGGGTGGGATACGTATCCAGAGCGAGTGGGTCGCTGTCCCTGGCTCCGAGGGTCACGTGGTGCCCATAATTCACAACTATGGGTATGATTTCCCTCAGAGGCGGAAACATTCACTGAGCCGCACTGACAGTCATGGTGGATACGGTTTCCAAACCTCATGGGGCTCGGCCCTGGCCGCTCTAACATTGCTTGAAGGCGCGTTCGCAAAAGACTAGCGTATAGGCAGAACTGGTTGTTGGGTGCTTTCGTTAAATTTTGAATGTATCGTTTCTGTTCATAGACTACGACTGCGTCGAAGGGACGCCAAACCACCATCGAAGTAACTTATATCTGCCAGAGCTATCACGATCAAAGTCTGCGCGCCCAACAAAAGGGCGTTTGGCAAGAAGGAGAGGCATCCAGTGGACATCGTCAGGCCACATAGAATCGTACGGTATGGGAGGGAGAGTTTCGTCTGATGTCAGTGTAGTCTCGGGTTCTTTGTCAGTAGCGGAGAACCACTCAGGTCGCATCTCCTCTGTCCTAAACAAGCCTGAATCACTGATAGGCGACGCGACAAGTAAAGGAACAAACTCGATCAAAGTTCCACTGTAGGCATCTGCTCGATAGATCTCGATCTGAAATGCCCATTCTGGGCCTCCCTTGGTGACAAAAAGTAACGTTCCGCAGTGTTCCAATGAAGCCTCGATGCCGCATTCCTCCTTGGTGAGAAAAGGTGCGGTGAGATGGCCGATAAGGTACACATAAACCCTGACTGGACAAACCTTTAGTTCTCGAGCGGCCGCCTGCGCAGGAGATTCGCCCGCCTCTACTTTACCACCGAAACCATTGTACCTGAGCGCGCGTGCTCCAATTAATTATTGGTGAATTTCATGGAAGGATGCGCAGGCTCACCAGTGCGCACCGAAACCGCGCTTCTTGTATCCGAGGAGAATCTGTATCAACGCGATTTTGAGTATAAGAAGCGAGTGAAGGTTCAAGCAATGATAACCTTCTGAGGTGGGCCAGGGGAGATAATAAACGAATTTGTGTACAGTCTCGTTGAGCTGAACGTCATCCAGTCGTGCTCACCCCCATTGGAGGTCTCTATATATTCGAGTTGTGGATCCCGAGTCAAACCGGGGGGTAGAGACGCGGACATACCGGTCATGGCCACGGTGGCACTGACACGGTCATATTTGAAGCTGACATAAGCAACCACCACCCTTGTCCCCTTTCGTCGCAACTGTTCCATCATCCGTCCTGCTCTTTCAGTTCCCTGAGGCTAGCGGATACGGTCCCAAGGCCATTTCACCCCTTTAATGCCCCAAGGTTCTAGCAAACGCGCGGCACCAACCTCTCCAGCTGGCGCGTATGCACGGCCGAGAAAGAGACAAGAGAGGAGCTCGTCTCCGGAAGAGGGCGAGCTAGATGATGCTGACCTTCCGGAATCTTCGAACATTCCATCCTCGCTCCTCCCTTCTGCCCCAGAAATGCCTCTGCCTGTGTCAGGGTACTCTGTTAAGGTCAAGCTCCCTTTCAAGACAAAGGTGAATCCGTCTGCAGATCTTGGGCCCGTGTCAGGTCTACCTGACTGTTCTAAGAGTGGAGTCGTGTCTGCAAATTCTGACTACTACCGGCCACCTGTGCGACCTATGTTGGGTGGGCGGAGCCCTGATATGGAGGCTGGCAGGGGGGGCAGGGAAAACGGGCAAGTCCCCAGCAGGAGCTGGAAGGGCCGCCCTCAGAATAATGAACCCTCGTATCGTGATCGCAATCTCTCCAACAGACATCCCGATCGTTCACCTTCGCGTTCTTCACCGGGCTCTCCTGACGGGGACTATGGCCGACCTAGCAGGTCAAAAACTTGTGCTAGATCCCGGTCCGGATCCTCTGCGCGTTCTTCATCCGGCTCCAGATCCTCGTCGAGAAAGCGGACCCACAGATTGCCTCCTCACCGCTTTGGTAGAGGTTCACCATCACCGTTACACTCCCGTCGTGATGGGACACCAGACCTCCGCGACTTGCGTGACCGCTTCGATAAACAGACCCACCTTCGTTATGATTCCGCCAGTAATCGGCGTAACGGCGAGCGCGCCCAGTATCGGAGGGACCCACCCGGCGATTACTATGCGGGCGACTACTATGATTCGCCAGGACCATCGTATCATGACTACTACGGCCGTGACCACGAAAGAGATCGTTATGGGCCCCGGTATGAATCCGCCCGTAGCCGGGCTATCGATCACTACCGTCCAGCCTCTCCGAGACAAACGTCCTTACCTCGGCGTCCGCGCTCACCGTCGCCGTATTCAGCTCGGACCCCTCCTCAACCCAGATTACCTCCACCACCCTCTCCCCCTCAGACTGAACTTCAAGTACGAAATTCTACAATCTCCATCCCGCTCCCCAAAAAGCCCCCTCCACCTGCAGTGCCCTGTTCTCCTCCCTCTATGCCCCTTCTGCCTACTCATTCACTCGACGACATTGGCGAGCGCGGAAATGAAGCCCACGCCCGTTCTCCAGAGAAAGATACCTCGCGAGTAGGTGAGAAGCCTAAAGAACACCTATCCTCGGCTCAGCCTTCCCGCCCACTTCGACCTCCTCTCCGTCGCTCACGCGAAGAAGAGTATAAGGCCTATGGGCGAACCTTCGTGGGCTCTGGGCAACATGATGACTACGATGCGATGACAAAACTAGGCGAGGGTACCTTTGGGCATGTCTTCTTATTCCTTCCTTCCCGTGCTCAAGGCTGACGGTCTTCTCAGGGAGGTCCACAAGGCAAAGCACCGCCCGACTGGCAAACTCGTTGCGTTGAAGCGCATCCTCATGCACAACGAAAAGGAGGGAATGCCAGTAACAGCATTACGAGAAATAAAAATACTCAAGGCTCTCAGGCATTCCAACGTGGTGGAGCTGCTAGACATGTTCGTTGTTCGCAGTACGTTGTCAATCATCTCGTGGCTTGGCCATCGTTGATCAGATATAGGTAATGGGAAGGATAAGCCGTTGTCCGTGTATATGGTATTCCCGTATATGGACCATGATCTGGCTGGGTTATTGGAGAATGATCGCGTCAAGCTACAACCAAGCCAAATTAAGCTGTATATGAAGCAACTTCTCGAAGGTACAGAATACATGCATAGAGTGCGCTTTTTATCTTTGTCCGATTTGTGTGCCATTTGATGTTTTATCCACAGAATCACATTTTACATCGTGATATGAAGGCAGCTAATCTCTTAATCTCGAATAGTGGGTCTTTGCGCATCGCGGACTTCGGTCTCGCACGATCATACGATCCTAGCGCAGCAACCGTTGCTACAAACTCTGGGAGCTCACGCGGTAAGGAGCGGCGCTACACAAACTGCGTTGTGACGCGGTGGTACCGTCCTCCTGAGTTACTCCTTGGGGCGAGAAATTATGGTGGAGAAATTGACATGTGGGGTGTAGGGTATGCCTTCGACCATCCTTGTTCTTGCGTTGTGCTTATGGTCGATCTCAGGTGTGTACTCGGGGAGATGTTCCTACGGCATCCCATTCTTCCCGGAAATTCGGACCTGGATCAGCTTGAAAAGATATGGCAAATGTGTGGTACCCCCAACCAACATACTTGGCCAAACTTCGATACTCTGCCAGGGTGTGAGGGCGTCAAGCATCACAATCAGCACCCGAAACGGCTTAAATCCGTCTTTGAACAGTCAGTTACCACTATAGTCTCGTTATTCTTCTTTGCTGACACAAAGTTCGCGAGATTTGGAGCAGAGACTTGCGATCTTATCGATAAGTTGCTCACTTGTAATCCAGTGGAGCGCATTTCTGCGTCACATGGGCTTGAACACGATTATTTCTGGACGGATCCACTTCCTGCTGATCCCAAAACGTGCCGTTCCTGTAGTTCTGCTTATTCTAAGTCCTCTTCTCATTTTTTCTCCCCTAGGCTACCTATTTATGAGGCATCTCATGAATTCGACAAGCGTGGGCGCCGCCAACAGCCCCCACAAGTCCCCGTCGCACCACCGCGTCCTCCGGAACAACCGCGCTTCCCACCACCGCCAACGATCAGCAACCCTCCCCTCTATTATAACCGCGGCCCTCCCACGCGAGATACTTTCCGCGCTCCACCAGTCGCCCGACCTGGTAACCCCCCACCTGGATATCAGCAGTCGTACCCTCAGCCTCCTGAATATAGAAATGGAGCGCCGATGAACCTCCCTCCTATTCATTACCCTGCACAGGGTCCCCCCCCAGTACTATATCAACTACCGAGTGTGCCCACTGGTCCGCCGCAGGCTGCTCCTTGGGACCATAAGTCCCGGATTTCGCATCTGCCCCGACGCCCCCCGATGCCAATGGGTGTGGATCGTCCCGGTGATAGTCGTTCCAGTGGAGGAGGTCGCGACAGTAATCAACGCGCACGGGGGGAACGAGATCGCGACCATGGAGGATTGAACTACGGTTGATTCTGTCTTTATGGGTTATGACTACATGTAGCATCTGGTCT
>WNGR01001960.1_pt1 | contig 22683 bp, 21 predicted proteins | sample 5407581 | NCBI WGS metagenome assembly WNGR01 (sample SAMN13153383, study PRJNA577476) | soil metagenome | isolation source: 80 cm soil or saprolite under Garry oak tree replicate 2 | place: USA:California | collected 2016-06-15
GGCTACTTCCTGGGCGACTACCAGGGGCTCGCGAACGACGGCACCGCGTTCAAGTCGTTGTTCGTGCAGACCAACAGCGGCGACACGAGCAACCGCACGGACGCGTTCGCAACCACGATCACGCCATAGGGCCATAGATAGGCGCGTGGAGGGCCGCGCCGGCGGCGAGGCCCTCCACAGCGGCCAGCGGCAGCTGCTGGCCCTGTTCAGCGCGATGCGGAGCGATTCCCTCGCCATGCGGCGCACGCTGTGGGCAGGGGAACCCCGGATCCCAGGCCATAAAGGACATTCTGGGCGGCTCGCCAGCAAAGCTCCGCGGACAACCGGCGCGCACGAATCGGCGTTCTGTCCCTATGAGGCGCTTAGCGCACTACTCTCTATGTTTCACTCTCCGTAACGGCCGGGCGGCTTGGGTCGTAACCTTCTCCGCAGATCAGCCCTCGCCGAGAAGCTGGTCACCATGATCGACCGGGTGGAAGCGACGACCCGCGAGCGGGACTTCGCCGACGTGGTGCTGCTGACCCGGCGCCACCCGATCGCAGCACCGGAACTCCTGGCCGCATTGCGGGCCACCGCGAACCATCGCCAGAGCATCCTGCGACCGCTGGAGCCGCCCCCGGTACGCTTGCGGGCCTACAAACCGCTGGTCTCTGTACGCCGGGCCATCGACTCCAGCCAAGCTATCGATGAGGACGAGCGCGCCTGGCTCAAAGAACGCTGTGCGCAGGTCCCTGGCGCGGGCTGCATCGAGGATTCCCGTCGCAGCTTGCCTGAGCGAGAAGCGTGGCTAATGCGGGCCGTCTGCTCCGGCTCGTGAGGCTATCTCGTTGATCTTCTTCTCATACCAGGTTGAGGTGACAATGTAGCCGACCAGAACTCTCAGTACCGTGAATGCGATCATAACGGTGCCGGCGATCACTTTCGCTGCCTGGATAGTGGCGGGATCGCTGGGGGTGCCGTGAAGGCCGCCGGCCACATTGTCGATCAGCCTCCCGACGGGCCCGCCCAGATGGCTCAGCGAGACCAGCCCGGCGCCTAGTAACAGCTTGGTGAGCCAGTCACTGATCTCGGCCAGGTTGGAGCTCGGCGAGAACATGTCAGCTGACAGGTGAACCTGGCCTGAGGAAACGATCCTTGGAACACCTACGAGAAACCCCGCCAGGAAGCCGGTCAGTAGAGCAGCCAGGGCCGTTAGCATGCCAACACCTATGTAGGACCAGTGGGAGCCTGGCGTGCTAAACGCGTATATCCATGCTGTGCCGCCCAATAGGATGCCCAAGGCCACAAGGGCAAGCCACGTCGTGACGTGACTAAGGCTCTGCAGCCAGGAAAATCGCCGCGAGGTGCTATCGCTCAGCGTGGCCGGGCCTGTAGTCATTGTTCGGTTCTTCCTTGTTATCACAAAGAACGAGTGATAGCTAAGTTTCATCCTTCCGGCGCACCATCGCAAGTATCAGCGCACTTGATTAACGAAAACGCCAGCGCGGCCTGAACTGGCGGTGGACTGGACCAAGCTTGATCCAGGGATCCCGCGATGCGGAACTGTGTGGCAAGGGGCTGCGTCGGTTCTTCCGGCCAGCACGGCGGCTTCCCCGCGCGCGGGGAAGCCGCCGTGCCCGCCATGGTCAGTTACTGCCTGGCGAAGAACACGTCAGGGTCGTTGCGACCGTCTGGGAACAGGAAATCGCTCACGTGGTCGCGGTTATCGCCCCAGGCGAAGTAATCGTGCGATCCGTGGCTGACGTTGGCGATGTAGTCACCCATATAGCCGGGGGCGATGATCGGGTCGAACTGCGGGATCGTCAGCGTGCCACGGAAGGGTTGCGAGGTCACCCTCCTGGTGGTGAATGACGTGCCGTTGAGCGAACTGGCGATGAGCACGTCGAGGGTGTTGTCCGCGTTGCGGTGATAGTAGAGCAGATGCAGGCCCGTGCTGTCAGCGGAGAGTGCGGGCTGCACCTCGTCGCCGCTGCCACCGGTGACAAACGACACCGACCAGGTGGACCCGCCGTTGGTGGATTTGGCGAGCCGAATGTGGCTCCTGCCCTGGGCGCCGTCGTTCCATGCGACATAGATGGTGTGGCCCAGGATGGCGGGCGAGGGGAATTCGATGGTACGCATGTACCGTCCGGGACCCAGGAACAGCTCCCCGTCGGGGACCGCCGGAGTGATGTTGGCGATCTTCACCCCACGCCCGAACGTCTGGCCGCCGTTGGTGGACTTGAAGATCGACTCAGAAAACAGCGTGGGCGCCGTCCCGGTGCAGTTGGGGTCGTTGACGGCGATCTTCTCAGCGGTCACGTAGAGGGTGCCTGTCGCGCTGTCGACGATCGGCGTCGCGCCGATGTACTGCTGGAACGAGCACCCGGTCATGGGCAGGATGAATCTGTCCGCGTAGGCAAGGTGCCAGGTCTTGCCGCCGTCGGTGGAGCGGGCGACCGGCAGGCCGGTGAAGGCCTCGTTGGTCTGGCTGTTGAAGGAGAAGTCGTCATAAGTTACGTAGAGGTTGTCGCGCGTCTTCACCACCGGGTCCGGGCCGGCAGCGAGCGCGTCCTTGTCGCCGGTGTAGCCGATGCTGAACGGCGGCCGGTACACGGGAACCGGGGCGCTCCAGGTCCTGCCACCATTGGTCGACTTGGCGACGACGACGTCCAGGTTGAGGTTAAAGAAATCCAAGGCCAGCGTTGAGTAGTACATCGCGCCCGTGCGGTCGCTTGCCATCCACGGGTCGCCGAAGTTCACGAACTCTGGGGTGTTGGGCAGGTCACCGCCGTCGGTGAAGCTAGCGCCGCCGTCCGTCGAGTATGAGTACCCCGTCAGGTCGCTTGCGGCCGTGAGAGCCAGCCCGCTCTGCTGGCTGTCGTTGTAGCCGACCGCGACATTCGACCCAGCCACGGCGATCGTGGTCTCGCTCTGCGTGGTCTGGTCGATCTCGTGGGTGTCCAGCGCCGGATCGTTGACCCGGACATTCGGAAGGTTCGCGGACGGCACAGCCGGTGCTATCGCCTGCGCGCCGCTGGTTGCTGGCCCGGACGGCCTGCCCGCGGCGAGCCCTTGGCTTAGCTGCCTGTCCCCCGTGGCCTGGATGTGCAGGGCAGCCTGGGCTGGCGCCGTCATCAGTTGCGCCGCTTCGGTCTTCAGGAGGTGCTGTGCAACCTGCTGCCTGGCTAAATTAGTCGGGGTTGTGCTGGACGTGCCGGCGAAGGCGCCGGTCAGCGCGGCCGTGCTCGTTAACGCAATCGCGACGGCCAGGATGGATACGGCCACGCCTCTGCGGCGATGGCCAAGGATCGAGCGAATCATCTGTGACAACCCTCCTCGTAGCGATGGACACGTCGGCAACGGGAGAGCCGCGGCGGAGGAGGTGGGCCAGCGAGCGCGAGTGCGCCCGCTCATCGGGCGCGCCGAGCACGCTGGTAGGGAGCTAGCCCCGCGACGCGTCCACTCACGCCCCCGATCTAGAGAACTGCCGTTGATCAGATACCCGACATTAGGGTTTTGTCAATATATTAGCCCCCGCCGGCTCGATGACGCTGCGCATCGAGCTCGGGAGAGCAAGCACGCGGGCCATCTCAATCTCCAAGGACAGCCACCGGTCCAGGACAGCCAAGCCGAGTGCGGCGCTGATGGCGATCATGTGCTCGTCGCGGCTCGCGTTTAGGCAGCTGGCTATATTTGTGGTGCGGATCCCGGCCGAGCACAGCTGAAGAAACAGTCAGCGCTGGACCGAGGTCATTCCTGAGCACGGATGCGCAGAGGAGTCTCGTCATCAAAGCAGGTCAAGTTGCGTCAGCCTCGCTGTGCGCTGATCGGCAGCCGGCACAAGCCAAGCTGAGATCGGCGAGTTCCGCGTGACAGGCGGGAGCGAGGAAGCGGTAGCCGCCGCACAGGCAGTGACCACGGCGGCGCGGGCGGCGCACGCTGGTGCCCAGGTACTCAGGCAGATGCCCGACGATGCCCTCGACGAAGCGCTGGGCGCCATCGCGGCGCGGCTGGAACGGCAGTCAGCCGAGGTAACAGGTGCTAACGCCGAGGACATACGGGCGGCCCGCGCCGAGGGCCTTGCAGACGCCTTTGTCGACCGGCTGATGCTTGACGGCGACCGGATACGCGCCATCTCCGGGCAGCTGCACGCGCTGGCACGGGTACCTGCCGAGCCGGCCCAGTTTCATGTCCGCGATCTGCCCGGCGATCTCGAGTTGCGGGAACGGCGCAGGCCGGTCGGCGTGATTGGCGCCAATTTCGAGGCCAGGCCCAACGTCGTGGTGGACATCGCATCCCAGCTGATCAAGTCGCGCAACGCGGGAGTGCTGCGGACAGGCTCGACCGCGCTGCGGTCAGCCTGTGCGCTCATCGACCAGGTGGTCGGTCCCGCGATGCGTGATACCGGGCTCGATCCGAGGGCCATCCAGCTGCTCAGGGTTCCCGGCCGGGAGAGCGCGTTCGCCCTGGTGCGGCAGCCACAGCTGATCCCGCTTGTCATACTGCGCGGTAGCGGCGCCAGCACCAGGGCGCTGGCGCGCGAGGCGGCGCTGCACGGGGTCAGGACGCTGGCGCACGCCGACGGCGGAGCTGTCATCTACATTGATCCGTCTGCCGACGAGAATCTCGCCCTGGCGCTGATCGAGAGCAGTCTCGACAGGCTGGGCGTCTGCAACAGGCTGAACCTCCTGCTCGTCCATCACGAGAAGTGGGATTCCGTGATGCCGCCTGTTACAGATCTTGCTAAGCGCTTGAACATCAGCCTTTCGCTGCCGCCACATGCGCACGCGCTGGGCCATGAGTGGGCGCTGGATGCGGGCCGCGAAGCCACGATTACCGTGGCCAAGGCAGCCAGCGCGCAGGATGCCGCCGAGATCGCGAACAGGGAGACGTCCGGCCTGGCCGCATCCGTTGTGGCCGCCGACGAGGATGCAGCGAACCGGTTCCTGGATGGCTACGCGGGCAGTGGCGCGTTCTGGAACGCTAGCCCGCGCCTGCTCGACGGCTTCAAGCTGCTGGCCGTGCCGGAGACGGGGATCAACATTGACGTCGTTCCGGGGCCGCGCGGCCCGGTGACCTTCAGGGACCTGTACCTACGGCAGTACGCCGTGGTGCCCAGGGCGAGCTAGCCGGCAGCGATGCTGCCTGCCCGCATCAGCGTCAGTCACCTGACGGGTAGACGACGAGCGATTCCCTGTGCACAGCGTGAATATTCCTGAACCTCCGGCGTGCTGCCGGCTCGCTCGGCACGTGGCCGAGCATGAACCCCTTGTCCAGCAGGATCGCGGCACACAGCTGCGGCTGGGCGAGCATGAACGAGTCGGCAAGCTCGGCAGTCCGGTCTGCGGAAAGTGCGGCCAGCTGGGCCAGCGCCTCCTTGCTCGCCCGGGAGCTACCTGCGGCCAGTTCCCTGCAGTCCTCGAACTTGCCGGGGTCCGTCAGCGCTACTACCGCGGCCACGCGATCACCGTCGGTGCCAGCTGCGGGCACCGGCGCGTGCCGCAGCCGCAGCATGATCGAGATGGCACAGGCGACCTCCTGCGGTGACAGGGCGCGCAGCAGCCGGAGGATGCTCGACGGCAGGGCCACCGAGCCGCGGCCAATCAGCCGTTCAGGATGTCGGACGTCCAGTAGCTCCACGACCGAGCCGGCGGCGAACTCCCCGTCGACGCGCTTGACGCCCGACAGGAACAGCGTGCTCCCGGTGCGCAGGCTGTGCTCGGCGTCTTTGTTGATGTAGATGGAGCCTGCCGAGTAGGCCATGCCGCCAATCCAGCGCTGCGATGGCTCCAGCCTGCTGCTGGCGGCACGGACGACCGTCCCCAGCCTGGCCCGCGGGTTGATACTCCTGGCCACAACGTTCGGCTCACGGGCCGAGCCGATGACGCACTCAATGCCGCAGCAGGCTGCCCGGGCCGCGGCGCTGAGCTTCGATCCCATCCCGCCTCGCCCGAGGCTGTCTGCCGTGACGCGCACAGCTCGCGCCTCATCTGGGGTGAGCCTGGAGATCCGGTCGCTGAAGGTCGAATCCCGGTAGGCAGCTCGGACATCGGTCAGGAACAGCAGCCGCGAAGCCTCGGCCGCGACGGATATCGCGACGGCTACCTGGTCATTGTCGAGTGCGGACAGCGGATCGGTCGCATCATTGCCGTTCACGACAGGAAGCAGGCCGCGGCCGAGGGCTTCGCGCAGCAGACTGCCGAGGTCGCCCATGGCTCTGGCCGACGCCAGGTCGCTGTGGGACACCAGGATCTGGCATACCTCGATCCCGACGGCCGCGGCGAGCTGGCGGTACATCGCCATCAGCGCCGGCTGGCCCACCGATGCCGGCAGTGCCATATCGATAGCCTGCGGCATCGGCTCGGTGCTTTCGTAGTGGCGGAGCGTCTCCTGCAGCGAGCCGATGAGGCGGGAGTACTCGCTGGCCGTGGCGGCGCTGGCTGCCCCGCCCGCAGTGCCCGGCGCCGGCCGCCCGGCGCCGGCCGCCTGCCGCATCGAGGACCTGACCGAGCCGACGAGCGCCCGCAGCGCAGGAGCCGCGCCGGCGGCCGGACCTTCGAATGAGAGGAGCCGCCGGCCTAGGCGCGCCGCCCCGGAAGTCACCAGGATGATCTCGTGCCCGGCTCGCTGTGCCGTCGCGATCTGAGAGACCAGGCCAGCGATGACGTCAAGCGCCAGCCCGTCGCCGCTGGCAATGGAACTTGAGCCGAGCTTGATTACCTGTCTGGTCACGGGCAACTCACGACAAATGCAGCGCTCTGGATGGGGCAACGGCGAGAGAACTGCCTGCCGGGCAGCCGCAAGCACACGCTACCACGGGCGCCAGGCGGGCCCCGCTCCGCGCGGTGGCAGGCTAGGGGGTGGGGCATCTGCCCGGTCTGCGCATGTTCGAGTCGATGGGTGGATTAGCCGGATGAGACGTACCCTGGCGGCGTGGCGCATCCAGAGGGTTCGCAAGCGATCAAGGTCGGTGTCGTGCTCGCCCGGCAACCGGACGACCTTGGCGAGTGGCTGGCCGATGGGGCGGCCTTCGAAGCCGCAGGCGCAGACGCGCTGTGGGTTGACTTCGCGCGAGAGCCCCAGCTCGATCCGCTCGCGTTGACAGCCGCACTTGCCGCTCTCACCTTCCGGTCGCTCCTGGTCACGACCCTGCCAGCGTCTGAAGGCCCAGCTATTGCCCGCACGCTTGACACGATCGAGCAGCTGAGCCACGGCCGCCTCAGGATCCTCGCTGACGCCGTCCCGTCCGGGGTGCTCGACGAAATTGCTCCCGGCCGGGATATCTTCCGCCGTATATCCGGGGACCCCGAGGTTTTCGAGCACGTGCCGGAACCAGATGAGCCGCAGCGCTGGGTCTCCATGCCTTCTCCAGACAGCCGGGCGACCTGGCGAGAGACACTCCGCGGCGCCGCCGAGCACGGCTGCAGCGGGCTGCTGGTTCCGGCCGGCCCGCGGCTCCTCGACATTCTTCGCAATCCGGATGACCCGGGCAACCGCCATGATCTTCAGCTCGCTCAGGGCTGAGCCGGGTGCGGCGGCAGGAACATAGTCAGCCGTAGCCCATTGACGCATCCCGGCGACCGTTTAGAATCCTTTTATCCCTAAATCTCGGTCACGGTCGCCAGTCAAATCGCGTCATCGACGCGCGGCCCCGAAGAACGGAGACGGACGTGGAGGTCACCCGGCGTCATTTCCTCCAGCTCAGCTCGGCGGGTGCAGGGGTGCTGGGAGTCTCGGCTCTCGGCTTCGACCTCGCCCAGGCCACGCGCGTCAGGCAGCATTTACGCATCGAGGGGGCGACCGTTGCCCATTCGGTCTGCCCGTACTGCGCCGTGGGCTGCGCGCTCCTCGCGTACACCAAGCAAGAACCGGGTGGCAAGATCAAGCTGCTCCAGATCGAGGGTGATCCGGACAGCCCGGTCAACGAGGGACGCCTGTGCCCGAAGGGCGCGACCGCCCTGCAGCTCGCTGTGTCCCGCCGGCGCGTCGCGAGCCCGCTCTACCGCGCGCCGGGGGCAGCGGAGTGGAGGCGCGTCTCCTGGGACTTCGCCCTGGACAAGCTCGCACGAAACGTCAAGACGTCACGGGACCGAACGTTCGTCACCATGGACGCCGACGGGAACGTCGTCAACCGCTGCGAGGGCGTCGCCTTCGCCGGCGGCGCCGCGTTCAGCTCCGAGGAGGGCTACCTCGCCACCAAGCTGATGCGCGGCCTCGGCCTCGTCTACCTGGAGCAGCAAGCCCGGGTTTGACACGGTCCCACGGTGGTCAGTTTGGCCGCCACGTTTGGCCGAGGGGCCATGACCAACCACTGGCGCGACATCAGGCACGCCGACCTGGTCGTGATCAACGGGGCCAACCCCGCCGAGGCGCACCCGGTCGGCTTCCAGTGGATCATGCGGGCGAAGCTCGAGCGGGGCGCGAAGATAATTCACGCCGACCCCCGCTTCACCCGGACCTCCGCGGTCGCCGACACGCACCTGCGGATCCGCACCGGCACGGACGTCGCCTACTTCGGCGGGCTGATCAACTATGTCCTCCAGAACGGGCTCTACCACCACGAGTACGTGGCGATCGCGACCAACGCCGCCTTCGTGGTGAAGCAGGGCTACGGGTTCAGCGACGGGCTCTTCAACGGGTACGACCCGCAGACGCGCCTGTACGACCCCACGATGTGGGCGTACGAAACCGGCGCGGGTGGCTTCGCCAAGACCGACATCAACCATCCCCGCTCGGTGCTCAACCTAATGCGCCAGCATTACAGCCGGTCCACCCCGGAGATGGTCGAGCGCATCACCGGCATCCCGAGGGACCAGTTCCTCGAGGTGGCGAAGCTCGTGGGCCAGATGGGGCGGCCGGACAAGGTGATGACCATCATCTACGCCGTCGGCCTCACCCACCACACCACCGGCGTGCAGCTCATCCGCTCCGGGGCGGTGCTGCAGCTGCTCCTGGGCAATATCGGGCGGCCCGGCGGCGGCATGAACGCCGAGCGCGGCCACGCCAACATCCAGGGCAATACCGACCACGCGATCTCCTGGGACATCCTGCCCGGGTACCTCAAGGTCCCGGCGCCCGGCCAGCGCACCGTCGCTGACTACGTGGACCAGAGCGCGAGCAAGCAGTTGCGGCCCACCGCCGTCAACTACTTCGGCACGAACTACAGCAACTTCATGGTGAGCCTGCTGAAGGCGTGGTACGGCGGGGCGGCCACGAAGAAGAACGAGTTCGCGTTCGACCACGTGCCCAAGCCAGCGGGGAACTCCTCCTGGCTCTCGATCTTCGATCAGGCGCTCCAGGGGAAGATGGAGGGGGTGATGCTGTCGGGCATGACGGCGACGAGCATCGGGCCGGACTCCAACCAGGTGCTGCAGGCGCTCTCGAACCTCAAGTGGCTGTGCGTCATGGACGCCTTCCCCACCACGAGCTCGGAGTTCTGGCGCGCCCCCGGCATCGACCCGGGCAAGGTCCAGACCGAGGTGTTCATGCTCCCGGCCACGCACTGGATCGAGAAGGAGGGGTCGTTCACCAACAGCGGCCGCTGGGCGCAGTGGAAGGAGCAGGTTCTGCCGCCGGAGGGGGAGGCCCGCCACGACCACTGGATCCTCGCCGACCTCTTCGGGCGGGTGCGCAACCTCTACCGCCAGCAGGGCGGCAAGTACCCGGCGCCGGTCCTCGACCTCACCCTCTCGTACGCCGATCCGCGCAGGCCCACGCTGGACGAGATCGCCAAGGAGATCAACGGCCAGGACCTGACGACCGGCACGCGGCTTGAGACCTTCGCCGACCTCAAGGACGACGGGACCACGACTGCGGGCGACTGGATCTACACTGGGCACTACCCGGAGGCCGGCAACCTGACCAAACGCCGGAACGGCGTCCAGGACCCGAAGCAGAACGATCCGACGGGCATGGGCTTCTACCCGGAATGGGCGTGGAGCTGGCCCGCCAACCGGCGCGTGCTCTACAACCGGGCCTCGGCCGATACCCTGGGACGCCCCTGGGACCCGACACGGCCGGGCATCACATGGGACGCCGCGACCAACCTGTGGGTCGGCGACGTGCCCGACTACCCGAAGGATGCGGACCCGACCAAGCCCGGCGCCCCGCTCTGGTTCATCATGACCGGGGAGGGCACGGGCCGGCTGTTCACCAACGGGGTAGCGGACGGTCCCTTCCCCGAGCACTACGAGCCGGTCGAGTCGCCGATCGCCAACCCGCTGCATCCCGCAGTGTCCGCCACGCCGGTGGTCTTCCTCTACGACAAGGAGGCGGGCCGGGCTAACCGGTTCGGCACGGCGTCGGAGTTCCCCTATGTCGCCACCTCCTACCGGCTGACCGAGCATGAGCACTACATCACCCAGCAGGTCGAGCATCTGGTGCAACTCCAGCCGGAGGCCTTCGTGGAGGTACCCGCCGAACTCGCCCGCGCCAAGGGGATCGAGACCGGCGACCGGGTGCGGGTGTCGTCGAAGCGGGGCAAGCTGGAGGTCCGCGCGGTGGTGACGAAGCGGCTCGGGCCGCTTCAGGCGGACGGGAAGAAGATCTACCAGATCGGGATCCCGATCCACTGGGGTTTCGTCGGCATCAAGACCGGCCAGCACTGGCTCGCCAACGCGCTGACGCCGTTCGTGGGCGACGCCAGTGCGCGCACGCCCGAGTTCAAGGCGTTCCTCGTCAACATCGAGAAGATGTGATGGCGATGGCGGTGCCGGATGCGGGCGGGGCGCTGAGCCCGTGGGCGGCTCGCCGCCGGCGGGCGGAGGTGCTGCGCGAACGCCACCCGTTCGCGTCCCAGGTCCTGACCGTCTACCTCGCCTTGCTCGACGTCTGGGAGGACGGCTGGGACGCTGCCCGCGAGGACCGGCCCGAGCCGCGGCAGCTCGCCCGGTGGGCGGCCGGGCGGACGACGCCATCGGTGGTGAAGGCGACCGAGGCGGCCGGGCCCGAGCCGCTGGCCGCCGCCGCCCGTGATCTCCTCGGGGCCGGCGGGCTCGAAGAGCCGCTGGCCGCCTGGCTGGCCGGCGGCGAACTCGGGCCGGCCGAGCGCTACCTGGCCCGCGCGTCGCTGCAAGCGCCACTCACGGCCCTGGGGGAGGACGCCGGCGCGGCCTGCGCGGACGATCCCTCGCCGCGAGGCGGCCGGCGCTGCCCGGTCTGCGGTGGCCCACCCCAGCTCAGTTTCCGCAGCCACGACGAGGACCCGCTGGTGAGCGGCCGTCGGCACCTGGCCTGCGCCCGGTGCGGGCAGAGCTGGAGCTACTCGGCCAGCTCCTGCCCGTCCTGCGGGGAGACGGCAGGCTCGCGGCGCACGGTGTACGCCGAGCGGCGCGACGGGCCCGTCGTGGGACGCGACGGGCAGGACCGCGAATCCGCGGGCGAGACGGCAGCGGAGGCGCCGACGTTCCCGCACCTGCGCATCGAGGCCTGCGCGAGCTGCGAGCGGTACCTGCTCGATATCGACCTCAGCCGCGACCCCCAGGCCGTGCCGGACGTGGACGAGCTGGCCGCACTGCCGCTCGACCTCTACGCGGCCGAGCACGGCCTTTCCAAGATCACACCCAACCTGATGGGGTTCTGATGCCGGAGATCACGCCTGGCCAGGCCTACGGGTTCTTCACCGATACGAGCGTCTGCATCGGCTGCAAGGCCTGCGAGGTGGCCTGCAAGGAATGGAATCAGCTGCCCGGGAACGAGCCCGCCTTCGGCGACGGCTTCGACAACACCGGGAGCCTCGACTCCCAGAACTGGCGGCACGTGCAGTTCATCGACAACGTGCCGGACGAGACGTCGGTGGCCGGCCAGGGAAAGGCCTGGCTGCTCATGTCGGACGTCTGCAAGCACTGCGCCCACGCCAGCTGCATGGAGGTCTGCCCGACGGGGGCGATCATCCGGACCGAGTTCGACACCGTCTTCATTCAGCCCTCGGTCTGCAACGGCTGCCGCGACTGCATTTCGGCGTGCCCGTACAGCGTGATCGGGATAGACGAGACCACCAACGTCGCGCAGAAGTGCACGCTCTGCTACGACCGGCTGCAAGGCGGGCTGGAGCCGGCCTGCGCCAAGGCCTGCCCGACCGAGTCGATCCAGTTCGGCCCGGTCTCGGAGCTGCGGGCGCGGGCGCAGCAGCGCGTGACGGACCTGCATGCGCAAGGGATCACCGAGGCGCGCCTGTACGGCGAGGACGACTCCGTCTACGGAGGCCTCAACGCGTTCTTCCTGCTGATGGACGAGCCGGAGGCGTACCAGCTGCCCAGCGCGGCGAACGCGGGGCTGCCGAGCCGCAACAACCTCGGCGGCTACCTCGGCGGGCTGGTCACTGCGGCGCTGGCCGTGCTCGGCGCCGTGTTCGTGCTGCGCAGGCGCAGGGAGCCGGCCCCCGAGACGGGCGGGGCGCCCGGCGGTGCTGGCCCGGGTACGCGCACGTCGCCCGGGGCCGAGGGCGGCACGCCACCCCGGGCCGAGGGCAGCACGCCACCCGAAGCCGAGGGAGGTGACGAGTGATGACCCTGGCCGCCGCGGAGCATTTCGTCCGCGCGCCCGAGTGGACCTGGTACATCCTCTTCTACTTCTTCCTGGCCGGCCTGACCGGCGGGTCGTATGTCATCGCCACGCTGCTGCGCCTGTACGGCAACCGCGACGACGAGCCGATGGCGAGGCTGGGCTTCTACGTCGCCTTCCCGGTGTATGTGGTGTGCCCGATCCTGCTGACCCTGGACCTTCATCAGCCCCTGCGCTTCTGGCACATGGTGGTGAACACGACGCCCGGCAACGAAGGCCCCATCCTCAAGCCCTGGTCGCCGATGTCGGTGGGCTCGTGGGTTCTGCTGGTGTTCGGTGTCTTCGCCGTGGTGTCGTTCCTTGAGGTGCTGGTGCGCGACCAGGTGATCCGCGCGGCGATCACCAGCCGGGCGGTGCGGTGGCTGGACGGGACGCCAGGAAAGGTCTGGAACGCCGCAGGCGCCGTGGCCGGCCTGTTCATGGCCAGCTACACCGGCGTGCTGATTGCCGTCTCGAACCAGCCGGTGTGGAGTGACACCTGGGCGCTCGGCGGGCTGTTCCTGGCGTCCGGGCTGTCCGGCTCGGCCGCACTGCTCTGGTGGCTCGCCCGCTTCCGGGCGGACGCCCGGGCCAGCGCGAGCGTGTTCGCCCTGTTCGAGCGCTTCTTCGCGCTGCTTGAGCTCGCGCTGATCGTGGTCTTCGTGCTGACGCTGATTCCGGCCGGCACGCTGGGCCAGACCTTCGGCTTCCCCTGGATCCTGCTCTGGCTGGTGGCGTTCGCGGGCCTGGTGCCCGGGCTCCGCGGCCTGGTCACGCAGCGGCTCAGCGTCACCCCAGAGGGTGCGGTGGCGGTCCAGTCGGCGCGGGCCGCGGCGGCGGCGCCCTGGCTGGTCCTGATCGGCGTGCTGGCATTGCGCGCCGCGGTGATCTTCAGCGTCCAGTGACAGTGTGGCGCCTGCGGGGCAGCAGCAGTGCCAGCGCGGTTCCTGTTTCACCTAATTCGGCGGCTATATCGACGCCAGCTTCGCCGCGGCTCGCAGCGGGATGGGCCTCAGCGAGCAGCAGATCGTGGCCCTGGCGCGCAACTCATTTTCTGCACTCACGAGCAGCGCGGCCGGTGGAAGGCAGAACTAGAGATTGCGGCAGGCGGTTGACTCGCGGCCCGATCCATTGCGAGCGTTGAGGGTGCGGGTCAGCTGCGAACGCACAGAGGAGATATCCACAGGTGAACAGGGCATCGGCCGCCGCGCAGCGGCGGCCGCCGGGCGGGCCGGCGAAGAACATGGCCTGGGTGCCGGGAGGCAGCTTCCTGATGGGGTCGGAGACCTTCTACCCCGAGGAGCGTCCGGTGCGCCGGGTCGAGGTCGACGGGTTCTGGATGGACGTGCATCCGATGACCGTCGCCGAGTTCCGCAGGTTCGTGCGGGCGACCGGATATGTGACCGTCGCCGAGAGGCCGCTCGATCCCGGGGACTATCCCGGCGCGGACCCGGCCCTGCTGCACCCAGGGTCACTGGTCTTCTGCCAGCCGGGCGGGCCGGTCGACCTGCGCGACGTCACCCAGTGGTGGCGCTACACCCCCGGCGCCAGCTGGCGCCATCCCGGTGGGCCGGGCAGCACCCTGGACGGGCTGGACCGGCATCCGGTCACCCATGTCGCGGCCGAGGACGCCGATGCGTACGCGGCCTGGGCGGGCAAGGAGCTGCCCACCGAAGCCGAATGGGAGTTCGCGGCCCGCGGCGGCCTGGACGGGGCCGTCTTCACCTGGGGCGACGATCCTGCCCCGCGCGGCAAGGTGATGGCCAATACCTGGCTGGGCGAGTTCCCGTGGCAGGATCTCAAGACCGGCCGATGGCACAGGACGTCCCCGGTGCAGAGTTTCCCCGCCAACGGCTTCGGGCTTTACGACATGGCCGGCAATGTCTGGGAGTGGACCAGCGACTACTTCGTCACCCGCCCCGCCGAGCACGTGGCGCGGGCGTGCTGCGCGCCCCGGAATCCGCGGGTCGCACTGGCCGCGGACAGCCTGGTCCCCGGCCAGCCCGGGGCGCACATCCCGCGCCGCGTGATCAAAGGCGGCTCCCATCTGTGTGCCCCGAACTACTGCCTGCGCTACCGCCCGGCGGCACGCCAGGGGGAGACAGTCGACACGTCGACCGGGCACCTGGGCTTCCGCTGCATCCTGCGCAATGCGGCGCCACAGGCCTGACCGGGCTACGCAGGCTGCCATCAGGGCCGGCAGCGAGCTTGTGCGGGTTGCCCCGGCCATCGCTGTACTTGTTGGCGGCGGTTCGGCCATGATGGAAGGCCATGTTTTCGAATGTGACACCCGTCGTTCACTGGACGCGGGGCAGCGGGCTGGAGATCGTCCTGCTCGTGACCGGCGCGATCCTGATGACCCGCTTCGCGACCTGGCTGGGCGGGAGGATCACGGACCGGATCGACGCCAACGCGCGGGAGACGGACGCGCTGGTCCGCTCGGAGGCGTCGAAGCACCGGCACGCCCTGGCGTCGGTGATCACCTGGGCCACCCTGGTGGTGATCTACTGCGTAACCGGCGTGGCTGTCCTGGCGCGCTTCGGTATCCCCGTGACGAGCCTGATAGCCCCGGCCGCCGTGGCGGCTGTCGCGCTGGGGTTCGGTGCCCAGCGCATCGTCCAGGACATCCTGGCCGGTTTCTTCATCATCACCGAACGCCAGTACGGTTTCGGGGATCTCATCCGGGTTTCTGTGCCGAGCCTGCCTGACCCGGCGATGGGGACCGTCGAGGACGTCACCCTGCGGATCACCACGGTGCGCACTGCCAACGGCGAGGTGGTCATCACCCCCAACGGCCAGATCACCCAGGTGACCAATCTGTCGCGTGACTGGGCCCGTGCCGTGGTGGACGTCCCAGTGCCCGTGGCCGCGGACGTGAACCGGGTCACTGACCTGCTGCGGGTGATCGGGGACGAGGCGTACAAGGAGCGGGAGCTGCGCAGTCTGCTGCTGGATACCCCGGCCGTCATGGGCGTGCAGAGCATCGACGTGGACCACTTCCAGGTCCGCATGGTGGCCAGGACGCTGCCTGGTAAGCAGTTCGACGTCGGCCGGATTCTGCGGGTCCGGATCGCGGCAGGACTCCGGCGCGAGGGCATCAGCCTGCCGACCGCGCTGGAGACCGCCGACCCTGCCGGGGCCGGCTGATGCTGCGGCGGATGCGGCGGGTGCGGACCTCCACCTGGGTCCTGATCGCGATCTTCCTGGTCGCCCTGGCGGCCTACCTGCTGGTCAAGCCGAACGACACGGCCGCAACCGGCTCCCCCACCCGGGCGCAACCCACCACCTCGCCCACGGCGGTGCCCACCACGCCACGGCCAACCCCCACGCCGAGGCCAACCCCGCGGGTCACGCCGACGAGTCCAGCGCCCCGGGCCAGTACGCCGCAGCCGACCGTCGCCCCGACGCCATCGCCCTCCTCGGTGGCGACACCAACCCCATCATCCGCTGGCCCCACGTCCCCCTAGACGTCATGGCTGGGCACTGTTCGCGGCTAGCCTCGTAGGGCCGCCACGGCGGGCGTGCCATGGCGGCAGGAGACTCGAGCGCTGGGGAGAAGACCACCATGATGCCTGCTCAGGCACCCGTCCCGTCAGCCCGGCCCGACCGCAGCGCACAGGTCGATGACCTGCTCCCGCTCGGTGACTGGCTGCGGCACCATTCGCTGCGCAGCTGGCCGGTGGTGCTGTTCCTGGTGCTGATCTGCGTGCCGTCGATCGCGCTGGTGGTCCTGGGCGCGAACCCGTCCGCGGCCACGTTCGACCACGTGGCCTGGATCTTCGCCGCATACTTCGCGGTCGCGTGGCTGCTGCTGCTGGGCGTGATTATCCGGCCCGAGCACGTGACCAGGGTGATGCTGGTCGTGGTGACGGTGGCCGCGCTGGTGACGCAGGTGCCGCTGGCGGTCACGCTGGAGGTCGCGCTGCATGGCAGCAACGCGGACCTGGGCCCGAGCATTTACGGCGTCGGCATACCCGAAGAACTCGCCAAGGCGCTGCCGGTGCTGGCGGTTGCGCTGGTCTACCGGCGGCGGCGGGGCCTGATGCCGCGGGATTACCTGTTCCTGGGCGCGGTCAGCGGGCTGGTGTTCGGTGCCAGCGAGGTGGTGCACTACTTCACCGTCAACGGGGTCGCGCAGTTCTACCTGACCGTCCGGTCGGCTATCCCCTCGATCGCGCGGCTGATGAACACCGGTCACTCCGCGCCCGCGTCGCTGTTCGCGGTGCTGATCGGCCCGGTGCGGTATTTCATCCTCGACTTCGTGTGGCGGTTTGTCACCGACCCGATCACTCATGCTTGCTGGTCCGGGCTGACCGGGTATTTCATCGGGCTGGCGGCGGCCGGGCGGCACAAGTGGTACACGGTGGCCTGGATCGGGCTGGTGATCGCCGCGGTCTTGCACGGGCTGAACGACTGGAGCCGGGTGAACGGCCACCCGGTGTGGATCCTGGTCGTGCTGGTCAGCGGGATCTTGTTCCTCGGCTATGCCAAGATCGGCTCCCGCGGCGACCTGCACCTGTTCGACGGCGGGCCGCTGGCCGAGGGGCCGCACGGCACGCCGGCCAGGCACGCCCCGGGGCCCCCGGCGGGGCACCCGCCGGGAACGCCGCCGGACCACCAGCCGGCAGCGCCGGACAGGCACCCCATGCCCGCCGGGCTGTCCCGAGGCAGGCACGGCAGGCCGTGGTGGGAGCACTAACGGAGCCGCGGGCCTGCCGAGGGGCGGGTGCGGCGCGGCAAAACGGCCGATTTCGGGGCCGCGCTCGATAGATTGACCCGCATGCGGCACCGAGCGGTTACCCATCGCCGCGGCCGCACCAAGCCGAGCGGCAGCCCGGTCCTGCCCGCGGCGAAGCTCAAGCTGAGCCTGACGGCCAGGGAGTTCGCCGCCATCCTCGGCATTACTGTCGTCTTCGGCCTGGCCGCCATCCTCGGGCTTTCGGCCGACTCCCCGGCCGCCCGGCCTCCGCCGGCCGTGACGAGCCACCGCGCGTCACCGGTGCCCAGCGCAGCGGTGCCCGCCGCCCCGAGCCCAGGCCCTGCTCCCGCCGTGCCGCCTTCGGTGACCATCGCCGCTGTCGGCGACACCATGCTGGGAAACACCCCGGATCTGCCGCCGGAGCCGCAGGCGTATCTCGACGGGGTCAAGCACACCCTCGGGTCGGGCGCCCAGGTTGTTTTCGGCAACCTCGAAGGCACGCTCACCACGGTGGCGACCAGCAAATGCGGCCCGCACCCGGGCCGGAAGTGTTTTGCCTTCAAGGACCCGCCCGGCTATGTCCGGTATTTCAAGGATGCGGGATTCACGGTCCTGAACAACGCGAACAACCATTCCCTCGACTACGGCCCCGCCGGGCAGGCCCAGACCGTCCGGACGATCCACGCGGCCGGCCTGGCCCAGACCGGGCTGCCCGGCGAGATCACGGTGATCACAGCGAACGCGGTCAAGGTGGCTTTCGTGGCGTTCGCTCCCTACGACTACGCCGCCAGCCTGCTCGACCTGCCCGCGGCGCGGGCGCTCATCGAGCGGGCGGGCCGGGAAGCACCCATCGTCGTGGTCTACATGCACGCCGGAGCCGAAGGCTCCGGTGCCGACCATGTGACCGGCCGGGAGGAGTACTACCTCGGCGAGGACCGGGGCAATGCCGAGGCTTTCGCCCACATGGCGATCGATTCCGGGGCCAGCCTGGTGATCGCGAGCGGCCCGCACGTGCTGCGGGGCATGCAGTTCTACAAGGGTCACCTCATCGCCTACAGCCTGGGCAACTTCGCCAGCTACGGGGACTTCTCCACGAGCGGTGATCTCAGCATGAGCGCCATCCTGCGTGTGACCTTGTCATCGGCCGGCCGTTTCGAGCGCGCCCGTATCTACCCCGTCCAGTTCCGCGGCCACGGCCAGCCCATCCCCGGCGGTGCTGCCGTCGCGTTCATCGCCCAGCTCTCCGCCGAGGACTTCGGCCCGACCGCGGCTCACGTCCTGCCGTCCGGGGCCATCAAGGCGCCGTAGCGCGCGGCGGCGAGCTGGGCGACGCACGGCGAGCGGCTCAGCTCTCTGGCTTCGGGCTGAACAGGGCGAACATGCTGCCGTTCGGGTCGGCGAGGTAGGCGACGACCATGCCGTCCTCCAGCTTCATCGGCGCGACGACCACCTTGCCGCCGAGTTTCTCGGTCCGGGCGGCGGTCGCGGCGACGTCCGCCACCTTGACCACGAACACCGCGTAAGGCGGGATGTTGCCGCCGGTGTTGAAGATGCCGCCGGAGGGGCCGTCGGCACCCGGGGCGGTGATGAGCGTGTACGGTCCGTCGGGGGCGAATGACCAGCCGAAGAGAGGGCCGTAGAAGGCCTTGGCGGCGTCGACGTCCGGGGCGCCGATCTCGAACCAGGCGACAGTGTTGTCGGCAGGAGCGGACATTGGGTTCCTCCGTCAGTGGGCAATGTATCGTGACTTCACTCTGGCGGGGTCCCGCGACAGCCTTCTGTCGGTGTTTCCAGCCCAGTTTGGCCTCAGCGGGCCAGGGTCACCCGGCGAGATCGAGACGGCGGACGAGCGCGTCCGGGATGTCCAGCTCGAGCTCACGATACGAGCGGTGGGGCGCGGACTCGCCAGTGTCGACCGCGGAGACGATCCGGTCCACCCGGAAGGCCCGTGCGCCGTCCCGCAGGCGGCACCAGGCGATCAGGTACCACTGGGTCTGCGTCCCGGCGAAGGCCACCGGCTCGACCTCGCGGACGGTTACGGCATCGCGGGCGTCCCGGTAGGCGAGCACCAGGACGTGGCGTGCGGTGATCGCCTCCTGGATCGCTAGCGGGACCGCCGTCCCCACCTGACCGCTCCCTGGCCCTGCGCCCGATTCCGCCGCGGACCCCGCGCCGCGAGTGCCGTTCCCCCCGGCGGCCGGCGCGGGCTTCGGCCCGCTCTCGCCCGCGCGGGCCGCCCCGATCAGCCGGACCCGGTCCATCAGCTGCGCTGCTTCCGCGGTCCGCGCTGCTGGGGCGGCGGCGAGCACCTTGCGCAGCGCGCTGCGCATCGCGGACGCGAACGGTGTCGCCTCCGCCCGGGCCAGGGCCACCGCTATCGCGACCATTTCAGGTGCCGTGAAGTTGACCGGGGGGAGCGTGAGCGTCTTGTCGATGACGTAGCCGCCGCACCGCCCGGTCTCCGCGTAGATCGGGACGCCAGACTCCTGCAGCGCCAGGATGTCCCGCTCGATCGTCCGCGTGCTGACCTCGTACCGCTCGGCCAGCTGACGCGCCGGCCGCGGGCGCGGCGCTATCGCCCGCAACTCCTCGACCAGCGCGTAGAGCCGATCGGTCCGGTTCATGCCTGGGCACATTACTCCCGGCCACCGACATTCCGGGCCGCCTGGAGTCCTGGCGCGCCAGCGCGGCCGGCGGCTCGTCGTTACGGACGGGTCACGCCGGGCTCGTCGGCGCGGTCAGCTCGAGCTGGACTCCGTCAGGATCCTCGAAGGGGAGCACGTCAATGCCGAACGACGGCAGGGTGGTGATCCCGCCGTGGGTCACGCCGCGGGAATCAAAGAGCCGCACCGCCTGTTCCAGGTCGCCGCGGCTGGCCACGCTGAAGCTGAGATGGTCCAGGCCCACCCGGTCCGGGTCGAAGCGGTCCCCGGATGGCGCCATCGGCCGCAGGCCCAACAGCAGGTTGCCGCGGATCATGACCACGCCGCCGAAGAGGATCTTGAACGTCTCGGCCGCTGCCGGGTCGCCGGGCAGCGGCGACTCCACCGCGACCTCGAAGCCAAGCAGGCTGGTGTAGAACTGGCGGCTGCGCTCCACGTCAGTCACGGTAAGCCGCAGGTGATGGATCTCACCGGTCGGAATCTGCCCGGGCACCGCACCCTCCCCTCCCGCGAAGCGCCGATGCTCCGCGCGATCCGGCCCAGCGACCAGCATCCCAGCCGCAGTGCCCGGCGCCAAGGTACCGCTTACTCCGGCGCTGCCGATCAGTCTCCTCTCCTGGAGGCCGCCGTCGGCAGCAATGGGAAAGGAAAGGGAGGTGGGTCAGATGTAGTGACAGCCCGGCCAGCGGGGCCGGGAACTTAGGGGATGTGCCACGCAAAGCGGGCCACGGTCGCGGCGGACAGCCTGGCCACGGCGTGGATGAAGCCAGGCTCGGCCTGGGTGATGCTGTCGAACCTGGTGACGCCGATGGCGCCGAGCGCCGCGCCGGCCACGTCGCAATCCTCATTGGTCGCGCTGTCCACCGACATAATGGTGCGGACCTCGCGGCATGCCAGGTTGACAAGCACGGACACCCCGCCGCGGGTGGCCAGCCAGGACCCGGTTGTACCGTCCTTGGTGCAGTCCCAGAGCATCGACTCGGCCATGCAGGCATCTTGCCGCCAGGTACTGACAATGGTCGGCCGACACGCCGGAAAATGGCGCGCTTGGGGCGTGAACCCGGTCAGAGCACCGCGGTCAGCCCGCCGTCCACCGCGATCACCTGCCCGTTGACGAAATCCGAGGCCGGGGCCGCTAGCCACACCAGGGTGCCGACCAGATCCCCGACCTGCGCCCACCGGCCGGCCGGGGTCCGCCCGCGCAGCCAGGCATCGAACTCGGGATTGTCGACCAGGGGCCGGGTGAGCTCGGTGACCACGTAGCCAGGGGCGAGACCGTTGGCGGTCACGCCGCGGCTCGCCCACTCGGCGCACATGCTGCGGGTCAGCATCACCAGGCCGCCCTTGGACGCCGCATAGGGCGCGGTGCCCGGCCGGGCCAGCCAGCTCAGCACCGAGCAGACGTTGATGATCTTCCCGTAGCCGCGCTCGACCATGCCGCGCGCCACCGCCCGCCCCACGATGAAGGCGCCGGTCAGATTCGTATCCAGCAGGTCCCGCCAGTCCGCGACCGGCACCTGGAGCATTGGCTCCCTGAGTATCGTGCCCGCGTTGTTGACCAGGATGTCCAGCGGCCCCGCTGCCTCCTCGGCCTCGCGCACGCCGGCATCCACCGCGGCCGGGTCGGTCACGTCGAAGGCGACGGCATGCACCCGCGCTCCGGTCCTGCCTGCCAGCTCGTCCCGGGCCCGCGTCAGGGCGCCGGTGTCCCGGCCGTTGAGCACGACGTCGGCCCCCGCCTCGGCCAGCCCGGCCGCCAGCGCGGCGCCGATGCCCTTGCTTGAGCCGGTGACCAGCGCGCGGCGGCCGGACAGATCGAACAGTGCGGCAGTCACCGGCTTGACCTCCTTGGCTGCAGACCGGCTGGCACGGCCGGATTCTCCGGTACCAGCGTGGCTCAGCGCAATGCCCCCATTGGCCCGATCGCTTGAGTTGCCGCGGACGTTGCGTAAGTCCAGAAACTGGAGCTGGGCTGCAGGATGGGCGCGGCGGCCCAGAGCGTCAGGATTGCTTAAGGGAATGTCCAGCCGGCACACAGATCGGTTTCTTACCTTTGATCCGGGGACACGACGGGTGAGCAGGCAGGTAGGGTTGGGGACGTGCGGGAAAACATCACCATCTCGTACCGGGGAGCGGGCTACGAGATCGGGCGGGGGAAGCATTTCTACGGGATCTGGGCCGTGGGCACCACCCAGTCGCAGCCCATGGAGTGGTGGCCCGATTCGCCCGAGGGCTGGGCCGGCGCGTGGTCCCGGTTCACCTCGATCGAGGCGCCCGGCACGATCGTCCCGGTCAGCCCGCCGCCGCCCCCGGCCGCCCGCGCCAGGCCGCTCGCCGTCATCACCGCGGCCCTGTCCGGCGCGAACCCGATGGCCGTCCTCGCGGCCGCCCTGATCGCCGTGGGCGTCGCCGGTGGGATCGCCGGTCTTTTCCCCTCCTATCTCGCCGGCGCGAGCCTCGCCCAGCAGCCGGCCGAGCTCGTGCCGCACCTGATCTACTTCGCCGTCTGGGGCACGAGCGCCGCGGGAATCCTGCTGGGCGGCCGCCGCCTGCGGGCCGGGGCGCTCCTGGGGATCGGGCTGAGCGCTGTCACGTTCGGCCTGTACCTCGCCGATCTCGGCCAGGTGATCGCCGGCGGCGCGCACCTCATGGGAGCCGGCCTGATTCTCGGCCTGGCCGGCTGGCTCGCGTGCGCGGCTGGCTCGGTGATCGCGTTCCGGCTCCAGCCGGCCGAGGCACCGGCCCGGCCGCGCGGCCACGAGCTGGGCCCGGTGGTGATGCTGATGCTCGCCGGGCTCG
>WNGR01001961.1_pt1 | contig 22677 bp, 20 predicted proteins | sample 5407581 | NCBI WGS metagenome assembly WNGR01 (sample SAMN13153383, study PRJNA577476) | soil metagenome | isolation source: 80 cm soil or saprolite under Garry oak tree replicate 2 | place: USA:California | collected 2016-06-15
AATCTCAGCCGACATCGGCTGGCCCATGAATTATGGAAGAATCTCTGATGTCGGCCGACATCGGCTGCCCATGAGTTATGGGAGATTCTCCCTGTCGGCTGGCCCATCAATGATGTAAGCCACCGCAGATCCATGGCTGGGTGATTATTTCCATCAATCCCATTATAGTTCGTAAAGAACCTTGAACCGTGCTGAAGTTGTGAACCACACCCTAACGATCGTCAGGGCATGCCACCAGAACCTGAACCCGAGAAATGGACATACAACATTCTCTCCCGAATTCTACACCTGCAAGCGAGAATCCCTGGGCCTGACACGCGGCGACACAGGATTGTACTGTGGTATTCCCCGGCTCTACCCTGACCTGAAGAGCACGGGCACTGACCGAATCACTGAAACATGATCAGCACTGCTACTGGATACGTGTACGCTCACTGACTTGTAACAACCAAGGCCATCCCACAAACCAACAGATGGGACCAGGGCCGGGATGATGAAGGTTGAATTGAGTTTGCGATAGGTACTAGCCATCTGCTGCCAAAGTTCCTCGCCGCCGCAGCCACCTACCTCCAATGGGTTGCCGGGGCACGGCGTGTTGCACTCCCTGGGGAGGTTCTCGAAAACATACTCGAAGACATTGTCGCACGCTAGGTATGTTAGAAAAAGTCAATGCAATCTCTCTTGCAGTGGACATACAACACTGAAAGCCGTCTGTTATGCCCATAAAGCGGTATGACACCGGTTGGTTATCGTAGAAGGTGGCACACTTTTCTATCGTCATACCCACCGGGTCGGCATAGCCGGCACCGGTGAGCAGTGGGAGACCCATGTCACGATTGTCTCTGAAGCAAGAAAAGGTTCACTCGGTCAAATATTTCTGGTGCCTGCTGAAAACTCACTCTAGGCAGGCACCCATGTATTGCCACCCTGGGGGACCCAAAATCCTGGGATGCACCGAAGCAGCGAGGACCTATTGACCAGGAAGATGAGGCTTTATAAGCTTTTCTGAGGACGCAAACCACCTACCTGTACCAAAAACACGGACGCCAAGGCAAGGTATGACAGGCTATGCATGGCAATGTCTTGGCTAGATGAAACGTGTCTCCACACTCTTTATAACTGGTCTCGTTCCGTAATTGAGACACATTCCATGGGTGTCGAAGAGATGACGGTGAGAAGACAGCGGGCATTGAGTGGTCATCGGGGTGAACAAGTCGATGTACGGTTAGTGCCCCTTACATTCTATGCTGTTAAGTACAGTAGTGCGCTTTGAATGTGGTCATGTCACCGTCAGGCACCAGTGTGGAGGCAAGTCAAAATCCAGCGTGCCTTGGGGGCTCTATCCAGAAGAACGTCTCTCGCCGCCAGTGACCGTCAGCAAATTGATTGAGGACACTCGTTGTCATCCGTGCTTGTTCTCTTGTAGGGCTGCATTTGCACCATGCCTGGGCCCTTCAACCCAGATAGTTTAAGTGGCGAGTCGGACTCGACCTGAAATGAAAGAAAGGGGACCAGGAACGATCGTGGCGTCCAAGTCGACATCCAGGTACGATATGCGGTGACTATCACCCTGCTAAGTAGTCCTTGCGGGTGATTGTATGTAACCATTCAACATCAAGCTGGCATTGACTAACATTCCCGAATAGGTACCCCAGGACGCATGCCACGACTCTCTGATCGCCCAGGTGGCCAAAGAAGCAGGCAAGGGAACAAGATTTGCAGCGCGGGTTTTCCCGCTATGTCGACGTTGTTGAGGAATGCAAAGCATACTGTACAGTACAGGTAGGGCTTCCCACAGTATGTTGCCAATCAAAAGTGATTTCGCAGCGCGGCAATTGCACGTCATGTGCCAGTGAGCGTCCCGGTTCAACAGAATTTCCGAAGCGCACACAATGAGGTGGTGTTTGTACTTGTGTTTGTCACGGTATGGTACTGTTTTAGCATGTGCTGTGAACCACACCGTCGGGCGATCTCATAACTTACTATCATCATTTCTCCGTAGAAAATTTCTGTATCGGGTCAGCAGAACACAGACTCCTAGAGTCCCTCTGTCGATCACTACATATTCCCGCCTCTTGTAAGTACGTGTCCGAGTGAGGTGTCCTGGCACATTGCAGCGGAAGATAACGATGTAGCCGAATTGCTTCAATACTATGATAGTATAAAGAACATATTGAGAATTCGAAAAACCTGTCTTGTAGATTTCTTTTTACAATTAGTCTTGATCATTTCACAAGAGGAGTAATGTATTCGGAGTGACACAAAGCAGTTGGGCTTATTGCAGACTTTTGGTGGCGACCTGGATGGTGACGCAGGTGACTCACACCAGGCCGGCCATGCATTGCAAGTTTTCCCTGAAATTTTTATTATATTTACGACACCGTACAAGAGGAGATCCAACACACTAGTAGTACAGTTGCAATGCGTTGGGCCCCCCGCAGACTTCGGTGCTGTCCCCAATACAAGTTTGGCTACATGCACTCTGTGAAATGGGGACGCTGGGCGACCTGATCTCATTACCACACCCTGTCCACACGCGAACACCAGTCGTCAGTCAGCGCTAGCCATCCCGTCATAGATGGAGATTGGTAGACCTACAGCATTCCTGGGCGTATTCGAGACCGGCGATCGTGAACGACTGTGACTGACATGCCGCAACACAAGACCCCACTGTCACACTCCCTGCGTCAACACGCCGTTCAAGCGTGCGCGAGGATACCAAATCGCTTTCGAGGTGATCAACGGTCATTCAGACAGTGTTGATAAATACCGAGCCGTACCTATAGCAGCCTCGCGAGGTCCACCCGTTGGCGGCCATCACAACAGAGGCTCCGATGGGATACGTCCCTGTAAAATTGTAAAGATTGAGCAGGGCCGGGCCACCACATAACTCGGTGGGGTCGCCTTGGCAAGCCATGTCGCAGTGTGGTGCGTTTGGGGTTTGCCGGAGTCTGCCGTCTTGGATCCCATTATCATTCCCAAAGAACGTTGAACCATGCTGAAGCTGTGAACCACACCCTAATATTCGTCAGTGGATATTATCGAAATCCAAGCCCGAGATATAGACGCACAACATTCCCTCCCGAATTCTACGCCGGCTAGCGTGAATCCCTGGGCCTGGCAGGCAGCGACACAGGATTCTACTGTGGTTTTTCCAGCATCGACAGTGACCTGAAGAGCACGGGCGCTGACCGAATCACTGAAGCATGATCAGCACTGCCTTTGGGATAAATGCGCGTTCACTGACTTGTAACAACCAAGGCCATTCCACTGACCAACAGACGGGACCAGAGACGGGATGACGAAGGTTGAATTGACTCTTTGATAGGGACTGGCCAGCCGTTGCCAATCTGCCTTGCCACCACAGCCACCTACCTCCGACGGGTTGCCGCTGCACGGCGTGTTGCACGAACCAGGGACGCTCTCGAAAATATACTCGAAGAAATTGTCGCACGCTAGGAATGTTAGCAAAGTCAATGCCACCTCTTCTGTAGTGGACGTACAACACTGAAAGCCATCTGTCAGTCCCATATAACGGTATGACACAGGCTGGCTATCGCAGAAGGCGACACATTTTTCTATCGTCATGGCCGAGTCCGCATAGAAGGCGCCGGTGAAAAGTGGGAGACCGATGGCACGATTGTCTCTATGAAGGAATAAAAGGATTCACTCGGGCCAATATTTTTGGTTCTTGAGCGAAAACTCACTCTAGGCAGATAATACTCTTCCACCCTGGGGGGTCCAAGCTCCTGGGATGCACCGAAGCAGCGAGGACCTGTTGGCCAGGGAGTTTAGCCTCTAGGCGCCATTTTGAGGACGCAAACCAAAAGCAGTACACCTACCTGTATCGAAAACACGGACGCCAAGGCGAGGAACGACAGATGATGCATGGCAAAATCTCAGTGCTGCTTCAAAAACCATCTCCACGCTCTTTATAAGTGATCGCATTCCGTAATTGAGAGCCATGTTCCATAGGTTCGAAAAGATGTCGGGCATTGAGTGGTCGTCGGAGCGAATAAGTCCATGTACAGTTAGTGGCCTTTACATTCTATCATGCGGCAAAGTGCCGCGCTTTAAATGCGGTCATGTCACCGTCAAGGTCACCATCAGGAACCAGCACCAGTGTGAAGCCACGTCAATACTAAATTACAATACAGTTTCAAGTGTGCCCCTGGTGCCTCATCTTGCAGGTCCGCCGCCACCAGATGGCTGTCAGCAAATTGAATGGGGATAGTCTGGGTAAGTGTCCGCCGCATTTATTTTCTTAATGGTACAGCGCAGGACAACCCGGTCCAAGACCCGGTCTGAGTGCTGAGTCGGCTGGACCCGAAGGAAAACACGGGATCAGGTGCAGGCAGAATCTCGTGTCTGGGTCAACGTCTAGGTACCTCATGCGCATCGGAGAAGCACAATTATTAACCAGTCCTCACAGGTCTCACAAGTTATAGGTTAATCATCCAGCACTGATCCGGAGCCAATTTCTGGCCAACGCTACCGTGATGCGACACATGCTTTGATCTTCCCTGCATGGGCTTTTCATTGCGGTTTCCCCTGGGCACCGCCACATGGCCGTTTTACGAGAAAGATGTATATACTGTAAGCAGAACTTCCCAAAATTGCCAAATCAAAAGTGACATTCGCTCTCGATATGCGTACCCTTGGCACACTGGCACGCGAGTGTCCCGATTCCCCGTCATTGATCCCCGCTATTTTCTACAAAAAAGAGTCCGGTATCCTCGAACCGTCCGGAAAAACTGAATCCAAGGCGCTCGGTGAGGGTGCTGGAAATGGGGTTCGTTCGGAGGTATGTGTCCGGTGCGTGTGCTGTAGTTGAATCGTATTCGTGACTCTCCGCGCAGTCCTTTCACCACCCGCTCTCGCCAACTCCATCGACTTCGCCCCCCTTTCCCTCGGTTTCCCCCAGACCCTACGAGCTCTGTTAGCGTTTCCTGCGACTGGTCCTTGTTTGTTTGCGCTTGCACCTGCACTCGCATTAACATTCGCCCTCGAAGCACGAGACTTGACTTCAGTTTTCCACTCCCTACCCCTACCCTCTCTCTCCCTCTCGGAATCACGTTCAAGCAGTAACGTTTCTATATAGCTGACCCGTCCTCCTAGATGTGGAGCTGAATCATATAGCATCATACTGATTTCCGAACACTGTTTCTTGATATGTTACCGGAGGACGCTTGGCAGAGCCTCCCTTCACCCGGGTAGCAAAAGGAGCTGCCATAGGGCGCAGTTGAAGAGAATCAAGTCTTTTAGCTCGACCTCTCCCATATGTCCGTGTAAATATACGTACAAGTCCCCACATTTGCCAACCGAAAGTGACATTCACGCGTAGCGTGTGCAACAACTAGCTTCCGGGCGTTCCGGCGAGGGCCCGCCCCTGTTCTGCACTATTTCCTATAAAAAAGGAGTCCTGTGATCCTCGTTGGAAGAACTGGATCCAACGGGCACGGTGAGGGTGCTCAAAACGTAGTCCGAATTATTTCGCGTCGATCACGGGCCACGGCGGCGGCGGAAGAGACGGGGAAGACCCTAACTGAACGCCCCCGATGGTCGTGAATCACGCCGCAAGCGAGTTTGACTGGACGAAGATCTGGAGTGCACCGAAGCCCGGGACCGCAGCGAATGGTGAGCTCGTGTCTGGCTCATTCGCAAATGCCGTGAACAAGTCGGGTGGCCCCCTTCAGAGAAGATGGAAGAGAAATGCAGTCGAAATAACTACAGAAAGAAAGAGTTGGGGGAGCCCAGGGGCAGAATCTCCAGCAAGGGAGCAAGTACCGGTTTTGGCACAATGTCGCACAGCTCCGTGGGCATTGCCGAGGCCAAGGAGAAATAGCTGCCGTAGATAGAGGATTATACAACGCACATGGTGAGGGTTTAGACGAAATGGGCCAGAAGAGAGTCAGGGAGTTTAAACATTTATTGCCGCGCACCAGAAACTCTTGTCCGGGCTGAGGTCCAGCACATGCATTACAATAGACTGCGACTGAATTTCCATATATAGTATTGCGGTTACCTGATTGGGCAGGTACCAACTGATGTGGCCAAATTGCAAGTAGCTGACATGTTACACCTGTTCGCAGATATTCTGGAATGATACGAAGAAGCTGGGCCTGTTGAATATTTTTGGAAGTGACGTGCCCTAGCAATGCGAAAGTTCATAGTATATCCAACAGTTGATCCAACGGACCATCGGAGCAGAAATTGTGTACAATACCAGTAGCTAATAGTACAGCTGCAATGCGTTAGGCCCTCCACAGACTTCCGTATTGTCCCCAATGCACGCTTGGTTGCATGCACTCTGTGGAATGGGGCCGCGGGGCGGCCTGATCTCATCACCACACCCTGGCCGCACGCGAACACCAGTCGTCAGTCAGCGCTAGCCGTCCCGACACGAATGGAGATTGGTAGACCTACAGCATTCCTGGGCATATTCGAGACCGGCGATCGTGAACGACTGTGATTTACACACGCTCACACACGATTCCACTGTCACGTTCCCTGCATCAACACGGCGCTCAAGCGTGCGCGAGGACGGCGAGTCGCTTTCGAGGCAGTCAACGCACGTTCAGACAAGCTGATAAAGGAGGAGCCGAACCTATAGCAACCTCGTGAGGTCCACCCGTCAGCAGCTGTCACGACAGAGGCCCCGATGGGATATGTCCCTGTAAAATTGTACAGATTGAGTAAGGCCGGTCCGCCACATAATTCGGTGGGGTCGCCTTGGCAACCCATGTTGCAGTTCAGTACGTTTGGGTTTTGCCGGAAATTGTCATGTTGGATCCCATTATTGTTCCCAAAGAACGTTGAACCGTGCTGAAGCTGTGGACCACACCCTAACGATCGTTAATGCATACCATCGGAACGGAACCCGAGAAATGGACACACAACATTCCCTCCCGAATTCTACGCCTGCAAGCGAGAATCCTTGGGCCTGACACGCGGCGACACAGGATTCCACAGTGGTGTTCCCAGCCTCGACCCTGACCTGAAGAGCACGGGCACTGACTGAATCACTGAAACATAATCAGCGCTGCCATCAGGGTAAGTGCACATTCACTAACTTGTAACAACCAAGGCCATTCCACAAACCTATAGATGGGACCAGGGCCGGGATGATGAAGTTGATTTTTTGATAGGTACTGGCCAACGGCGTCGAAAGTTCTATGCCACCACAGCCACCTACCTCCGATGGGTTGCCGGGGCACGGCGTGTTGCACGACCCGGGGTCGCTCTCGAAAATATTCTCGAAGAAATTGTCACACGCTGAGTATATTAGCGAAGTCAATGCAATATCTTTTGCAGTGGACGTACAGCACTGAAAGCCATCTGTCAGGCCCATAAAGCGGTATGGCACCTGCTGGCCATCGCAGAAGGCGGCACACTTTTCTATCGTCATACCCGCCGGGTCGGCATAGCCGGCACCGATGAGCAGTGGGTAACCAAAGTCACGACCGTCTCTGAAGCAAGAAAAGGATTCACTTGGCCAAATATTTCTGGTGCCTGATGAAACTCACTTTAGGCAGATGAAAGATTCCCACCCTTGGGGGGCCAAGCTTCTGGGACGCACCGAAGCGGCGAGGACCTGTTGACCAGGAAGTTTAGGCTCTAGGAGCTTTTCTGAAGACGTAAGCCGAAGGTAGTGCACCCACCTGTACCGAAAACACGGACGCCAAGGCAAGGAACGACAGACTATGCATGGCAATGTCTTGGCTAGATTGAACGCGTCTCCACACTCTTTATATTTGGTCGAGTTCCGTAATTGAGACACGTTCCATGGCTGCCGAAGAGATGACGGTGAGAAGATGGCGGGCATTGAGTGCTCATCGGGGCGAATGCATCGATGTACAGTTAGTGCCCCTGACATTCTATGCGGCTTCAGTAAATAAAGTACTGCGCTTGTCATGCGGGCATGTCACCGCCAGGGACCAGTGTGGAGATAAGTCAATATCCAGCGTGTCTTTGGGTCTCTATCCAGAAGAATGTCTCTCGCCGCCAGAGACCGTCAGCAAATCGATTGAGGACACTCTAGATCGTTGTGGTTCGGCCTTGTTCTCTGTATGGCTGCATTTGTACCGTGCCTGAGCCTTTCAAAATAGATAGTCTAAGTGGCGAGTCGACTCGACCTGAAATGAAATGAAAAAAAGGGCATCAGGAATGATTGCGGCGTCCATGTCGACATCTAGGTACGATATGCGGTGACTATTATCATCCAGCTAAGTCAAGAGCTAAGTACAGTAGTAACTTACTTGCAGATGTGATTGTATGTAATCATTCAATATCAAGTTGGTATCCGACCAACCTTCCCGAAAAGGTACAGTATGGCAAGCAGGAGTGAGCAGGTCCTTTTCCGGAATCACGGGACGCAATTCCAAACTCCGCATCTCAGATCCGCTAGCCGATTCAATAAGCCCTATTCCCGGTATCGCCACTGACTGCGACTCAGTTGGATTATGTAATTATGTAATCATTTTCCAAAATAGCTGCGTCCCAGGGACTCTGGCCAACCCTGCTATCATTTCTTTCCCTCTGGTGACTCTGTCACATCTGTCACGTTAGAGGGGTCCGTGCGTCGACTGAATTCGCGGGCAGCTTCAGCCTGCCCGTCACCAACCCCCCCCCTTCTTTCCCTGGAGGTGGCCATTTGGGTGGCCGTCCCTTCCACCCTGGCTGGCCTGTTCCCCCTGTCCATGGGGAAATTTGTTTAAGGTGGGCACGTTCCACACCGTCCGAGCCAAGCAGTCTGTCACTAACACTGTAGCAATACCCAGAGCCCTTTGTCACGCACACAGCAGTGCCGTCGCTGCCTTTGATTTACCTTCCTGTCGTTACCCCAAGACTGCTCTCGTTCCTCCCAGCCCATACCTCTTGCTACTCCTCTTGTCGTTCTCATCCCGTCAGCCGCGTGACTTCTCTTGCCATCTGGACTCATTCCTGGCTCATCAATGGTTGGTATTTTAATTTTTTTTTGGTCCGTTACCTGATGCCGTTTCCTGCAGGGTTGATCCCTCTACACTGTCTACACTTTGTCTCTTTACTGCGCGCATCACCCCTTCCATATTGTCTGTTCAGTTGTTGGAGGTGCACGCCCCCATTCGTAGTCGAATGACAACATGACATTTGTAATTGTCTCATTTTTTTGCGTCTCCTGGTTAATATAAAGCCGTTTTCAATTCTCCTCGTGTCCTGCTGGCGGTCACCCATTCCTTGAGGCATTGCGCTTAGCCTTAACAGCTTCTGTGCTGTTGGCTTGTCCATACTCCGGCTTGCGATGGTTGGCATTTCTGTTTTTGTCTTTTATCCCTTACGTTTCCTGCAAACCTGCAACCACCCCCACCATTTTCCTTTGCTGGAGCAAGGTCTCTGGGCTATGTCATAAGTCCGAGGTATGTGTCGGTTGCCTCTTGGTGTCGCGTACCATACTGAAAGACAAGCCAGTTGTCCGACAACAAAGACATGGACACCGCGCTGGCCCTGTGCAGTTTCCGGGAAGGAGACATCGTGAAGGCGGTTGTCTGTTCGGTTGACCCCAAAAAATGACGCATATCGTTCAGTCTGAAGCCATCGCACTTTACGGACGAAGACTTCCAGCAGGCGACAGTCGATACCTCTTCCGACGAAGACCAGGGGCCGTTGACCATGTCCCTGTAGCACTGTTTGTGCATGACCCACTGGCACAGCTCTCGTTTATCAGACCTGGTTGTTCAATTATCAGGACGCAACCACTGTCTCTTTTCCTATGTATTATATACATTCAAATTCAAGTTATTTCGTTTGCTTGTAATTAAAGAGTGACGGGAATGGTTTGTAAAAGTAAGCATGTGTTGATGTCTACGGATATGCGTCCGAGTCTTCGGTTTCGGGATTAAGAAGATCACGTAGTCCTGAGACACGCTGCCTTTTCTGTAGTGCTGATGCTCAGTGAACACATAAAGAGTATATGGAATAGACGACACACGTGTTGGTCACTTGTCCAAGTCCCATATGAGGTTGGCACCTCAAAGAACTTGCAAAAGACGTTGCACTGGTGCTCCTTCTCAAAATCGCGGTGTGTACCCTGCACATTGCCTTTGCTGAATAATTTGCGCCCTAAGTCACTGAGCACTGAATAAGAAGAAGTAAGAGCTTAGAAGAGAGAATCTCGCACGGATGCGTGATAATCTGTGGGTCTGTAAGAAGTGTATCACCCCCTTGCAATGTTGTTAGTTCCGAGTCAAGCACGACAATTAACTAATCGGAAACACGCCTCACCCTGAAAATCCGAAGTAAATGCTTGGCAGCCAGTTCTCCAGTACTGCACATGCTGGCAGAAAGCTAGAAAATCAGCACGGCGACGATTCTCAGTATCATGAAAGCGGTGTGGATAGGAAGAATTATTATTAATGTATTTCCTCCAAGGTCCATCTCCGGACTGAATGAGCTCCTCCACAAGATAGACTTCTTTTTGCTCAGGTGCCGCACCAAGAACATTTGTAATCGCCAGGCCTGACTTGATAAACCGGAACTGTGGAATTATTGCCAGACATGTGACACGTCGACTCTGGTGATATGAAGCTACAAAGTCATAAACATCTTGAAGCAGTGAAGTTGCCCATTGAATAGATAGGGCATCAGTGGCCAGATCCCTAATTTGGTCATCTGGAGAGAGAGAGAGAGTTGGGACCGCAGATGATGACAAATCAGAGCTGTGGCTGTGATTGGCCAAATAAGGTTGCTTAAGGGCAATCAAAGCAGCGCCCTTGCTTGAAGTTGTCGGAAATGGGCATAGTCCTACAAGGTCTATCTGCCCCTCTCGCATGGACTTGAAGGCACCACATTTGAGTTTTTGGGCTGTATTAAAGAGGATAAAACCGTTTTGGGGTTGAACCTCATGCATCCACTCCCCAAATCCGGAGTCAGTGATGCATTGGGCTGAGATAAGCAACCTTAACGGTTTGGTGGGACACAACCAAAATAGTATCGGAAATGACACTGTACTGACTAAAATAATGGGCATTGGGTCAGGCAAAGCCACATGGATGTTAAGGAACTCATACGAAGGCCATTGATAGCAGCCGGCTGTGGCTCACGTTGGGCAATAAGTGCTTGTCGGATGTCTTCCACAGATTGTGCTATGGGACTTGAATTGCCAAAGTTGTCACTCCGGGTACGTTTCTGACCTCCAAAGGCCTGTGACTCAGAGCTGGGTGTCTCTTCATTTATTTTCCGTTTCTTGCCCTTGCCAGTGCCAAATATAGGACGGGGCTTGGGGCGAGCATTAACCCGTGATGGCGTAACCTTGGATGTGACTTGAGAGCTGTTGCCAAATTCGGTGCGTGAGACAAAAAGCGTTGGATTTGGTTCGGAGTTGGGTTCAAAATGAGACTGCGGAAATGTGAGAACAAAGAAATTGAGACCAATAAAAAAAGTGTACAAGGTCTTCAAGTTGATCCTCAAGTTGTGCATTAGTGCTCTTCCGATGGGCCTGTGCTTTCTCATAATGATCCACATCAAGAAGGAGCATGATATCTAACATAGTTGCGGTTAACTTGGATCCATCTGGGCTGAGACAGTGCTCAAGAATTGCATGGTCTTTGTTGTCGAGGTATATCCCACTCCTACCCTTTATAAGCCGGACTGACACAATGTGTCTGACATCAAGGGGGTAGTTCATAAACCGCTTCAGCCAATCTGATAGAAAAGCATTGAGAAGGAGCCGTTGGAGGTTTTCATGATCAATTCGGATTGGGACATCAGCTATAGTCTCACACTTAAGAGAGTAGTTAGCATCAGAAAAAGAATCACAAAGCAAAGTAACTACGTTGATGATAGTAGGCTTGATCCGTCCAGGCACCTGTGTTGTCAGTCTTCCGTTGATGATGACTGTGATGGCATCCTGTCCACCAGCGCGAATCCGCTGGTGAAGCTGATTACGCACAACCTCATAATGTTCATGTGCAAGAGGCGCTGTGTACTCCTTTGGGAGGACAATTTCAAGAGGAGGGAGCTTGAACGTTGTGCCCTCACCTGCTGGTCCCGGTGCCCAGCCTGTTGGAATCAAGTTTTGAAGAGAAGTTGAATGGCAGGACACATTGGCAAGGGTGGGCTTGTGTTCCCTTGCTCCTCCTGTCTTGTTTACTGGCATAACTTGTGATTGGTTCCCTAATTAAAGATGTAAGCGTGCCTAAGGAAAGGTGTGAAAAGTACCCACCCCTTTGAGATGCGGCAACGTCCTTTCGAATTTGTTCAAAGTTGACGGATGGACAAAATTGAGTAGCCCCTATATGATGATGGCTTAGTGTCACATCCGAAAGGATAAATGAGGTACTTACGGCTTGCAGAGGTGGTGGTGGAGGGCTTGGTCCGGTAGTGGTTGTAACAATCTGGACAGACCAGTACCTTCTTCAATGTCTTGTTGGTCCCTCGTTCCATTACCTTCCTTGCTAACATCTGTGAAAGCTCCTTTTTGCAGTGTTCACGTCCGCATTTGATGGTCAGTGCTGGACGCGTTGACACTTCTGAAGACTGCGCAACCCTCAGACTTTTCAATTGGACACCTAAGTTCGACATCACAGGAGTTGTAGCCGAAATTTCGAGCTCCAGTGTTTGGTCCATAAGAGAGTGTGCTAAAAAGAGGGATGAAGTTGGGTGCGTGTTGAAAGAGTGTGCGTGTTCAAGTTGAAAGAGTGCGTGTCAAAGTGAAACATGCCATTGTTGAATTTGCAACGAGACCATACTGAATCAGTCTAAGTATGCAGCCACAGAAAATTTGCCATCTGCAAAACGGACAGAAATAAATATAGTCAATTTATTGCCGGCTTTCTACTTCAGCGGTAGCGTAATATCTGTAAATACAAGAAAGACAGTGATTCCTGGGACATAAAAATTTAAGTGGGCTTTCGACAAAACGATCTGACAGTGCTGACCTCCAAGACCATTGACATTGACTTGATGCTGTGCTCCTACAATGATGTGCCATAGTTGAGGATGACGGCCGTGAGTATGTGCTTGCTAGAGTGGCAAGTCATTTGGGGTCCACTTGTCCGACGAAAGGTAATAAACACACTGAAACGCTGAAATGAACTTGTCTCGAAATGAATCATTCTGGCAGGAACACCCTCTGGTGTGGCATCAACTTCTGCCTTCCGGTGCTCATATGCTTGCGGATTATGTAAGAGGTAGTAGAACGAGTAGATAGAGAATTGTGGTCCTTGTGACCTGACGCGTAAGATCGGAGAAGTACAGTCGGCATTCTAACACCAGCAGAACGCAGAGACTCGGAATCCGAGAATGAGCCTCCCAATGCAATGGCAGATGTTGGCATTGGTGTACGCGACTTGTTCAAACCATTTGAAGAAAGAGAAGACGGCGGACGCATTGTGAACTGCGTAGATCTCAAGTTTGTAGGTGAACTTGAGGAACACTTGGGAGAAGATGCGTCTTCAAATGTAGGTAAGGGGGGAAATGACGTTGAAGGAATGGTGAGCTGCGGAAGCTGTGATTGAGCTGGGTTTGGCTCTGAGGCCCGCCATTCTGTCATTGTGTTCTGTGAGACAAAGTTCTGTGAGACGAAGACGTGGAAAACTTAGGTGCAGGGGGTCACTACCCTCCTGGAAGGGTCGGATTGGACCTCCTGGTCAAATACACGAAACTCCTCATTTGTTGAGAGAAACAGCGAGAATATGGAAAAACGGTTGAGTTGGCGTAGCACACGACGCGATTCTGAGAATAGCGACCAGCCTTGACCCGTGGGGATATCATTGAGCATACAAGCCTTGTCAAAAGTGAGTACGACGAGGGCCCAGGCCGCTCTGGACTATAGTTACCGTCCAGAAGCCCAGCGGGGTCCACGAACCGAACGAGGTCATTACCGGCACTGTATATGCCTTGGGCTTTCTGGGGGAGACCCTTCTTCGTCCGTGGCTCCGCCTCTCTGCTGCTTGCGAACTTGAAATCCATCAGTCATTTTCATGAACTTTGCCGGCTTTAGAAGCTCACCTTGTCTGCAGCGTCCACTACGTCCCAAAAGAATTCCCGGCAATAATCGTTTGGGACATTAAACGATTGTCCTTCGGTCATGCGGCGACGAAAGGCCTGCACCAGCATCTCTTGACGCCACTTGACAAGTGCGATATGTTCATCTTGCTCGATGTCGGGCAGCTTATGGATATGCTCCCTGCCAAGTAATGGAAGGATAGCTGAGCGACCGGACGTATGTGAAGGGTGGGCGACGTTGGTACCAACCTACTCCCACCACATCCCCATAATGGTGCAGGCTCTTGTAGCACCTATGCCGGTCACCCATGGAGCCGAGATATGCCGTCCATAGCTTCGATGTTTTGACAATTTCGGGTCCAGGATACTTTGCGAGCGGGTGAACGGGTGACAGATGGTACATGAGCGCAAAGGACGCGACAGCGCTTCCATAAGCTGCAAATGTGAGCAGGATGGCAGCGGAGGGCCCTGGAACGTGGTAGGAAATAGGGACAGAGAGGAGCGCAGGGACAACGAAGAGGAGGGCAATGAGGCAGCTCGGATCAAGGCTTGAGGTAGCGGAAACATTGATGAGAGGTCTGCTTCCCGGTCAGGATCCTTGGAGGATGGGAATAATGACAAGTGACCTACGGAACTAGTGAAGAGTACAAAAACGCCGGCATCAAGTGCGGACATATGCTCGAGTGTTTGGCGCAGTAGGTAGGATGGCCCTGAATGGGTTCAGGGAATCAAACGAGTAGCCTGGATAGAGCATGGCTGGGAGAGCAAGAACTGGAATACGTTGCGATAATCCTTCCTGGTCATCGACAGGATTGATATGTCGTACTCTGTGCCTCCGAGCCAGCTGACATTATCTTGGTGCATCTTAGTTTGGTACTGACGATCGCGGAGAGGGCGAGTGTCTTCGAGAACCTGAGTGGCAACTCCCCCAGAGCGATCCTATAAGCGTGCTCTTGTGATCAGTTGTAAACAGCCTACGCAGAGGAGGGCAGGCAAAACCGTACGATTTTAATGGTGTCCGACCGTTTCTTGAGGCACTCACAAGAAGCAGGTCCATTTCTGTGACTTGTTTAGAGATGGCGTAGGGTGCGTAGAAGGTGCTGCAAGAGTTGCCGGAGTATAGGCACCACAAGAAGACATGAGGAACAGTCAAGGGGTCAAGGAGACAGTGAGGCACAAGCGAAGCAACACGTAGTGTGGAAATTTCGAAGCCGAAGCCATAAGTGGGAACAAGGTAGGCCCCCCTTAGAAACCACATACCGTACATTGCAAGCACGCCAGAGAGTTGCCGACCCAGAGAATGGTATCAAATCATATATTGATGAACAACTGTAGATAGTAGAAATGAGTTTTTGCTAAAAATCGAGCCCAATATCATGTCCCTCCTCATCTTCGTCGTCGGTTAAATCAACTATGAGGGTGCTTCCCTCATCTTCGTCATCAGTTAGATCAACTATGAGGGTGCTTCCTTCATCATCGGAATTGTCCACCACTAGTAATTCATCAATATCTGGCCTGAGATCTACAGGTAACGCCTCCAAACAATGCTCAGGCTGGGAAACAGCAGAAAGACTCTGCTGAAAAGCCCCATCCCATGCCATGCTTCGGAGCGCATCACGGATATGTAAGTAAATTTCCCACGCGTTATCGAACCGTGGCTCCGGAGACCCCATGTCCATCCACACGGCATTTGCACACACAGCAAATGCACGAGGGACTAGGTCAAAAACAGGGTCATCTGGAGGAGCATACTTTTTCTCGATCTCATCAAAAGTTTCTGGGGGAATAGCAATCTAGTCACATATGTTAGATGATGTAAGATAATATAAGGATAATATACCTTATAGTCCGCAGCTTTCCATTTATGCGGCTTTTGCAAAATGATCATGGGAATACCATTTGGTAGAACCTTCTTGCGATCAGAGCGACGCTTAGTCCAGTTGCGCTGATAGACCCAGGCATCAACCTCCCGCTGAATAAATGGAATAAATATAAAGCGGAACACAAGACTAAAAATTATTAGTGTTTTCACAACGTGGAGGAAAGTTCATATTAAATACCATTCAAGAGGATCTCCGATGTCATAATACCCTTCATCAACCCCTCTATCAAGTAATGCTTGAAACCCAACTGCCCAGTCCCTTCGAAAAACGGACCAGTGAATCTCAGGTTTGATATTCCCGTGCTTACGGAACCACCGATGCTGAATGGACCCATTTAGAGATGGCTCCATGTAATGGCGCAGTGCTGTCTGTGCGTAGGCCACATTGACGTTTTCTGTCCCTGGATCACTCTGCGTGACGAGGGGAATACCTAGATTAAAAATAGTTTTAAGATAAGGATGTCCAAAATTATATAATTAAAGCGCATACCACCCATAGCCCGGGCTGCATTAAAGTAGAAGTGTGCAATCAGTTTTGGATTCCTGGCCGTCCACCAGACTTTGCACCAATGGATCAGGCCTGGATAAGGATCAAGGCCAACATGAAAGAAGAGTCCGTAACGCTTGAACTTGTCGTGCTGGTCAAGAGACCACATCTCATTTGGGCCAATAGCTATAAATGTTCGTCTCTTAAACTTTTTGTACCGCCGTGCCTCAACAGCATCTGGTTCAGTCTGTCGGAGATACTCCGAAATGACAGGTCTGTATAATATGTAGGCATTAGTATTCATATGTGGAGTGCGGGACACACCTTGGTACACGGATCTTGTTCTCCATAAGAAGGGCCATCCTGATTGTTTCAGCACCGCGATTGGGAAAACGCTTTTTGACTTCATCAACATGAGCAGCAATACTTTGAACTGTGTACTTCTGTTGACGTGTGCTTTCTAAGCCCCACTTTTTGCGTCGGCGGCGAACTGTAAAAACACTGGAAAGAGAAGGCACTTATGATGCTATGATATATTGTACAATGTGGGAACATGCCTTAAACCGTAGCACGCGGGGTCAAAATGGTCCATCACAGAGCTAGCAATATCCTTGTCGTTCATGCCAAGTTGAAAATAAAGCGTAAGCACTGGTCGGAGTTGGTCATTTGGAGCTGTCAATGATGAGATTTAGGCAGTGAAAATACGGGAAAAGAGGCAGACATACGGCAAGGTAAATGCTGGTTTGCTCGTATCTTGGTGCCAATAGCCTTGCTCATACTTGCTGTATTGTGTTCTGCGTGCACTAGGTATGTCCAAAAGGTATAGTAAAGAGGCGGAAAAAATTGGATAGCGACTGACCTGGCAAGTTCATTGGCGGTGTGGGTGTTTGTGCACGGATGTGCCTTACAGGTGGCATGATAATACCAGTGGCAGATCTACCAACAAAGTCTGTGCCAGTGGGCGCCGTGAAGTTTAAAGGACTGTAGGTTTCCAGAATGACGTTGGCCTAGTGGTATGGGAAAAGGTGAAGTGATGGGCCCGCACTTGGGCCCGCAAATACTGTACCTCGAGGTGCCAAAAAAACAAAAAAAAAGCCAAGCGCTTGCCGCTAGCAGAACACGAGGACAGTTTAAAAACAGCTTTTATATTAATCAGGACGCTGACAATTACAAATGTAATGTTGCCGCCCAACTAACGAATGGGGGCGTGCACCTCCAACAACTGAACAGACAATGCGGAGGGGGTGATGCGCGCAGTAAAGAGAAAGACAGTGTAGAGGGATCAAGCCTGCAGGAAACGGCATCAGGTAACGGACCAAAAAAAAAAATAAAGAAATACCAACCATTGATGAGCCAGGAACGAGTCCAAATGGCAAGAGAAGTCACGCGGCTGATGGGATGGGAATGACAAAGAAGAGTAGCGAGACGTATGGGCCAGGAGGAACGAGAGCAGTCTTGGAGTTACGACAGGAAGGTATCAGCACTGCTGTGTGTGTGACAAAGCGCCCTGGGTATTGCTACAGTGTAGGTGACGGACTGCTCGGCTCGGCTCGGCTCGGATGATGTGAAACATGCCCACCTTGGACAAATTTCCCCATGGACAGGGAGAACAGGCCAGCCAGGGTGGAAGGGATGGCCACCTCCAGGGAAAGAAGGGGGTTGGCGACGGGCAGGCTGAAGCTGCCCCCGAATTCTACGGACCCCTCATTACCATACAGAATGGGACACGTGCAGTTTCTAACGTGGTCGTGACAGATGTGACAGAAGCACCAGAGGGATAGTAGGAGTCCCTGGGACGCAGCTATTTTGGAAAATGATTACATAATTACATAATCCAACTGAGTCGCAGTCAGTGGCGATACCGGGAATAGGGCTTATTGATATCGGCTAGCGGATCTGAGATGCGGAGTTTGGAATTGCGTCCCGCGATTCCGGAAAAGGACCTGCTCACTCCTGCTTGCCATAGTACAGTACCTCACTGGGGGTCATGCTACGAGTCTCTGATCCCACTGGCAGGTGGCCAAAGAAACGGGCATGAGAACAAGGTTTTCAGCGGGATTTCCCGCCATCTTGCCGTTTTTCAAGAGTGCAAGGCATACAGGTACAGGAGGGCTTCCCACAGTTGCCAATCAAAAGTGATTTCGCGGCGCGACACTGGCACTGTCATGTGAGCGTCCCGATCCCGCAGAATTTCCGAAGCGCACAATAAGGTGGTGTTTGTACTTGTGTTTGTCACGGCGAGGTACTGTATATTTCCGCGTGTGCTGCTAACCACATTGTCGCAACCACATTGTCGCACGCGCGATCTCATCTCGGAGTCGCCATTTCTCCGTGCATGATTGGTAGAAAATTTCTGGGTTAGCAGAACACAAACTCGATAGAGTTCCTCTGTCGATCACCACACATTCCCGACTCTTGTACGCACGTGTCCGGGCGAGTAGCGAAGTGGTAAATTTGTGATAATCACTTTGGAGGTTCAGTCCCGCAGCACCTACCTTCAATCGTTAGTCGCGCCCCACAGTGCCGCAAGACTGTCCGGGGTGTCCATCTATCCGTGTTCTACGCCACGTATTCTCTTTCCACTCTCCCATCCTGTAGTGGATACACAAATACTAGTTCGAGTGAAGCAGGACAAGACAACCGTTTCAGGTATAAGCACCAGGGGTTACCAAGAACAGAGAGAGTTGGGGCAAGAGGGAGAATGCGATTCCGCGCGACACTTTTAGAGACTTAGAACTACTCAGCGGGAGCAGGGGAATCTGAGCGCTGATGACTATGGTTTAGAGAAGAGGACCATATCATATATACAGAATCTTCCTCTGACTTTTCTAAGCTACTTGACCGCCTCATGGCTTGCTAGGGTACCTTGAGGCTTTGCGGCGCGATGACACGAAATAGGCGATTTACACTGGTTATAACCCTTGGTGTTGGGCGGTAGGTGTGGTGATGTTGTAGTTTTGCGCGTGTAGACTAAGCGTCTCACATCAGCCTGGGGTCAAAATTTTGACCGTCCCTACTCCCACTCAAGGGTCTTCTTCAGCATTTGGATCTTCCACTCGTCTGCTGCCCTCCTGTCAGTCTCCAGCTCCATGTCCGCCTCCTCATTGGCCATGTGCTGTGCTCGTCCGCAACAGCGGCGAATAGGCCAGGAGGCCGACGGTCCTGACCCTCAAGAACAGAGGAAGAGAAACTCAGTTGAAACAACTTTGGAGTGGAAAGGCACTTAAAACGCGATTTCTGGGAGCCAAGGCGACGTGGCGGCAACAGAGTAAAAGAGTCCGAGAGTGAAAGCGCCAGTAATGGCGCAAGTACTGACCCGAACAAGACGTCGCATAGCTCCAGCATCGCTGAGGTCAAGAGGAAACCTCTGCCGCTGGTGGAGGTTATTGAAGTATATGCTGAGGGTTTCGCATCCCAGAAACCCTTGTCCTGCATATGGATGCCTGTGGGACGGCCACAAATCTTCCGTATTTAGTACTGCTGCTACCCAATTGGGCCAATGTAATGTGATGTGGCCAAACTGCCTGCGAGAGAACCTCAGGCTGTTACACCCAAGGTTACACTGCACCTGTTCATAAATTTGAGAGTTTGATCGACCTGTCTTGTAATTTTTTTTACAGAGAGTCTCAAGTAATGTTTTCGGAGTGATACGAAGAGGTTATGTTTGTTGCAAACCTTTGATGGGGACTCGGACGTGACTCGCACCTTGCTCCGAGTCGCACCACCCTGAGGCTATAGAAATTTCATTATATTTATGGCCCCGTATAAGAATGACAGTTGGCCCAACCGACCAGACCATGGAAGCAGAGATTGTGAACAACATTACGCAACGCACTAGTAGTACAGCTGCAATGCGTTAGGCCCACCACAGACTTCCGTATTGTCCCCAATGCACGCTTGGTTACATGCACCCTGTGAAATGGGGATGCCAGGCGACCTGATCTCATCACCACACCCTAATCACGCGCGAACACCAATTGTCAGTCAGCGCTAGCCGTCCCGTCACGAATGGAGATTGGTAGACCTACAGCATTCCCGGGCGTATTCGAGACCGGCGATCGTGAACGACTGTGACTGGCATGCGCTCACACACGATTCTACTGTCACATTCCCTGCATCAACACGGCGCTCAAGCGTGCGTGAGGACGTCGAGTCGCTTTCGAGGTAATCAACCTCATGCAGACAAAGATGATAAAGGCCGAGTCGTACCTATGGCAGCCTCGTGAGGTCCACCCGCCGGCAGCTGTCACGACAGAGGCCCCAGTGGGATATGTCCCCGTAAAATTGTATAGATCGAGCAAAGCCGGTCCGCCACATAATTCGGTGGGGTCGCCTTGGCAACCCATGTTGCAGAGCACTTCGTCCGGGAATTCCCGGTGATTAGGATTACTAGTATCAATTCCATTATCGTTCGTAAAGAACCTTGAACCATGCTGAAGCTGTGACCCACACCCTAACGATCGTCAGTGCGTACTACCACCGAAACGCGAGCCCGAGAAATGGACGCACAACACTCCCTCCCGAATTCTACGCCTGCAAGCGAAAATCCCTGGGCCTGACACGCGGCGACACATGATTCTACTGTGGTGTTCCCAGCCTCTACCCTGACCTGAAGAGCACGGGCGCTGACTGAATCACTGAAACATAATCAGCGCTGCCATTAGGATAAGTGTACATTCACTGACTTGTAACAACCAAGCCCATTCCACAGACCAACAGATGGGACCAGGGCCGGGATGATGAAGGTTGCACCGGGTTTATAATAGGTACTGGCCATCTGCTGCAAATCTACCTTGCCACCACAGCCACCTACCTCTGATGGGTTGCCGGGGCACGGCGCGTTGCACCAAAAGTCTGATTCGCTCTCGAAAATATGCTCGAAGAAATTGTCGCACGCTAAATATGTTAGGCAAGTCGATGCAATCTCTTTTGCAGTGGACGTACAACACTAAAAGCCGTCTGTCAGGCCCATAAAGCGGTACGACACCGGCTGGCTATCGCAGAAGGCGGCACAGTTTTCTATCGTCATACCCGTCGGGTCGGCATAGCCGGCGCCGGTGAGCAGTGGGAGACCAATGTCACGATTGTCTCTGTGAATAGGATTCACTGGCCAATTATTTCTGGTGCCTGAGCTAAAACTCACTGTAGGCAAATAAAAGTCGACCACCCTGGGGGGGCTAAGCTCCTGGGACGCACCGAAGCGGCGAGGACCTGTTGACCAGGAAGTTTAGGCTCTAGGGGCCATTTCTGACAATGCAAACCGAAGGCAGTGCACATACCTGTATCGAAAATACGGACGCCAAGACGAAGAAAGACAGACGATACATGGCAAAGTCTCAATGGCTGCTACAAAAGAATCTCCACACTCTTTATAAGTGGTCACGTTCCGTAATTGGCCATGGCTCTCGAAAAGATGACGATGAGAAGATGTCGGGAATTAAGTGGTCATCGGGATAAATGATTTCAGGTACAGTTAGTGACCCATTATATTCTAGTATGCGGCAAGGCGTTTCGCTTTAACTGCGGTCATGTCACCGTCAGGCAACAGTGTGAAGGCACGTCAATACCACCAAGTGCGCCTCTGGTGCCTGATCTTGCAGAAAAGCCGGGTCCCCAGTAATGCCGCCGGACGCTGTCAGAAAGTGGAATGAGGACACTCTAGAACGGTGTCCGCCATACACACCGTCTATGGGACAACTCCGAAACTGATACTGTAAGTTGGCTACTTTTCGCATCGGTCCCACGGACCGGTCCGCTGTGGGCCGGCCTCAAGGTTCAAACTCCGCCGAAACCACCGTTTTCACTGCTTACTCGGGCAAAAAAGTTGGCATCTATTAGCTAATACAGAACATCACATTAAGAAGTTATATTGTAGGACAACCAGATTAGCAGAACATATATTTATTATTAGCTAAGTACAAAAGTCATGTGAACACATTGCGCGGCATGGGGTCGCTCAAGGCGAAAGCAGCAGCCCAAATATAACTGAGCAGTGAAGCGAGTGGCCTACAAACCGCGATGTGAGCGAGAGGGGGAGAGACAAGGAATGCACGAGGTTTGACTTACACAGGGCCAGGTCGCTCGCGCGCGACGCATAAGAGATTGAATGGCCGGGTTTGAGAAGGGGAGGAACAGCCTTGACGAGTCCAGGCCCGTGCGCATCGGGGAACGTTTGAGGAGATACCAATGACGCGGGTGAGGTCAAGGCCAGGTGTGATGCCTCCGGGTTATCAGGGGGCGAGGACAGGTAGGTGAGGCTTGGAGGTGGGGTCTGGTTGTTACCGACTTACCGTTGGTTTGTGCAACAGTGAAGGTTGGGCGAGGG
>WNGR01001963.1_pt2 | contig 22671 bp, 27 predicted proteins | sample 5407581 | NCBI WGS metagenome assembly WNGR01 (sample SAMN13153383, study PRJNA577476) | soil metagenome | isolation source: 80 cm soil or saprolite under Garry oak tree replicate 2 | place: USA:California | collected 2016-06-15
CAAGCAGCTCACCCCCGAGCAGCAGGAATGCATCGTGCTGCGCTTCCTGCAGGGCTTCTCGGTGGCCGAGACCGCGCAGGCGATGGGCAAGAACGAGGGGGCGATCAAGGCACTGCAGTACCGGGCCGTCCGGGCGCTCGCCAGGCTGCTGCCCGAGGGCTTCCAGCCGTGAGCGGAGAGGGGCGCAGCCGTGAGGTTCATCACTGATGGTGACAAAACCTGGCGCCAGCCCGTAACCCACGCTAACGCCCGCACGTTGGTACTGATGCCACCGGCGCCGGCCGGAGCGCACGACGACGTCGAAGGGGGGTGCGCGCGGTGACTACATCTCTCTTCCACCGGCGCCGGGCCGAGCGCCTGGCACAGCTTCTCGACGAGGCGACCGGCGGCCCGCGGCACCACGCCCGCGCCACGCACGACGAGGAGCTGGCCGGGTACGTCCGGCTCGGCGAAGGGCTCGTGCGCAGCGCCGGGGTCCTCTCCGGTCCGACCGCGGATTTCCGATCGAGTCTGCGCGCCATGCTCGTCGCAGCCGCCGAGCGCGACGGCGTCGGCGTGGCCGACGAGGCCTCCGAGACAGGTGGCAGGCGGGCCCGCCCGAGCCAGCCGGTGGTCGGCGGCAAACGGGCCCGCGGTGCCGTTCTCGTCGGGCTCGCCGCCGGTACCCTCGCCTTGTCCGGAATGTCTGCGGCCAGCGGCAACGCGATGCCCGGCGACCCCCTCTACGGCGTGAAACGCTCCACGGAGAGCGCCCGCCTCGCGCTGGCCGGCTCGGACATCAGCCGGGGCCAGCTCTACCTCGAGTTCGCCCGCAACCGGCTGGCCGAGGCCGGCGAGACCGGCGCGCACGGCAACAACCTCGCCAACATGCTCACCGACATGGACAACGAGACGCGCGCCGGCGTCCGGCTGCTCACGATGACGGCCCAGAACCGGCGGGACACCACCGCGCTGGACGTCATCGACACGTTCGTGCGGGCGCAGCGCGCCGCACTCGGCCGCTTCAGCGACACCGAGCGCACCAAGCCGTCGCTGGCGCTGCTCGACCGCATCGCCGCGCGGTCCGCCGGCCTGCGTACCAGCCTCGGCTGCGGCGCCAGTGCCACGGCGACCGACGAGCTGGGCGCGGTCGCACCGGCCTGCCCGATCGCACCCACCGGTACCTCGCGCTCCGGTATCGGGCCGACCGGCCAGGCCGCGACCGGGCGGCCCGCGGGCGGCACAGTGCCGCACCCGGAACCGGGTACCGCCGGCAGCGCGCCGGCAACTCCCACCCCGTCGCCTTCGTCGAGCGGTCTGTTGGACGACCTCGGCCGGCTGATCGGCGGCGGACACTAGATTCGAGCAGCTACCCGGTTGGGGGACTTCGGCGGTAATGCTGAAGTCCCCGATCCGTCTTCGGGTACGGATACCCTCGCAGGGTCAACGAAAGGAGGGCCGCCGTGGCTGGAACATCCGAACACGAGGTACTCGCCGGCTGGGCGGCCGCCGAGCTGGAGATGGCGCTCGCGGTACCGCCGGACGCGACCGCGGCGGCCTTCTTCGACGTGGACAACACGATGATGCAGGGCGCGTCGATCTACTGGTTCGCCCGCGGGCTCGCCGCCCGCAAGTACTTCACGACCGGTGACCTGCTGCGCTTCGCCTGGGGCCAGCTGAAGTTCCGGCTGCTCGCGACCGAGCACCACGGCGACATGTCGGAGGCCAAGCAGGCCGCGCTCGCCTTCATCACCGGCTGGCGGGTCGACGACATCCACCGGCTGGCCGAGGAGATCTTCGACGAGCTGATGGCCGAGCGGATCTGGTCCGGTACCCGGGCGCTGGCCCAGCTGCACCTCGACGCGGGGCAGCGGGTGTGGCTGGTGACCGCCGCGCCGGTCGAACTGGGCCGGGTGATCGCGGCGCGGTTGGGGCTGACCGGCGCGCTGGGTACGGTCGCGGAGGTCGAGGACGGGGCGTACACCGGCCGGCTGGTCGGCGACCTGCTGCACGGGCCGGCCAAGGCCGAGGCGATCACCGCGCTGGCCGCCGAGGAGGGGCTGGACCTGTCCCGCTGCACGGCCTACAGCGACTCGGCCAACGACCTGCCGATGCTCTCGCTGGTCGGGCACGCGGTCGCGGTCAACCCCGACACCTCGCTGCGCCGCGAGGCCCGCCGGCGTAACTGGGAGGTCCGCGACTTCCGCACCGGGCGCAAGGCCGCAAAGGTCGCGGTACCGGCAACGCTAGGTGCCGGGATCGCCATCGGCGCAGCGGTACTTGCGACGGCAGCCGTGCGGCGCCGGGCCCGCATGCATTAGGCCGTCGTGGCGCTGACTAGCTGGGGAGCGCCTTGATGTACGCGACTCGCCCGGCGATTGCGGCGGCGAAGTTACCGAATCCGACTTCCGGGTCAGGCTCGTGGATCGGTTCTGTTGCATCCTCCGAGGACGTCACAAACGCAGCCGCATCGTAGAGACGCTCGCGGACGAGTCGCTGGCACAGCAGGCGGTAACGGTCCTTGTAGGACGTACCGTGGAAGATCGGATCGACAGGAAACGCCGGATTCCCCAGACCCACCGCCCTTGTCGATCCGGTGCTCTCTTCGAGAAGGAAGACGTACCCGAGCCAGGGCCGCACAGACCCGAAGACGCCTGCTTCGTATGCGCGCCAGACATCTGTGGCGCTGCCCAGGGCCTCTTCGACACGGTTGTTGAAGTTGTTCCCAAAAGATGGTCCGACCTGGGATTTGAACTCGATCGCGGCGACCAACCGACCCTGGTCTAGGACCAGCAGGTCCCATTTCTTGGTCGGTCGGTAGTAGCCGGGCAACTCAACGCCGGACTTCCGTCGAATCGCAGAGGGCGGAAGGCCCTCGCGCACGAAGACGTCCTCGACAAGTTGGGCGAGGGCGTCGAGTTGCGCACCACCGGTCGTTGCCCCTCGGAGGCCGGCGTCGATCCTCCCCGTCGCGACCTGCTTCGCCGCCTGGAACCTGCGTACCTTCCAGTAGCTACGAACCGCCTCTTCGAACGCTTCCTGGTCCTGGTCCACCCGTCAGCTCCCCGATAGAAGGGTCGATGCCGTATACCCGCCCTGCAACTTCCGTCGCAGCACGCCGGTCCCGCTTCTCGAACGCTTGAACGAGCGCCTCCTGGTCCGCAGGAGAAACCGCCTCCGGCCGAGGAACGCGAATGCGGCGAAGGTACTGAGCTTGAAAGCGTAGGGTTCCGCCGCGCATTTTGACGGCATAGGCGCCGACGAAGGCCTCGGCCACGCGAGAGAGTAGCAGACCGCCCAGCACGCGAAGATCCCATGCGTCCGAGACGATGTAGTACAGGTTGTGGTGAGGGTACAGGCCCCCCTCATCCAAGACCGGGTGCATTTCCTGTTTAAGGTCAGGGAACAGCAGCTTCGACCTTCGGATCAGGCTGTGATCTACTTTGTCGATCGTCCGGTACCAGGCGGCCGGCCGCCTGCCCGCGACATGTCGACGCCTAAGCGGACCTGCGTGGAGCTGAAAGTAGCGCCGAAGGCGAGGATAGTCATTCAGGTCGACGAGCTGCCCATCAGGTCCCCATGGGTCCACGAGATAGTGCTCGGACCAGGAAAGCGAGCCCGATACGGTGTCGCGCACCATTGCCAGAGGTAACAGGCGGTCTGGCTCGACGTCGGCCCCCGTGGTGACAAAGACGGCGTCTGCCCCGGTGGCGACGCCGATGCCGACCCGTGTGCCAGTCACCGAATCCTCGATCAACGGGAATCGCTCGTTGAGGTATTCGATCAGTGCGAGGCGGCTCGGTGAGCCCGCCGGCCAGGAGTCCTCGCCGTCAAACCAGTGCGGAAGCCGAGCGATCTCGAACCGATCAGTGCGAAGCGGGGTGGCCGAACGCTTCCGGCTCCATGCCACCACCACGGCCGCATCCTGGGAGCTAAACGAGCGGCCCGTCTCGGCGGCAACCGCCGACCCTTGTTCCGCACGCCGAATGATGGAAATCGCCGGATAAGCCGACACCTGCTCGTCGAATGCATCCGCCTCGTGCATCGTGATCGTCGCCTCGACACTGTAACCAGAGACGATGAGTCGCCGAAGATGACGGCCATACTGGTTACGCATCCACCGGTCGGCGCAGATGAAGCCCAGGACTCCGCCGTCCTTGAGCGAGCGCAGCGCGACCTCATAGAAGCCGACGTAGACGTCCGAGCGCCCGATCATCGTTTGGCACGCTGCGCGGTATGCGGCGGTCCTGTCTGTCGGTACGTCTTCCAGGCGGACGTATGGCGGATTGCCCAGCACGAAATCCACACTGCAGTCGTTCCGCTGGCCGAGCAGATAGTCGCCCTGCTGTACCCACGTCTCTGCCGCAGCGATCGCGTCCTCAGCCGGCCAATCGTCCCCGATGAGTACCTTCTCGACCAGACGACGACTCGCCTCGACGTTCCGAGCTAGGAGGTCAAAGGCACGTACCGCGTTCCCAGCGTCACGTATTGTGCGATCATGGCGCCTGCACGACTCGCTGATCCGCGCGACCATAGGCCCGAGAAAGGCTCCAGCACCGCAAGCGGGCTCGACGGCGACCATGCCCCCAAGATCGATCTCGCTGGTGTATCCAGCTAGATCGAGAATGAGATCGACAACCCACCTGCGTGTGAAGACTTCACCGTGCGCAACGACGTCTTCCGGAATCGCCGGCAACGCCGAGGCAGCAGTGACGTCCTGCCTTTCCCTCGATGCCGCGGTCACGGGACGAGGGTACGGCAGACCACCGACATTTCCTTTCCACCACCCCGGATCGCCGACAAGGGTGTAGTCAGCTACTCCGACTCGGCGTCGCGGATGTCGAGGAGCTGGAAAAGCGCCTGCTGGATGGTCTCCCGTACCTGGTCGGCCAGGTTGAAGATGACCAGCGGGTCGTCGGCCAGATCGGCCAGCGGCTCGGTCGGTACCGGCTTGCCGAACTCGATGTACCACTTCGACGGCAGCGGGATCAGCCCGAGCGGCCCGAGCCACGGGAACGTCGGCGTGATCGGGAAGTACGGCGTACCGAGCAGCCGGGCCAGCGGCTTGAAGTTGCCCAGCATCGGGTAGCTCTCCTCGGCGCCGACGATCGACACCGGGATGATCGGTACCCGGGTGTGCAGCGCCGCCGACACGAACCCGCCCCGCCCGAAGCGCTGCAGCCGGTACCGGTCCTTGTAGAGCTTGCCGGTGCCCTTGAACCCCTCGGGGAAGACGCCGACAAGCTCACCGGCGCGCAGCAGCCGCTCGGCGTCGGGGTTGCAGGCCAGCGTGCTGCCGTGCTTGCGGGCGAGCTCCGAGAGGAACGGGATCCGGAACACCAGATCGGCGCCGAGCAGCCGGAGGTACCGCTGCTCGGGGTGCTCGTCGTGGACGGCCAGCGCGAGCATCAGCGCGTCCAGCGCGATGGTGCCGGAGTGGTTGGCCACGACCAGCGCGGCGCCCTTGTCCGGCAGGTTCTCGATGCCGCGTACCCGCACCCGGAACCAGTCCCGGTACAGCGGCCGCAGCATCGGATGTAGTACGGCGTCAGTCAGCTCGCGGTCGAAGCCGAACTCGTCGACCTCGTACTCGCCGGTGAGCCGCCGGCGCAGGAAGCCCAGCGTGTTGGCGACCCGCCGGTCCCAGACATCGGGCTCGGGGCGGGCCGGCGGGGGCGGGGCGACCTGCCGGAGATTGCGAAAAGGGCGCCACGTCGCCGGGGCGGCCGCATGCTGCTGTCGGGTTTCGAAATCGGTCATGTTGTGCTCACCTCACGGCGGCCCGGCTGCGCCGCAGCCCGGCCAGGATGCTTTCCTCCAGGGCGCCGATCGCCTCCCGGGGCAGTATGCCGCCGATGCCGCGCAGGAAGTCCTCGAACGCGACGGCGGTCGGCCGGGGGATGACGCCGTACTCGCGGATCAGCCGGCCGGTGTCCACCACCCGGCCGTGCACGAACAGGTCGAGCTGGTCGAGGCTGAAGTTGGCGCCGCCCCGCCCGATCGCGGACAGCGCCGGCTCGGGGATCGGTACCCCGATCCGCCCGGCCCGCCGGACCGCCTGGGACAGCGTGATGACGCCGGGTCCGGCGACATTGAAGGTACCCGGGTGGTCCCCGGTCACCGAGCGGTGCAGGATCTCCAGCGCGTCGTCGACGTGGACGAACTGCAACCGCGGGTCGCGGCCGAGCACGGTGGGTACCACCGGCCGGCTGAAGTACCGGGTCAGGCTGGTGTTGGCGCGGCGGCCGATGAGCGGCGCGAGGCGCAGCACGGTCACTGCGACGTCGGGCCGGCGGCGGCGGAAGCCGCGCAGGTAGCCCTCGATGTCCAGGACGTCGCGGGCGAAGCCGCCGCGCGGCGTGTCGCGCGGTTCGGTGTCCTCGGTGAACACGGCCGGATCGCGGAACGAGGCGCCGTATGCAGCCGTCGACGAGCGGAACACCACCCTGCGCAGTTCCGGCGCCTGCTGGCAGGCGGCCAGGAGCTGCATGGTACCGATGACGTTCTGCTCCTTCATCGCCGCCCGGCCGCCCGCATTCGGGTCGGCGGCGGAGGCGATGGCGAGGTGGACGACGGTCTGTACCCGGTTGGCCGCGATCACCGCCGCCGGCTCGGAGGTACGGATGTCGGCCCGGACGAACTCGACGGTGCCGGCAAGCACGGTCGCCTGCTCGCCCGCCGGCTCCCGGTCGTCCAGGCCGATCACCCGGTCGATCCGGGAGTCAGCCGCCAACCGGGCGGCGACCTGCGCGCCCAGGTACCGGGAGAGGCCGGTGACCAGCACCACCCGTGGCGGGTGGGCGTCGGACACCGGACGGGTGGTCACTTGCCGAGACGACGACGCTGGACCCTGGTCTTGCGCAGCAGCTTGCGATGCTTCTTCTTGGCCATGCGCTTGCGGCGCTTCTTGACCACCGAGCCCATACGACTAGTCCCCTCGAAACCGGCAGGCAGGATTTTCGGGGTCCAGCCTAGCCGTCGGGCCGGGCCCGGCGGAAATCGGGTCTTACGCGGTCTCTTGGAAGGCTTCCCGCAGGTAGGTGTGGACCGCGTGCTCCGGTACCCGGAACGACCGGCCCACCCGCACGGCGGTCAGCTCACCCGAGTGCACCAACCGGTACACGGTCATCTTGGACACCCTCATGAGCTCCGCCACTTCGGCCACCGTCAGGAACTTCACTTCCGCCAGCCTGGTGTCGGAGTGCGGTGCTGCACTCATAGCTCACCCCGGTCCTCTCCCCTGCGCTCCCCGCCGAGGGGGTACGCGCGTGTAAGTAGAACGGTACCGGTACGTGAGTGAACCGCGCGATCCTTCCGAAGAATTGATCACGACACGCCGAACTTTGGTCCTTGACGTATTACCGCCTTGACTTCAGAGCCCGGAGGAAGAACGCCAGGTTCGCGGGGCGCTCCGCGAGGCGGCGCATGAGGTATGCGTACCACTGGGTGCCGTACGGCACGTATGACCGGACCGTGCACCCGTTTCCGGCAAGCCGGAGCTGCTCTCCCGGGCGCACCCCGTAGAGCATCTGGAACTCGTACTCGCCCGGCGAGCGGTCGAACCACCGCGCCCGGTCCTCGGCGATCGCGATCAGCCGCGGGTCGTGGGTGGCGACCATCGGGTACCCGGGTCCGGACATCAGGATGTTCAGGCAGCGCACGAACGACTTGTCCACGTCCACCGCCGACTGGAAGGCGACCGACTCGGGTTCGGCGTAGGCGCCCTTGCACAGCCGTACCCGCGAGCCCGGCGTCGCCAGCTCCCGGCAGTCCCCCTCGGTCCGGCGCAGGTAGGCCTGCAGGACGGCACCGGTACCCGGAAAGTCCCCACGCAGCCGGGCGAGGACGTCGAGGGTCGCGTCGGTGGTCTCGTGGTCCTCCATGTCCAGCGTGACCGTGGTACCGGCGGCGGCCGCGGCGGCACAGATCTCGTGGGCGTGCTCGTAGGCCAGCGTCTCGTCGAAGACCTGGCCGAGCGCGGAGAGCTTGACGCTGACCTCGGCGGCCGGGGTGAGCCCGGCGTCGGCGAGCGCCTTGAGCAGGTGCAGGTACTCGTCCTTGGTAGCGGCCGCCTGGTCGGCGGTGAGCGTGTCCTCGCCCAGATGGTCGAGGCTGACCCGCAAACCCTGGCCGACGAGCTCACGGGTAGCGCGTACCGCGTCGTCGGTACCGGTGCCCGGGATGAACCGGCGGACCACGTCCCGGCTGATCGGGGCGCGTTCCACGATCCGCGCGATCCGGGTGGACCCGGCGGCGGCGAGAATCACGGATCTGAGCATGTGGCGAGCCTAACGCCGGTGGCACGGCCAGGCCCGGCAACCGTCCGGGGCGCAGACTCGGTACGCTCGCCCGGGCGGGGGCGAGCGTGATCATCGGGAGGCTGGCTCGATGCAGCGGATCAGCAGCGCCCCACGGGCCGGCTGGCAGGACATCGTGCGCGAGCAGGCGCTGGTCTACGCCGGTGCCGACGTACCTCAGGCGCTCGCGCAGTGGGACGAGTCCGCCTGCTACGTCCTGACCATGCGCGAGGTGCGCGGGCTGGAGGCGGCGACCAATGAACTGCACGACCTGTGCCTCGCCGCCGCCCGGCACGTGGTGACCACCGCGCGGTACGCGGAGTTCGGCATCCCGCCGTGGGCGGCCCCCGCGCTGCGGCAGTCGCTGACCGCCGGCGCGCCGAGCCTCTACGGCTGCCTGGACCTCTGGTACGACGGCGCGTCGCCGCCGAAGCTGCTGGAGTACCACGCCGACGTGCCGCCCGCGCTGGTCGAAGCGGCGATCTGCCAGTGGTACTGGCTGGAACAGACCCGACCCGACCAGGACCAGTGGAACCAGCTGCACGAGCGGCTCGTCACCGGCTGGCACGCGGTCGCCATGCGCCTCGGCGAGAAGTCGGTCCACTGTGGATGGTCCGACCTGGACCTGTCCGGCGCCAACCGGGTCGCCGTCGGGTACCTGGCGGAAACCGCACGGCAGGCCGGGCTCGCCGTGCACGTGCTGCCGATGCGGGCGATCGGCTGGGACGGCTCCCGGTTCGTCGACGACCGCGCGGAGCCGATCCTCACCTGCTTCAAGCTGTACCCCTGGTCGTGGATGATCCGGGAGCCCTACGGCCCGCTCGCCCTCACTGAGACGGCCCGGGTGAACTGGATCGAGCCGGCCTGGAAGCTGCTGCTGTCCAGCCCCGCCCTGCACGCGCTGCTGTGGGAGCTCAACCCGGGTCACCCCAACCTGCTGCCCGCCCAGCCGGGCAGCCCGCGCGAGGTTCCGCCGCTGCCGACCTTCGAGGGCCAGTTCGTGGCGGTCAGCAGCTGGGTGGTCAGCGACGCGATGGGGCGGGGGCGGGCCGCCGGGGTCGGTTTCCGCGAGTCGACCGGACCGACTATGACGGAGTACGCCCGGTTCGTACCCCATGTAGTGACGAGTTGACCCGTTAGCGTCTACGTTTGTCGGGTGAACTTCGACGCGTATGCCCACCGCGCCGTTGATCTCGTCAACGCACCGATGGACGGGCTCGACGACCTGAAGAGCCTGCTGCGGGACGAGACCTGGATGCACGAGGGGGCCGCCGACCGCGACGTCGCCACGTTCCGGCGGGCGCAGCGCAAGCTGCGTGAGGTCTTCCGACTGGGTGCCGGCCACCAGGACAGCGAGGCGGTCGCGGCGCTCAACGCGCTGCTGGAAGCGCACCCGGTGCAGCCGCGCATCTCCGGACACGATGCCGGCGACTGGCACATGCACGTGGCCAGCCGGGGCTCCTCGGTCGCCGCCGAGTACCTCGCCGGCGCGGTGTGGGGGCTCGCGGTCTGGCTGTGCGAGTACGGCAGCGCCCGGTTCGGTGTCTGCGCGGACGAGCGCTGCGGCAACGTCTACCTGGACACCTCGTCCAACTGCTGCCGGCGGTTCTGCTCCGAGCGCTGCGCGACCCGCTCGCACGTCGCCGCCCACCGAGCCCGCAAGCGCGCCCTCACCCCGGTCTGAGCCGCCCCGGCCCCGGCCCGTGGCGCTCCCGGCCCGTGGCGGGCGGCGTCTGGACTGACGAGCGAAGCGAGGAGGGAAGACGTCGCCTGAGGAGCCACGGGCCCGCGCGAGCGCAGCGAGCGCCGACACCTCAGCGAGCGCCGATACCTCAGCGAGCGCATCAGGTAAGACTCAAGCGTCCACTCTGGACGGTGCGGCCAGGTGGGTGCGGGCGAACGCCAGCGCCTCGGCCAGGTCCGCCTCGCGCTCGGCCCGGCTCGCCGCGCGGCGGGTGGACACCTCGACCGCGATCGAGCCGCGGTACCCGCGCCCGGCCAGCGACTCCAGCAGCGCGGCGCACGGCTGGTTGCCCCGCCCGGGTACCAGGTGCTCGTCGCGCCCCTCGCCGGTACCGTCGCCCAGGTGCACGTGTGCCATGGCCGGCCCCATCGCATCGGCCATCGCCATGGCGTCGTTGCGCGCCGCGGCGCAGTGCGACAGGTCCAGCGTGTACGCGTCGAAACCGACCTTCGTCGGGTCCCAGCCGGGTGAGTACGGCACGAACACCCGCCCGGCCATCCGTACCGGGAACATGTTCTCCACCGCGAACCGGATGCCCGGGTAGCCCTCCTGGAGCCGGCCGAGCCCGGCGAGGAAGGTGCGCGCGTAGTCCCGCTGCCACGAGAACGGCGGGTGTACCACGACCGTCGTCGCGTCCAGCGCCTCGGCCAGCGCGGCGGCGCGGCGCAGCCGCTCCCAGGGATCGGCGCTCCACACCCGCTGGGTCACCAGCAGGCACGGCGCGTGTACCGAGCGGACCGGCATGCGGTAGTGCGTGGACAGCCCGCGCAGCGCACCGGCGTCCTGGCTGACCGCGTCGGTCCAGACCATGACCTCCACGCCGTCGTAGCCGAGCGCGGCGGCTGTCGCGAAGGCCGCCGAGGTCGGCTCGGGAAATACGGACGAGGTGGACAGGAGCACAGGCGTCACAGCGTCAGGGTAGCTCCAGCCCGCCCATGGAGCCCGGCTCGGACACGACAAATAGACTCGCCCGCGTGAACGATGTCGCCTGGCTCACCGATACCGAGCAGGCGGCGTGGCGGGCCGAGGCAACGCTGTCCAGCCGCAGCGGGACCACCCGGGCGGTGAACCGGCTGGAGCGGGCGGGCTGGGTACAGCGGGTCGACCGCGACGACGACCGGCGCGGTACGCACGCCGAGCTCACCGCCGCCGGCCTGGCGAAGCCGGCCGCCGCGGCGCCCGGGCACGTGGCCGCGGTACGGGCGCACCTGGTGGACCTGCTGAGCCCCCGGCAGCTGGCCCAGCTCCACGCGGTCGGCGAGCGGATCCGGGACCACCTGGCGGGTTAGCTCGGGTTAGCTCAGGTTAGCTCTCCAGGATGTCCAGGCGGCGGAGGATCACGCCCTCCCGCAGCGCCCACGGGCAGAACTGCACCGCCTCGATACCGAGCCGCTCCATGGTCACTTCCGCCACGATGGCACCGGCGAGCACCTGGTGTGCCCGGCTGGCGCTGACCCCGTCCATCTCGGCCAGCTTCGCCGACGGGATGTACTGGATGAAGCTGCGTACCTGGTGCAGCCCGGTCAACGTCAGTACCCGCCGGACCAGCGGGCCTTCCGCCGACGGTGCCGCACCGGAGAGCCGGGCCAGCGTGCGCAGCGTCTTGGACGTCCCGACCGGGCAGTCCCAGCCCGCCGCGAGCAGCGTACGGGCCGGCTTCTCGATGGTCTTCTGCGCGTACTCGATGAGCGCGTCGACCTCCTTGGTACTCGGCGGGTCGCCATGCAAGCGCTCGCGGGTCAGCCGGCCGGCGCCCAGCGGTACCGACAGCGCCAGGTCCGGCTCCTCGTCGATGCCGGCGGCCAACTCCAGCGACCCACCGCCGACGTCCACGACCAGCAGCCGCCCGGCCGACCAGCCGAGCCAGCGCCGTACCGCGAGGAAGGTCATCCTGGCCTCGCCCTCGCCGGACAGCACCCGCAGTTCCACCTCGGCTTCCTCGCGTACCCGCGCGAGCACGTCGGCCGAGTTCGTGGCGTCGCGTACCGCCGACGTCGCGAACGCGAGCAGGTCGTCGGTCTGCAACCGTTCGGCGGACCTGCGGGCGTCCTTCACCGCGGACACCAGCGCGTCGGCGCCGTCCTTCGACAGCCGCCCGTCCGGCTTGATCTGTTCGGCGAGGCGCAGCACGGACTTCTCCGAATGGGCCGGCCATGGATGGGCACCGAGGTGCGCGTCCACCACGAGCAGATGCACCGTGTTGGAGCCCACGTCGAGGACGCCGAGTCGCATAGGGCATACGCTAGCCGGATGCGCATCCACGTGGCCGTCGACGACCCGGCTGACCCCCGAAGCCGTGAGGTTGGGGTCGACTTCCCCCGCGAGTGGGTCGAGTTCCTCGACCCGGCGGATCCACAGCATCTGATCCGCGCCGACCTGACGTGGCTGCTGTCCCGCTGGACGTGCGTGTTCGGCAAGTCCTGCCACGGAATCGTCAAGGGCCGCGCGGCGGAGGGCTGCTGTTCGCACGGCGCGTTCTTCACCGACGCCGACGACGAGAAGCGGGTTCGCGCGGCGGCCCGCCGGCTGACCCCGGAGACGTGGCAGCACTACCGGCGCGGGTTCAAGAACTACACCGTGATGGACACCATCGACGGCAGCACTCCGGCCCGCCGCACGGCCACCCGCGAGGGCGGCCCGTGCGTGTTCCTCAACGACGCTGACTTCCCGGGTGGGTGGGGCTGCGCGTTGCACGCGCAGGCGCTGCGGGACGGGGTGCACCCGCTGGAGTACAAGCCCGACGTGTGCTGGCAGCTGCCGATCCGGCGGGACCAGGAGTGGACCAAACGGCCGGACGGATCGAAGGTACTTGTGACCACGATCACCGAGTTCGACCGGCGGGGCTGGGGCGAGGGCGGGCACGACCTGGACTGGTGGTGCACCTCCTCACCGGAAGCGCACGTCGGCGGCGAGCCGCTGTACCTGTCGTACGAGCCGGAGCTCACCGCGCTGGTCGGCAAGGACGCCTTCGGCCGCCTCCGCGAGCTGTGCGAGGCCCGCGGCCGGCTCGGCCTGGTGGCCCCGCACCCCGCCACGCCGGCGGAGCTGCCGGCTGACCCGCAGCCCGCCGGGCTCGAGCCCGCCTCCCCCCGCGCGCCGCGCAGCCGCAAGCGGTGACTGAGGGAGCGAGCGGGAGCGGCGCGGCGTCGTCTGGACTGAGGAGCAAAGCGACGAGGGAAGACGACGCTTAACAGCGCCGCGAGGCGAGCGGACGGGGCAAGCTAGGGCTCGAATTTGTACCCGAGGCCGCGCACGGTGACGATGTAACGCGGGTTCGACGGCTCGGGTTCGATCTTCGAGCGCAGCCGCTTCACGTGGACGTCGAGGGTCTTGGTGTCGCCCACGTAGTCGGCACCCCAGACCCGGTCGATGAGCTGGCCCCGGGTCAGTACCCGGCCGGCGTTGCGCAGCAGCATCTCCAGCAGCTCGAACTCCTTGAGCGGCAGCGGTACCGCCGATCCGGACACGGTCACCACGTGCCGCTCGACGTCCATCCGTACCGGGCCGGCGGCCAGGGTCGGCGGGCTCTGCTCGCCCGGGTCGCCGCCGAGCTGGCGGCGCAGTACCGCACGGATGCGGGCGACGAGCTCGCGGGGCGAGTACGGCTTGGTGACGTAGTCGTCCGCACCGATCTCCAGGCCCACCACCTTGTCGATCTCCGAGTCGCGGGCGGTGACCATGATGATCGGTACGTGCGAGCGCGAGCGCAGCTGCCGGCACACCTCGGTACCGGACATCTCCGGCAGCATCAGGTCCAGCAGCACGATGTCGGCGCCGGTCCGGTCGAACTCGGTCAGCGCCGAGGTACCGGTGGCCGCGACCGAGACCTCGAAGCCCTCCTTACGCAACATGTAGGACAAGGCGTCGGAGAACGACTCCTCGTCCTCCACGACCAGGACGCGGGCCACTAGGCGGTTCCCTTCACTCCGGCGGATTCTGCCGCGATCTCAATGGACAGGGGTAGCGGCAGGGCGGCGTCGGGGGGACGCGCCGGCAGCCGCAAGGTGAACGTCGAGCCGACCCCGACGGTACTGACCACGTCGACCTGCCCGCCGTGGTTGGTCGCGATGTGCTTGACGATCGCGAGTCCCAGCCCGGTACCCCCGGTGGCGCGCGAGCGCGCCCGGTCGGCCCGGTAGAAACGCTCGAAGATCCGGTCCAGGTCCTTCGGCTCGATGCCGATCCCCTGGTCGGTCACGGTGATCTCGACCCACTCCGCGTCGCCCCGGGCGGTCATGGTGACCCGGGGCGGCGGCTTACCCTCCTCGGCGTCGGGCGAGTACGCGACCGCGTTCTCGGCGAGGTTGGCCACCGCGGCCACGAGCTGGCTCTCGCTGCCGTAGACGGTCAGCCCGCGCATCCCGACGAAGCCGACCGCCAGCCCCTTGACCGTGGCCGGGGTACGGGTCCGGTCGATGACCTCGGCGATGATCCGGTCCACCGACACCGGGGCGGGCTCGGGCAGCGGCTCGCCGCCCTGGAGGCGGGCGAGGTCGAGCAGCTCGCTGACCAGCCGGCCGAGCCGGGTGGACTCGTGCTGGATGCGCTCGGCGAACCGCCGGGCGGCCGCGAGGTCGTGCAGGACGTCGGCCTCGTGCATCTCTTCGGGGGTCGAGTCGGCCGCGACGGCGGTCGCGTCGAGCAACGCCTCGGCGAGCAGTTGGACGGCGCCAACCGGGGTCTTCAGCTCGTGGCTGACGTTGGCGACGAAGTCCCGGCGGACCCGGGCCACCCGGTGCACCTCGGTGACGTCGGCCGCCTCGACCGTGACGTGGCCGTCGCCGAGCGCGACCGCGCGGATGTGCACGCCGAGCGGGTCCCGGCCGTTGCCCCGGGGCAGGTCCAGCTCGACCTCCCGGCGGATACCGGTGCGACGGGCCTGGCCGGCCAGCGTCCGTACCACGGTGTGCGCGACCGGTGCGCCGCCCACGCCGGTACCGGCGCGGAGCAGCCCCATCTCCTTGGCCGCGGGGTTCACCAGTACCGGCCGGTCGTCCGCGTCCAGGACCAGTACCCCCACCCGCAGCGCGTCCAGGCTGCGCCGGCCCAGCCCCTTGGCGCCCACCCCCCGAACCGGGGCGGGCAGGTCCGGCTCGGCGTCCTCCGGTTCCGGCCGGTGGCCGTTTTCGGGTTGGACCGCGCGACGACGCATGGCGACCAGACTCCCTGCCGCTCCGACGGCGACGCCCGTCGAAGCGGCCATGAGCAGCCCTCCGGCAAGCGCCAGCCCCACGAGCCGATCGTAGGGTGGTTGTTAATCTAAGCATTGCGCGGCGCCGGACAAAGCCGGCGGCCGCCGTCGAATGTTCACCGTCCGGCCGGGCGCCGTTCATCCGAGTTGATGCATGGGACGCGCGGCGGAACTAGCGTGGGGGTGCCATGCGCGAGGAGTACCAGGCCGAGCTGGCCGACGTCACGCGGACGCTGGTCGCGATGGCCGAGGGCGTGCGGACCGCGATGCGGCGGGCCAGCGCCGCCCTGATGGCGGCGGACGCGACCGAGGCCGAAGAGGTGCTGCTGAGCGACGCGGAGACGGACGCGCTCTACCACCAGGTCGAGGACAAGGTGTATGACCTGCTCGCCCGGCAGGCCCCGGTCGCCTCGGACCTCCGGCTCGTGGTGACCGCCCTGCACATCGGGGCCGACCTGGAACGGATGGGCGACCTGGCGTGCCATGTGGCGAAGATCGCACAGCGGCGGGCCCCGGCGGTCGCGGTACCCGAGGAGCTGCGCCCGGTCGTCATGGACATGGCGGCGACCGCCGACCGGATCGCCGGCAAGGTCGCAGAGGTGCTGGAGAGCGCGGACGCCGCGCGGGCGGCCGAGCTGGAGCGCGACGACGACGAGATGGACGAGCTGCTCCGGCAGCTCTACGGGCTGATGCTGGGCACCGCGTGGCGGCACGGCGTCGAACCGGCGGTGGACGGCGCGCTGCTGGGCCGCTGGTACGAGCGGTTCGCCGACCACGCGGTCAACGCCGGCCGGTCGGTGCTCTACTTCGTGACCGGCGAGGCCGCGCCCGCCGCTTCCTAGCGGCCCTGGTTGGCGACCGCGGCGGCGGCCGCGACCGCGGCCTCGGGGTCGAGGTACTCCCCGCCGGCGGTGACCGGGCGCAGCGTGGCCGGGTCCAGGTCGTACCGCAGCGGGATCCCGGTCGGGATATTCAGCTTCGCGATCGCCTCGTCCGAGATCTGGTCGAGGTGCTTGACGAACGCGCGCAGCGAGTTGCCGTGCGCGGCGACCAGAACGGTCCGGCCGGTCAGCAGGTCCGGCACGATCGCGTCGTACCAGTACGGCAGGGCCCGGATCAACACGTCCTTGAGGCACTCGGTGCGGGGCCGTGCGTCCGGCGGGAGGATCGCATAACGCGGGTCGGCGAACTGCGAGTACTCGTCGTCCTCGCCGAGCGGCGGCGGCGGCACGTCGTAGGAGCGGCGCCAGAGCATGAACTGCTCCTCGCCGTACTCCTCCAGGGTCTGCTTCTTGTTCTTGCCCTGCAGGGCGCCGTAGTGCCGCTCGTTCAACCGCCAGCTGCGCCGGACCGGGATCCAGGCCCGGTCGGCCGCGTGCAGCGACAGCTCCGCGGTCCGGATCGCCCGCTTGAGCACCGAGGTGTGCACCACGTCGGGCAGCAGGTCCTTGGCCCGCAACAGCTCCCCGCCGCGCCGCGCCTCATCCTCGCCCCGCGCCGACAGGTCCACGTCGACCCAGCCGGTGAAGAGGTTCTTCGCGTTCCACTCGCTCTCGCCGTGGCGGAGCAGCACGAGGGTACCCACGCTCATGGCTCCATCCTCCCGCACCTCTTATCGGATGCGGCAACCGGGCCGGTCCCGCCAGGGTGTAAGGATCGAAGAGTGGGGCGCCGCCACGATCAAAAGTGCGACGGCGGCCGGGCGGCGCGGAACTCGTCCCGCGCCGGCCACGTCCGCCGTCCGGTGGCGTACCCCACGTCCCCCAACGCTCCGCCACCCCCGGACCAGAGGTCCGATCAAGGAACAACCTACGACCACGCCGCACCCCGCTCAAGCGGTTTCTCTGTCGCATCCCTCACAGCACGAGTCCACAGAGGACAGACGTCACGAAGGGTTGACCAGATGCTCGAAGGCGCGCAGGTTGTCCAGCGGCTCCCCGCGCTTGATCCGCCAGGCCCACTCCCGCCGGATCGCCTCCCCGAAGCCGATCGCCAGCATGGTGTCGAAGTTCTCGTCGGCATACTCCAGGACCGCGCCGAGGATCCGGTCCAGCTCGTCGCGTGTCACGGCGTGCAGCGGTACCCGGCCGGTCAGGTAGACGTCGCCGACCTTGTCGATGGCGAAGGCCACCGCGTACATGCGTGCGTTGCGCTGCAACAGCCACGCCCACAGCTCCTCGCGCCGCTCGTCGGGCCGGCGCATCACGAAGGCCTCGATGCGCAGCGCGTGCTCGCCGATGATGAGGTTGCAGATCGTCTTGAGCTTGTGGGTACCGGGGAGCGTCACCGCGTACGAGCGCTCGCCGGTGCGCTCCCACTCCAGCCCGCGCTCGGTCAGCGCGGACTCGATCAGCTCGGCCGTGTTCATCGCGCGGCGACCAGGTCGGCGACCCGGCTACGGTGCTCGGTCACCGCATCACGGTAGACCTCCAGCAGGCTCGCCGCGGTGCGATCCCAGGAGAACCGCCGGGCGTGCGCGATGGCGCCGCGCGCCAGGCGGGTCCGCCGGCCGGGCTCGGCCAGCAGGTCACCGACGACCCGGCTCCACAGCGCCGGGTCGTGCCCGTCGACCAGAACCCCGGAGACCTCGTCGCGTACCGCGGTCACCAGACCGCCGACGGCGGCGGCCACCACGGGGGTACCGCATGCCTGCGCTTCGAGTGCGACCAGTCCGAAGGACTCGTTGTAGCTCGGTACGGCGACCAGGTCCGCCGCCCGGTACAGGTCGGGCAGCCGTTCCCGGCTCTGCGGCGGAAGGAACCGCAGCACGTTCCCGATCCCGAGCGCGCTCCCCAGGCCGGCCAGGTCCAGCCCGCTGCCGCTGTTGCCGCCGACGATCGCCACGGTGAGCCGGTCGCGGACGGGTGCCGGCAGCTGCGCGACGGCGCGCAGGAGGACGTCCGGCGCCTTGAGCGGCTGGATGCGCCCGACGAACGCGATGACGTACCCGCGCTCGGGCAACCCGAGGCGGCGCCGGGCGGCACTCCGTACCGCCGTCTCCCGGCCCAGGCAGGGCGGCGTGAACCGGTCGAGGTCCACCCCGGGCGCGACGACGCTCACCCGCTCCAGCGGCGCCCCGTACAGGTCGACGAGTTCCCGCGCCTCGATCGGCGTGTTCGCGACCAGCCGGTCCGCCTCGCTGACCACCTGCTCCTCGCCGATGACGCGGGTGATCGGCTCCGGCTTGTCGCCGATGGCGAGCCGCCGGTTCTTCACCTTGGCCAGCGTGTGCGCGGTGTGTACCAGCGGCACTCCCCACCGGTCCTTGGCCAGCCAGCCGACCTGTCCGGACAGCCAGTAGTGCGAGTGGATCAGGTCGTACCAGCCCGGCGAGCGGCCGGCCTCGGCGCGCAGTACCCCATGGGTGAACTCGCAGAGCTGAGCCGGCAGGTCCTCCTTGGCCAGTCCTTCGAAGGGCCCGCTGACCACGTGCCGGACCAGTACCCCCGGTGCCAGCTCGACAGACGACGGCAGGTCGCCGGACGTGGCCCGGGTGAAGACCTCGACCTCGACGCCGGCCTCGGCCAGCCGGCGGGCGACCTCGACGATGTAGACGTTCATGCCGCCCGCGTCGCCGGTGCCCGGCTGGTCCAGCGGTGAGGTGTGGACCGAGAGAACGGCGACCCGGCGCGGTGATCTCGAACCGATCCCCCGGTGCGTGCGCAACCGTGTCACATTCCGCTCCCTGGTGCACCGACTCTTAACCGTGCCCGGTACCAATCGGCTCAACCCGATGACCCCATGGCATTCTTCCCGCGCCGGTCCGCGCGGCACGCATCGGAGTGAGCAGGATCGCAGCCGGGCCCGGTCCGGTCAGGTCAGGACCGTGATCCGGTCGAAGTCGGGCGCCGTGGAGTCGGCGGTGCTCGGCTCGTCCGACGGCGTCGCGTCGCCGGGGGTACCCGAGTCGGTCGAGTCCCCGTCGGCGGGCGCGGCGGCGGCGTTCCCCTGGCCGGTCGAGAGCGGCGGCGGGGCGCCGGACGTCGCGCCCGGCGGGTGCACGGTCTGGGTCAGCAGCACGGCGAGGACGGCGACGCCGCCGCACAAAGCGGTTACCGTCAACGGGCGGAGGCCGCGCGGCATCCGGGCGTCGCGGACGGGCACTTGGGCCCGACCGGCAGGGCGGCGTTCATCTGACAGGATTGGACGTATGCCGTCATACCCCATCGCACTGATCACCGGCGCATCGATCGGGATCGGTGCGGCCACCGCCCGCCGGCTGGCCAGCGAGGGCTTCCACGTGATCGTGGCGGCCCGCCGCGCGGCCGGCTCGACGCGCTGGCAAAGGAGATCGCCGACGGTGGCGGCCGGGCGACCGCGGTGACCGCCGAGCCGATCGAGGCCGCGAACATCGACGACTGGCAGTGGATGTACGAGGTCAACGTGCTCGGTACCATCCGGGTCACCCAGGCGCTGCTGCCGGCGCTGGAGCGCTCCGGCGCCGGTACCGTCGTCGTGCTCGGCTCGACCGCGGGGCTGATCGTCTACGAGGGCGGCGGCGGGTACGCGGCCGCCAAGCACGCGCAGACCGCCGTCGCCGAGACGCTGCGGCTGGAGCTGAACGGCCGGCCGATCCGGGTGGTGGAAATCGATCCCGGCATGGTGATGACCGAGGAGTTCGCGCTCAACCGGTACGCCGGCGACGCGGAGAAGGCCGCGAAGGTCTACGAGGGCGTGCCCAACCCGTTGACCGCCGACGACGTCGCCGACTGCGTCGCCTGGTGCGCCACCCGGCCGCACCACGTGAACATCGACCGGCTCGTGGTGCGCCCACTCGCCCAGGCCGCTCAGCACAAGGTGTACCGGGTGCGGTGAAGCCGGTTGGCGCGGCGACCCGCGGTACGACCAACCCGAACCGGTTGCGCCGGGTCGACGCCTGGATCGCCGCGACGCTCGGTGGCCTGCTGCGCCGCGCCGGGGATCCGCTCGTCGTGGACCTCGGCTACGGCGCCTCGCCGGTGACGACGCTGGAACTGCGTACCCGGTTGGCGCGGGTACGCCCGGACGTGCGGGTGGTCGGGCTGGAGATCGATCCGGTACGGGTCGCCGCCGCGGGCCCCGCTGCCGACCCGCCCTGGCTGGCGTTCCAGCGGGGCGGCTTCGAACTCGCGGGACTGCGCCCGGTGCTCGTCCGCGCGATGAACGTGCTCCGGCAGTACCCGCTCGACGCGGTCGGGCCGGCCTGGTCGGCGCTATGCGCGCGGCTCGCGCCGGACGGCGCGGTCGTCGAGGGTACCTGTGACGAGCTGGGCCGGTTGGCTTGCTGGGTAAGGCTTTCCGCGCAGGGGCCGGTGTCCCTGACCATGGCCGCCCGACTGTCCACACTGGACACTCCGGGTACCTTCGCCGAGCGGCTACCCAAAGCACTCATCCACCACAACGTACCGGGGCAGCCGGTACACGGTTTCCTTGCCGCGCTTGACGACGCGTGGCGGGCGGCGGCGCCCTACGCGACGTTCGGCGCCCGCCAGCGTTGGATCCGTACCGTCGCAACGGTCCGCGACGCCGGCTGGCCGATCCTCGACCGCGCGCCGCGCTGGCGCCTCGGCGAAGTCACCGTTGCCTGGCCGGCGGTGCAGCGAACCACGCCTTCCGCACCGGACTGAAGCGCAGCCGGTCGAAGGAGCGGGCGGCGGCGTGGCGGTGCAGCCGGACAGGAGCGCCAGGAGGAGCAGAGCAGGCTTGGCCACGTCTCCTAGACAACCAGCACCGTCCGGAGGTTCCCCGCCGGCCGGGCTGGCCGGGATAGTGGGGGCCGTGCTGACCACGCTGGTGGTGGCCGCTCAGATCGCGGTGGCGATCGCGCTCGGGGCGGCCATCGGACTCGAACGGGAACTGTCCGCACAGCCTGCCGGACTGCGTACCCACATGCTCGTCGCCCTGGGCGCCGTTGTCGTCACGCTGGCCGGCGCCCACGTCGTGAACGCCAATCCGGCGACCCTGACCGCGCCGATCATCACCGGGGTCGGGTTCCTCGGCGGCGGCGCGATCCTGCGCGAAGGTACCGGCGTGAAAGGCTTGACCACCGCGGCCTCGCTCTGGGTCACGGCGGCGGTTGGCGTGGCGGTCGGCCTCAGGCAGTGGCTGCCAGCGGTCGCCGCGACCGGGCTCGCGATCGGCGTGCTGCTGGTGGTGAAACGGCTGGAGCACGACGAGGAGCTGCGCAAGCTCGACGGTGTGCGCGGCGTCGACATGGTGCGTTAGAGCGCGCAGTTGACCAGTACCGGCTCGGGTACCAACGTCACGCCGAACCGCGACGCCACCCCGGCCCTGATCTCCCGCGCGAGATCGAGCAGCGCGGCCGTGGTACCGGTACCGCGGTTGGTCAGCGCGAGCGTGTGCTTGGTCGAGATCGCCACGCCGTCGCGCCCGTACCCCTTGCGGAAGCCGGCCTGCTCGATCAGCCAGGCGGCGCTGGTCTTCACCGTGCCGTCCGGGTTGGGCCACGCGGGCGCGCCTGCGGCGCGAAGCGCGGCGAAGTCCGCCGCGGGCAGCACCGGATTGGTGAAGAACGAGCCGACCGAGTACGTGTCCGGGTCGTTCGCGTCGAGCACCATGCCCTTGCCGGCGCGCAGCTTCAGGACGGCGGCGCGGACCTCGTCGAGCGGGGCCCGGTCACCAACCGCGACACCCAGTGTGCGGGCCAGTTCCGGGTACCGGATGGGCGCGGACCACCCGGTGATCGCGAGCCGCAGCACGACCTCCAGCACGATCCACCGGTCGGAGTGCTTGAACACGCTCGTGCGGTACCCGAAGCCGCAGTCGGCGGGCCGCAGGATCAGGTCGAGGTCGCGGTGCCGGTCGTAGACCCGGACCGTCTCGATCGTCTCGGCCACCTCCTGCCCGTAGGCGCCCACGTTCTGGATCGGCGTTGCGCCGGCCGAGCCCGGAATGCCGGACAGGCACTCGATGCCCGACCAGCCCTCCCCGACCGTCCGCGCGACCACGTCGTCCCAGGGCTCGCCGGCCGCCACCCGCAGCCGGATCCCGCCGTCCTCAGTGGCCGCGGTGCACCCCCGGGTGCGCAGCAGCACCACTGTTCCCGGGTACCCGTCGTCGCTCACGACCACGTTGCTGCCCCCGGCGAGCACGAAGGAGGCCCGCGCGCCGCGTACCATCTGGGGGATTTCGTCGGTAACGGCCGCAATGCTGAGGTGTCCGGCGGGACCACCGAGCCGCAAGGTCGTCCGGGATGCCAGATCGCGACTGCCGTTCTGCACCCGATAACCCTAGGCTTTACCCTGAGTACCACCCAGAGCCGGGGAGAAAGTCATGAAGGCCCATGGCAACAAGGAGTTCTGGCTCGCCGCCCTGCGGGCCGACGGACCCGCGTTCCGGGCCGCGGCGGCCGAGGCCGCGCCGGACGCCTCGGTACCGTCGTGTCCCGAGTGGACGGTCGCGCAGCTGACCAGCCACCTGGCGTCCGTCTACGGCTGGGTGGCCGGCCACGTCGGCCGCGG
>WNGR01003303.1_pt1 | contig 22663 bp, 16 predicted proteins | sample 5407581 | NCBI WGS metagenome assembly WNGR01 (sample SAMN13153383, study PRJNA577476) | soil metagenome | isolation source: 80 cm soil or saprolite under Garry oak tree replicate 2 | place: USA:California | collected 2016-06-15
CCGTCTTCATGGGGAAGTTAACCGTTTTAGGGGAAAGCGGGCGTTGGTGGACACCCTGGAGCACCTCCGTCGAGGTGCCCAAAAACAAGTAAACGACATCACCAGGGAGCTCCTAGCCACGGAACGCGACCTGGCCGAATGTAAGGTCAGGTTGGAGCTTGCTAATGCGCACCAAGAGTTGCAAGACCTACATAGGCGGTCCTTTCCTCCCATTCCACGTCCCCCAATGCGTTCCCCTATGGCTACCCCACTTCCCCCACGACAAGGTGGACCGGCTGAAATGCCGATCCTCCACGACTCAGAGTGCCGCACCCGCTGTTATAGGTGCCATTCCCTCGACCACACCGTCAAGGTGTGCCCCAAGTCACGTGGAGAAAGCCGCAAGTGCAAGAGGTGTGGCAAGAAGGGCCATACCAAGAAGCACTGCCCACAACGTGTAGTGGGTAAGGGGGAAGATGAAGACGTTACACCAGAGGAGGATGTAGCCTCCCTTATCAAAAGTGCCCGCGCCTTACCAAGGATGACTTTGGAAGAGCGGATGAACCTCCTAGTCAAGGAGGAGTGGCGGCCAGAGGTATGTCGCATCTGTGGCAGACAGGGAGGGCAGCACACCAAGCTCAAGTGCCCCCTCTACAAGAAGTGCTACACCTGTGGTAGCACTGGCTCGTTTGGACACATCAACAGACACTACTGCAAACCTGACGACCAGGTAGTGTCTTTGGACGGAGATAACAATGCCGACTTCGACCTCTATTGGGATGCCGGACGTGAATGAGTTGAAGTCGGGGCGACTTCAAGACTGAACGGGGGATTGTGTTACGTCCCAGACCGTTCTATTTAATTTTCTTATACGACTCATGGTGAGCACCGCTTTGTCTCAGGTGACTCACCTACTATACTTCTCATGACTCGGTATGACTCGACTCATTGTATGTGACCTATTGTCCATGTGACGCTTATTGTCCATGTGACAGCTATTGTTCTTGTGACTCATTGTTCTCGTGACTCATTGTTCTTGTGACAACTATTGTTGTCGTGACTCTTATTGTTCGCGTGACTCTATTGTTCTGTAGTACTATAAGTACTGTTCATCTTTGGCCCTACAGCCTTAGACTTGACTTCTTGTACACTACGGTACAGAACAACAGAGTCTAACTCCCACATCCATCCCCTGCCTGATCCGTTCAAAGTATTCCTCTCGTACTTAAAGTACTCAAGGGTTACTACTTCTCATCAGTAATTGTATAAGTCCCCGTTGGACTTATCACTCGGAAACCACACGTGACTGTCCTTCTTGTTTTGTCAAATTGGACTAGTGACAGTTTTGCTCAAGTCGAGCAGGCGTCCCTACCATGACGTAACATATCACCTGCTATGTACAACCTGCAAGACCCTGATATCAGAGTACTCTACACCAGACAACCCATTAGTGGCACCAAAGTCAATCAACTTCTCAACACTCTCTCAAGCAGTGAAGACACTGGCCAACCCCTGCCCATGCCTCCAAGAATACAGATTACAAATGAAGGCAAAGACACATCAGGTATGGATGTTGTGGAGGGACAAACAGTTTGCAAGGGTGGCAGAGAACAGGCAAGAACAACTAAGGCAGCTGCCATGAAGGACCTGCACCCTTTATGTAAGCAAAAACTTGTCCACTTTGCCTTACCATCTCCTTCCTTGCATATAACAATAGAGTAAATATGAAACCATTGAGTGGAAGGAAATGGGATTGCCTTTGTATTGTAGGTTTTTTATTTATTTAATATTTCAATTTGGTCAAACCATTTGTGATTTCCTTTTTTTATGTTAAAACATATTTCCTGTATGTTTTGCATTGATCTAAAGCAATCTAAAGCAATATCACAAAACATCTCAAAAATACTGTCCTAAAGCACATAATGTAAAAGTCACATGTATGGCTTACTAATGCTTACAGAGACAACCTTTAATCTTCCCCTATACCATGAATATCCCAACAAATGCCAAAGAAAGCAAGCACAACATTCATGGCCAAGTATCAATACCACACAGCACCTCAACCAACCATAGCTGCAGAGATGGAGAGGACTGTAAAGGATTCCCTTGACAGCGTCCCCCTCCTTCAAATCCAAAGGTGAGTTTCTTGCTTTATTTTTTTTCTCATTTGTCTCACACCTTGTTCTCTTGGTTCGTAAATCATTCCACTTGTTTTATTGCCACTTACAGTGAGGGTCTGTTGGGTGCACAAGCTGCTTGGGCCAATAAGAGATACCATGGCCATCGTACACTACCCTCCAATGTATTTTAGATGCTAGAAATACCACAGACACCTAGAAGGCATCCTTTCCCTCCCTCAACTACTATTTCCCAACCTTCCAGTGGGTCTTTTTTGTTAATCTGGCCAAGGTCACATGACCTTTAACTAGGGTTAGGGACTTAAGTAAGGGGTGCAGGTCCTTCATGGTGGCTGCCTTACAAGCAAGGATACAGCATGTGAGAGAGACCCAGGACCGGCTGATGAGGATGATGAACACCAAGATTACTACCCAGCTGAGCACACCCACATTTCCTATGGACAAATTGCTAATGACACTCCCCACACTCAAACTACCAAAGGAAACAACATGTACCAAGCCACAGTGCAGGTTGGACGAACTCACAGACCCCAGCCCAACTAGCATTTGAATATGCCACCCAGATTTGATCTCAACACAGGACCACAGTATATCCCATGCCTCATCAGGGTTAATGGAGTGACAAAACAGGCAAAATACATACAAGTCATTATGGGACAAACCCCATGGTGCTAGGTGTTATTGACAAGTCCAACCTCATCTACCCACAGCCACTATATGCCACTCTATTTCTTACATTCACACACCAACCAGTCTACCCTTAGGAGGACTTAGATGTCCTCACAGCAGAACACACCAACCACCTGGTGGTCAACCGATGCCTCCAAGATTTACAAGATGAGTCAGTTACAGCAGAGGTACACTGCTTTCAAATCCTCACACAAGAAGGTGATCAGATCAAGGTGTAACTCCTGAAGCTAGAGAAGGCCTTTGGAGAGATACAGTTGCTCAAGCTTGGGAGTATACAATGCCTCAAGATGGCAGATGTGATGGCAAGGATTGAAGAACAGAGGAAAGGCATGTTGGACTATTGGGAGTTGTGGCCTGAAGTGGTATGTGGGCATCCCACCTGAAAAGGGGGTGATGTTATGGATCAGATCCAAAGACTCTTACTTACCAGTGATGACTACAGTGTAAGAGGTAATTAGTCATAGACACTAGTATCAGTCAGCGATGGAAGGATGTCAAAGGTCATGGAAGCTGATTAGCACAGGAGGATTGAGCTGTTTACACTACTTGTATGATAAGGATTTAGAAGGTGCTTCAAAGCCCTCTTCAACTATATATAAGACTCCAATAGCAGACCAAGGCTCTTCAGCTTGGTCTTTCTAAATTGTCACTTGGTTCTCTAAAGACTCACACACACACACACACACACACACATATATATATATATATATACACCTCTCTCTCTCTCTCTCTCTCTCTCTCTACCTCATCCAAAGCATCAGCTGTTGGATAGAACCATCACCCTAGATTTTATCACTAAACTACCCATGTCACAGGGGTACAACTCAATACTCACAGTCACAATACCAGTTTTCCCGATGCACTGAGCATGTCTATTGAGAGACCTGCTAACTCTGTTAGCTTCTATTATGGAGCTAGTAACATGTTAGATGATGACTTACTTGTGAGTGGGAAATTAGATGGCTATTGTCCTTATATCAAAGACTACATGCAGAATTTGAGGCAGGGCTCAGGCTAGGTCAACTTGAACTTTAAGTTGAACATGCCGTGTGCACGTGAGACTTTATGTCGGAGTTTTTGTGTATGGTACAGCCAAATCCATATCGATAGTCCCCTTCAAAAAATATACATGGTTCGGACTTACGAAATTCATGAGCGGGGTTCATAAATAAGTGGGAGGAGAAATTCTCAGGAAATTGGTTATGTTGCAAAAATCGGGTTATGGAATAGTTATCCAGGTGTTATCCACTTCGCAGTGTTTGGCAGTGTTGCCATCTCAATATTAACCCCCTTCCTTCCCCTCCAAAACCCTCAACGATGGTCCGCCACTACATATCTGATGAACTCAAAGAGATGGCTCTTTCCATGTCTCTTTAGGGTCTTCATGATTTGGATATCTGTGAATACACAGGGATCAGTGAACGGTCACTCAAGTGGTTCCACAGCACCTATCACAGGCACCGACTTGCTTGTGACAACCAGAATTGTAATACAGTACTATAGCAACAATATGAATATTTTTCCTATCTTGTCAGACCCATGAATATGGAATTTTCTCTGCACAGCCCAAGGTAGTCACAGCGCCAAGTTGCTTGGCAAGCACACACAACTTAGTGTCGAAAGCAATGAGTAAATTATATAAATGTCTTTTTTATTTACATTTTTTATTTACAACATTTATTTTCTATGGGAAAAAACCTCGGCATGGGGGCATTCAAACCCCGCTACCTATGTTCTGAAAACGGAAGGGGACTACAGCCAAATCCATATCAATAGTCCCCTTCAAGAAATACACATGGTTCGGACTTACAAAATTCATGAGCGGGGTTCATAAATAAGTGGAGGAGAAATTCTTGGGAAATTGGTTATGTTGCAAAAATCGGGTTATGGAATAGTTATCTGGGTGTTATCCACTTCACAGTGTTCGGCAGTGTTGCCATCTCAATATAACCCCCCTTCCTTCCCCTCCAAAACCCTCAACAATGGTCCGCTGCCACATATCTGATGAACTCAAAGAGATGGCTCTTTCCATGTCTCTTCAGGGTCTTCATGATTCAGATATCTGTGAATACACAGGAATCAGTGAACAGTTGCTCAAGCAGTTCTGCAGCACCCATTGCAGGTGCCTTGGCAGGTGCTGACTCACTTGTGACAACCAGAATTGTAATACAGTACTACTGTATAGCGACAATATGAATATTTTTCCTATCTTGTCGGACCCACCAACATGGAATTTTCTCCATGCAGCCTGAGGTAGTCATGGTGCCATGTTGCCTGGCAAGCACACACGATTTAGCGTCAAAAGCAACAAGTAGAATTATATAAATTTCTTTTTTATTTACATCTTTTATTTACAACATTTATTTTCTATGGGAAAAAACCTCGGCATGGGGCATTCAAACCCCGCTACCTATGTTCTGAAAACGGAAGGGGACTCTCTGACCAACTCTAAATACACTCTAAATCTTGCTATAAATGCGGGTCGTCTTCCTGTTGCTCCTTTGTCTTAATACATGTTGCAGAAATCAGGTGCTGAATTGTTTTTTAAAAAAGACTCATAGCTTCCGCAAGAGCTTCCGTTGATGTCACGGTGCCGCGCCATCATCGTAATGGACAGGACCATGCAATGCCCGGGCGATTTTTATCACGATATGGTTCCCATCGTCCAGGGGAATCAAGGCCACCTCCGCGTACGATAGCATCGAGCTTGGGTTTCTTTTTATTTTTTAAAAAGCATATCCATATCTCCTTGTTGCTCACCATCGGCTATCATATCAAGACCCAATCGAGTTGGTAGTGTAGGCAGGAAATACAGTAGACTTTTCAACCCAAATCACGTTCTGCTCAACCTAGTAAAGTACTATATACATACATGATTAATCGTGACAGCGCACTTAGAGACAAATATCGATTTCCTCCCGACTTATGATAGAAGTAGATGAAAGATAGAATTGGTTATATGGCCGAGGACCCGCCACACACTTGCCCCTCCGACAAATTCAGGCGAGCGATAGACGTGCCCATCGCGCAGTCCTGCAGGCCGCACATACCCATGGCCCTCCAACCTACACGCTACCGCGGCTGCCTGCGAGCTCTTCGTCGCCCACGGTGCCCACTGAGTACATCAGGTCCAGGTCGATGGTTACTGGCGGCGCGGGGTCGTCCGTGACGGACGTCCCTCTCCCGGACGACGGCTCTGGGGGTGGTGCGGCCGAGAACGACTCCAGCGCGAAGGATTCGCCTTCGGGAACCGTGCCGGGCGGCGTGCGCGCGGAAGTGAACCACCTGGGCGGGAATGCGACACGCGGTGGGGTCTCCAGGCTGGGCGTTCCACGTACGCGCCGCGGGGGGACGTGGGGGCGCGTAGCAAAGGGGGGAAGACGTCGAGGGACGTGCCGATGTGCCATATCCGAGTGGATGGTGGTGCTGCCATGGGCAAAACGCTTAGGGTGGAGGGTAATGCGTGACATCATCGCAACTGTGAGGCTGTGGGGCATAGAAATAAGCTAAATGGATAGACAGCGCTGGTTGATGGACCGGGGGATGGGGATGGGGATCTGGCGTACCATAATTCGACTCTGGTAGTGGGGCGCAAGGCACAACGCCACTGGTTAGATGATAGGAGGGGGCAGCAGGAAAAGGATCATACTGAGCGGTGATGTTTCGGACCGATTGATCGGCTGATACGAGCATGACTGTTAAGGTGAGGGTGATACTGCAGATAACACTGCGTCGAAGTTGAGACTAGGGTGAGCAAATGCTGAGTGCCTGTCGCACCTATAATAAAGCAAGCCTTCCCGTAGTAAGACGCGGACCATCTGACTAGCAGTTTTGGAGTATAGAGCTGGAGCTGTCCGAAAAAGGGTGAGGGCAATGACAACTGTGTCGTACAGGAGGGGAAGAAAGGCAGTCGATGACGAGATTGGACCGCTGGGTCGAGTCATGTCGGACATAACTTACACAACAAGCAAGGTGGGCCGACTTACACATGTGGGTCGAAAATCATAGTACAGGCTGTTGTCATACGCTGTTTAAGTGCTACGCAGGGTAGTATGACATAACGACTTACAATTTGCGAGACGATACCCCGGAGTCGGATGAAGCACGGCTAAACCAAGATCAGCAGAAGAGAGGACGCGTCGACGGAAGCAGGCGTACGAATCCCGCGAGTAAGCAGCCAGGAATTGACCCCAACGAAAGTAAGGAAGATGACAATAACGATGGCTTGGACTGCCAATTCTCGTCGATACAATGCACGTATCCTAAGGTAAACAGTGTCATATACCCACAGATTGCCGCGGGGGGTCTCCAGAATAAATCTAGAGACGCTTTATCGAATACTCACCGTAAGAACATCATCAATGCTACTACAGAGATCCCAATCATGGTCATGGCACCCTCCATCCTTACAAAGTGACCACGCCTAAATTATAAACCCGATAAAAGGCGCGCAGTGAGACATGATTTATCCCCACTCACGACTGAATAAAGGTATCAATCCCTTGTTTCTAAAACTCAAGAACGCGAGAAACTCACTCGCGGGGTCCACGAGGGGCGAAAGTACGCCCAAAGAGAAACGAGGAAGCTCAAGGGAATAAGGTAGCGATTCTGTTTGTATTTTCGGAATGGCCACGCGAGTCAGGGTCGGCCAACGCAAAGATACATCGATCGAGGCACAGACCAGGAAAAAGAGATAAACAACTAGGTGCAGTCTTGTTCGGTTATCCAAAATGTGCCACAGGCGAGAACACTCACGAAGACCCTTTGAGCCCTTCCAGATAAGCTCAACCTATACAATGATGCCCTGATCAGTCACGATTCGGAAGCAACGATAATACACAGCGCGACGTCACCTCCTGATCGAGTGTAATGATATGGTCCCACACAAGTATCGTGAAGCTCACCAGCCCAACACGCTATGTTAAATAATTAGGTACTATGGCTAGCTAGTGATCTTTCACGCAAGCGCAGACGGACCTTGGTCAGCACGCTGGTCAATTGGAAATCAGTTCGCTAACCCCGGAAGCATTTGGATCACGTGAATGCTCACGAGTTACTATAATCTTCATTGGCATCGGCCACCGCATCTCTGAATATCAGCATGGTGTAGATTCGAAGTCCTTGGTGCGGGTAATCCACGCGGCTCAAGCGCTTTGGGAGCGTGGATGAGGGAGCTAGAGAGGAGCGGGATTGGTGCTCCCATATGTTGTAGGGCAGGCTTATGTAGAGTCAGCCAGCAACTTGCCTGGTGTTGATCCGCCAAAGGCCCGGATCCATGACCTTCTCCTTCCTAACACACCGTGACACAACCCTGTCGAGTAAACTCCATCTTTTGATTACAACGTTCCACGGGCTCGAGGACATGAGGGGCATCTGACTCAGACTGTGTGAACTTTTTAGCCTGCCAAGACAGGCCCCCACGACCGTAAGCTCTCCCCTGCCCCGAGTCCTCCTTCGGGATGTCGATGAGGAAGTTCATTGCTAGCATCGTTAGTCGTGTTGGCATTTGCCCGGCGCACATGTCCTGGTAATCCCACAGTAATACAACGCTGGTCACTATTCATTTATCCCTAGTACCAGACGTGCCACTATATGCGTGATTTGTATCGGTGGTGATAAGTTAGGAGTGTATGTCGCGCCGGTGATGGGACCACAACGTTGATCAGACGATGCCATATCCTATTAGGATTATAGCACCCGGTCTAGAGTGGCATCACTGTGGCACCCCATCTTACATACACCCAGGTTCCGGGTGCCAACTTTGCGCAACGAAGGTAAACTTGGCGTCTGCAGGAGTGCCAAGTTACACAAATACTATTAGATTACCACAATAAAGTATCAGACGATGTTGTAACTTATAGCACGCAGTCTGGAGTGGCGCCCCATCTTACATACACCCAGGTTCCGGTTGCCAACTTTGCGCAGCGACTGCGTAGCAAAAGTAAGCTTGGCGTCTGCAGGTATAATAAAGAAGTGCCAAGTTACACAAATACTATTAGATTACCATAATGAAGTAGTCCGTAACACAGCCACCGCCACTTCTTATGACAGGACCTTGACAACCTGTCAGTTCGGGACTAGCTTACGAGGAAACGAGGGACATACAGCAAGCAACACTACAGCGACCACAACTATAAGGATAAGGCCAAGGCACGCCGCCCGGCGCCCGGCCTTCCGCTGATATTCTGACGCTGTCGAGAGCTCCTCGGCGGCTCCACCAGTGTCCACGGCTATTGAGTAAACGTTTGACTCAATGTTATCTGACATACATCAGCGCCGACCGTGCCACTACGTAAACAAGTTGCCAAAAGGACTAACCAAGCATTCCGCCTTGCTCATGTACGAGCGTACCGATGTCGCGGAATATCTCTGAGAGTTCATGAATCCCAGTCTCTATATCTCTGATCTCGGCCTCGCGTTCTTGGATGAGAGACTCTTGATATGCGAGTTCATGTGGCGAGAGTTGCGACTGCATAACTTGTGCCTGCAACTGCTCAGGCGCAGCCTCCGCGTGCTGACTTAGCCTATCGAGGAGGTGATTGATCAGAACCTGGGTGGGGAGCTCAGCTGACTCACTCACGTTTCAGGATCCTCTTCCACGGCCAACTTTACGCTCTTGACAACGGTGCGCTGTTTCTCAGCGCTTACTCGTTGTGCGCGCTGAAACGCGACGAATGATAGCTGGAAATCATGCGCAGTCTTCTGCATCTGCGTTTTCTTATTCGGCTGGGTTACTATCAATTTCGAATTCACACACGGCGTTCGAGAACTAGGCGCACCAGCGTCACTTGCAGCGCAGATAACTTCTTCAAGTCGTCCGACCCTCGCTTTGTCATGGCACGTGTCGCCTCCGTGAGATCGTGTCTTGAGAAAGTCGTCAGAACTCCACCTAAGTTTGTGATTAACGAAGGGGGGATGCGCACAGACTCTTGCGTAACGAGGACGAATCTCGGGGAGTGCCTAGCTGATCGACGAGCTTGAGGATGCCTTGCACGTTCGCGTTGATCTTGAAGACTTGGAGCGAGAGGGATGACTGTAAGCTGATGAATGACGCCTCCTCACGCGACTGCGGTGCGTCTCGCGACGACGAGTTGAGAGGTTGGCTCGAACCCGATTCTATATCCTGGAAGCTCATAATAATGATATGTCTGTGAGGTATGGGAGTAGGGAAAGACGGGAGAGGAGAGGAGTTGTACGGAACGCAGCGAACGGAAAACGCACGGTGTCCCACACTTGTCCCACTTGACGATTGCCACGTGCTTCGATATCCTTATTTGGTCATCGTTTCCTTTCACCCCCCAACCACTTACAACGTGTCTCGCTCATTTTTTTATTAGATGAGCGCAGGTGCAGTACGCGCTGCTGTTACTGCAGGCAGAAGCTTGCGACCCATTCGAAAATTTCGCAAGCTCGTCCATGACGAACGCGGCCTCCCAATCCCCCACGTCGGCATTGTCGTGCGCGACACTCACCTCTCGCGTCTCGGCGAGCACTATCACAACACTCTCGCCGACGACCTCCTATACATGACCTACAAACATGAGAGCGGCCCACGCCCTCCACCACGCAACATTCGCCTCATGTACGACTCCGAGGATCCCTACGTTAAACTGCGCCACAACCCTCCTGTCGGTGGCTCTCAGCTCGGCCGGAAGCTCGCCCCTCCGACGACCGCGGAGAACGTTGTCCGCCTCGAGCGCATACAGCTGCACACCATGGCCAAGGATGCGCTCGTCAGCCGGCAGAACTTGCTCGGGCCCCTCATGGCGCTGCGCGCGCTGTCCGGAGAGACGGAGCAAGGCGGCGGGCGTCGCGGCAGCACGGGTGTGCAGGTCGTGCGCGGCATCAAGTCTGTTGGCGGCTGGGTGCGCCCAGGTCTCCCCCTCGGTGCCAAAGTCGACCTGCGGGGCACGAAGATGTACGAGTTCCTCGGCACGCTCACCGAGTTCGTGCTACCCCGCCTCCGCGAGTTTCCCGGCTTGCTGCTCCCGCCAGCTTCGGCAAGTTTGCAGACACCAGCCGGCGTGGCAGGTGTCGTGTCCTTCGGGCTCCCGCCCGAGGCAATGGGGTTCTTCCCCCAGATCGAGGTCAACCTGGACGCGTATCCGAAGACCTATGGGATGCATATACACTTCATTACAAACGCGAAGGGGGGCGGGGCGCAGGAGCGTGCGAGACAACTCCTTTCGGGATTTCAGATTCCCTTCGCTCGCAGATAAAAATGGGTCACTAGTGCGTCGTTCAGCTTCCGTTTTCGGGAACCCTGATAGATTATGACTACACAGCAGATGTCATCCTATCATAGACTACTCAATACCCCTGCGTGGCCAGCAGGAATATAGTTTTATTTTCATTGGGTGTATCTTGTCGTGTTTTCTGGACACTTCTCGATGCTGAAGTTCTATTAACGGCGGTCTCCCAATCACGCTATGCATCGTGACAAGGTGGGGGGTCCTTGTCCTGTCCCTCTCTACGCGGCCGGGCGTCCCATATGTGCTCTGCGAAAGGTCAGTAGCTCACAGTAGCGGCCAGACCATTTAGCCGTGACGTTGCTGCAATTGACACCTTGTTCTTATCTATTGAACGACGGAAACTATGCGGGCCCGACCAATACAACAACACCCGAGCTGAGCCTACTGGAATAGTTCTTGGGAAGGGACTTCTAACAAGCCTAACGCAATCCAGACCCCTCTGTCATGGTCGCCTTGGAACAACGAAAAAGAAAAAGAAAGAAGATAACACGTTTTTGTTGAGCGCTCCGCTACTTAGTTGGGAAAGTTCTATCTGCGCTCCTACGTGATATGAAAAGAGGGTTTAGTCAATCCGAATTTCCTGCATCTTCCTCGTAAACCTACTTGGAGCGCCGTGCTTTGTGTGATCAAAATTATCACACATCGCGCATGTGACATTCATAGTCACTGGCAAGGAATGGTCGCGGCGTCTGTTCCCGTTCCCCCAGAGACTCTTTTGGTTGCTGAGTTTTTCGTTTGTTCGTCCTCACATAAGTTAGGTTGCTCTGTGCACGTGCGGTCTTCATAGAAGGTCAGCGCGCCAATCAGCACGGTCTGAAGGGTATGCACGAACTCAACGCCGAACGCTCCTGCTGGACTGGACAAGCTTTTCTGTGATAGAAGTCCACGGGTGCGTTTGCCATAATAACACCATTTTCTTGCTAAGGACGTAACTTTGAAGTGCTGCGATTGCAATTTGAAAAGCCGGACCAGCCTGAAGTCGTTGATTCAACATCCCGAACATCGCAAGTCCATCGATCGCTCAGAAAAACTCAAGCCATCCCGGTTTGAGAGCGCGGGTGCACGATTTCGGACCCACACCGAGGTCTATTGTTCATGGGAGTCAAATGATGGTTGAACTTCCACCCAGGACGAAGGGATAATTCAAACCCATAGTGCGTAGTCGTTTTTCTTGCCCCGGATTCTGCTCTGAGGTGCAGCAATTTGAAAAGCGGCCTGAGGTGCGATGCGGGACATCGGGTCGCAGCATCTCAGACCGTGGTCCCCCTTTGGGAGCGTCCGCATTGTTTTAGCTCAAAACAATGAGACCGCTACCAGTAAAAGGATTCCGCGTCATAGTTTTCTTGCAGTCGAAGTGCCTCAGCCGCCCGCCGGTATTACTTCTGCGCATGGGCATACCTCACGATTTTGGAAATGGCGTCCGTACGACAACGCGTGCGGTTGAAGGGTGCTCAGACTTCTTGTTCAAATGCACAGGGAGGTAGAGATCCCACGTGTGTGACGAGCAAAACCTAGGAGGTCGTTTCTCAAGCCGATGGCCCTCTGAATCAGCCATTTGGCTTCCGCGCCGCATAACACCCACAGATATTGGCTCGAAACCGATCAGGCCGATTCTATACTACGTGGGTACGTTGAGTGCGGCAGATCCGTTGACGTGTCGCCCACTGGGCAGCTCTTGCTGACAGGAGCGGCCGGTGGAAGGGAATATAGTCACAAGAGTCCGCGACGTAAAGTCGCCGGTCACATTTGGAACGTTCGACAGGAAGACGGTGTCCGGAACGACAGGAGACGACATCAACAAGTGTACACGGAGGATGTCAAGGTATAATGTCCTACTCCGCGGAGTTCTAGAGTCCCCTGATTGCAGTTTGTGTCCGTCGCGCGCTCCGCCTGCTTTCCGGCGATCGAATGTCACATTAATGCTGATGATCTCGTCGTTTGCGCGACTCCGGGTTCATGGCATGTGATGAGCGGAGTTTTTGAGGACATGCAATGTGTAATGCGTGGCCTATACTAGTATTGCCTAAGGGTCTCCATGACTGTGGGCGCCTCATGTCGCCCGAGACACCTTGGGGATTTTCCATTGCCTTCCGACCGTTGCTACTCCCATCCAGTAGGTGTTCGATCTGATGCGTCGACCAGCGCCGGAATGGGAAGACGGCCATTAGCACCGCTTCTCATGTCCGCTTTGCAGTCCCATCTTGGATACTGTAGTGGCATGATAAGGCATCAGAGACGACCGATCCGATCACAGACGTTTCAACCTTACTGTATGTCATCGACAAAGAACACCGTAGGTGTAGCGACTCGATAACTTTGAAAGACACGCACTCTAGAACGGGAAAGTCGGGACTCATTCTGTGTTCCTGATGCGATCTAGCTATAGAAGTGGGATTTTACGAGCTTGTGCTGCGGAGCCTCCAGCACTCAAGCGACGGGGCTTCCCAGCAAACAGCATCAGGAGACATACAGCGGAAATCCACTCACCTACAGCTATCGCCCATTCTTGCACGGCAACAATTGAAAATCTCAGGAAATTTGTAGCTCTGGCTCTATCAAGTGTGGGAAAACACTACAAGGAGCCACTTAGCAGCGGAAATTGTGGAGGAAATGCTACCGCACGGCCGCCGAAACCATCTACAGTAACTGGCTTGTTGGGGGAAAAAAAAGTCGTCTTCGAGACCAAACCCAGGCTGTTGGGGGTAGCCCCAAGAGCCCACCACTGTATCACATAATGCTGCGAAAATGCTGCGAAACAAGCATCCCTCCGAGTCCGCGGGTGGACTCACAGAGGATGAAAACCTGCATAGGCAGGTGGGAAGAAAATGACTCAAGTCCGCATAAACCCTACCCCTCTGTCCTTAGCTTCGAAAGCGAGATGCGAGTCAAGTGAGTGGGACGACAAGGGAGTATGACCTACAAATGTTAGATGATAACATGCAGATTGTACGTCAGAGAACGCCTCAGCAACATCCCTTGGGAGTCAGGCCCTGAAATTAAGAGCGGGCGTGAATCATCGCTCAGGGACGAATCAACTTCCTATGCACGGCAGACGGAGACCAGTGAACATAAAGGACACAACTAGCTTGAATGTCGTATCTATCGTTGTACAGAAGAAACGATAGTAGTGTCTGTATCGCTGGATTTTCTTTTGAAAGGACACCATCGTAGGGGCCAGAACAGGGTCAGAATAGTGATTGCGCGGTGATGTCGGGAAGGAAGTGCTGGAATCCCCATTACGAATACACCTACAGCGAGACAGCGCCGTGGCAAACGACAAGGTCTAGGACAGTGAAGTTTGGACACCAAGGAAGCAGGAACAGGGATCATGGTGTGGGTAAACAAGTGCGTAAATATGAAATAGGAAAATACGTAATTCATGCCATGCTAATTGCCAAAGCCATCACTGTGACCAGGAATGGTCTTTTCCAGTCATGAAAAAATTCCTCGTAGGTTAGAACCTAAACTATTTTCACACGATGGAAAGACCCGGGGCTCCGATTGTCCTTCCTCGTTGAATATTAAAATACAGTACTCACAACGAAATATTTTATGTCTGATATGGTTGTAGTATCCGATCTTTTCTTTTTTTCCATCAGTCAAGTCATCGGTTCAAAGTTCGTGGGGCTTCTTTCATTCTTTCTATAAAGATGCTGGAGAGGGCAACCTCAAAGGCGCGTCGAGCTACGCAGTTGGGACCCGTCATCAGTGTTGGCGTATTGACAACCAAGCGTCTCTTCGGCCTGCAGTTTTTTTTCTTTGATTCGATGCCAAGTTCGATGCATCGTCCTTGCTGGGAAAAGACGTGGATACCGTTCACGTGTCGTGCTTGGCATGTCGTCGTGACTTGTTTGTTTAAGGGTACGACTAGAGTTTCAAGTTGAGAAAGGCACAGCGACCATCAAGGCGACCGTTATCGTTTTCGACCACGTGGCGTGGATCGCCGGTCACGTCAATCAAGCTTTTGCCGCAACTATTCTTTTTTGCATGAAGGCCCGGGGTAACCGTCGGTGGCGTTACGTCTCAATTGATTTGTGCTTCTTTGTTATCAGAAGTATTGAAGTATCCAGGATAAGGATAAGCTCGTCCTCAGAAGCAATTTACCCTGGTAGAATCTGAGTCACCGACTGTAATCTTAACGCCTTGCTTTACGCGCCAGTCTCCCTACTAGTGGATGTAATATTCAAGATAGAAGTGTTCTGATTCGTCGAAAATGTTTTTTTTTCGCATTTCGTGTGAGCTTGTTTTACGTTTTTGGGTCACTGGTCCTCTCAAGGGACACCGTCACCGTGTGTAACCGAACCTATCGGCGTGCATTTCCCGACAATACGTAGAAGTGGAAATCAGGCCTCAACTACGCGGCAGTGCGCGCTCCCAACGTGCCTGGGTGCCCTGCACGTTGCACCACCACGCCCCTGGCGAGGCAAGTGCAATGTGGTCAGGTGGGGGTGCAAGGCGAGTGTGCTGGACGCGCCGGTACACTTCGTTGTCCTTACTAGCAGCTGCTTGAGCAGCTGTTGACTGTTGTTGACCAGTAATCTACCAAATCTAGCCGTAGGTTTATTGTTTCTCCTGCTACGCCTGATTTTGACTCACACACGTTGCCCCTCGCGCAGATGGGATAATAGAGATCAGCACTGAGGTCGCTGCTATTGGCACCCTGTCCTTGCTTGTCCCATCTCGAAATGATACAGTACTTTGACAACCCTTGTATGGAAATGCGGCCTTGCACAATCTGCCGCCGAGACAGACCAAGAGACAAAGCCAATTTCTTGCTTTTTCTGTAGAGTGTCGTCTTGAGGTATTTTTCCAGCCGATATGCGCTCTGGCTGTCCTGTGCTTCAAGCTTCAAGTTTGACGACGCAGAAGCAAGATGGCAGATGAGCACGAACAGCAATTCACCATCTAGTACTCGATTGTACTGCACACTGTGCTGGCCTTCCGTGCCCTATTACGTGGCTGAGCATGCTGAAACCCCGGAAGGGACACAATACTTGCACCCAGCGGGGATGTCTACGAATACTCCGAGGATACATCCAGGATGACTCAGTTGGACCGTGAACTAGCGCCCGGGATCGCTCCAAAAGGGGACATTGCACTGCGTGTTTACCCGACTAGCTTTAGGGGCAGATTGCACGTACGGTTGCTCGCTTAGCGCATCGCCCCGACAGGGACTTTATGGGGAAGCGGACTCGTCTCTACTCACTCAAGTCAAGGGAACTGGATATGAAATTGGACAAGAAATTGGAAAATGGCTTCGATTCGAGATTCACACGGCTAGCCTGAGACCGCGTTACCGTGACCACCACTAACACTTGGGCCGATTGCTGACCCGTCCCTTCAGGTCCTTTCAACGGCACACCTCACCCATCGTAGACTCGCTTCATACTAGCCGAAATAGACATTGGCTCCTTGTGCAGGTCCTGAAACCTGAAACGCTCCGGCTAGAGTATACTTTCTTCCCCGCAGGAACGCCTCAGCCTAGTTATTCCTCTCAGGCGCTCCTCACCGTAACGATGCCGTACCCGACTTTGCGGCCCCACAACTCTCCTAGTCTTGACATTGAGAAGTGATGGCTCTTATGTGACCTCTTGCGCAATAGGATAAATGCCTTGACGAAGAAAAGTTCATGTGAACCTCCTGACGTCACGCTATTGGAACCTGTATCTCAAGTATTAAGGGACTAGAGATTCCAGCAGCAGTCACTTGACTCGAGCGTTCCTTCGCTATCTTGCAGCACACCTCAAACTCGGCTCCGATTCCATATTGGATTTCAGTCTCAAACACCGCAGTGGTCGGATAACCCAATCTTGGCCATGACGACAATCAGTAAGTGTTTGTTATCCCTGAATTACAGTAGGCCTGCCGTACGCACACAACACAAATTCTACTTGCTGAGACAGTCCCACCAATAATTCACGTCTTTAGACTCGGACGTGACGTGCTTTCTACTCGCAATTAATAAAGCGTATATCGTAGGACCACTCTGCTGTCTCTTTTCGCTCAGTCTTTCTATCGAAAACTTAGTGTCTTTCACTGGAACATATGGCTCGATCACGAAGGCGCTCGGCACGCTTTGACAGGAAACGCGACTTTACAGACGCGTGCACATCGGATACAATAGCCTGAGTTCTCCTCTGCATCACCCATATCAATCAAACCTTCTTCCAAATACTCACTTGATCCTCTGCGGAGCATCAAAGTGGGGACGTGGCTCCTAACTTAATGGCTCAATGAGGCAACAGTCGTATTCTTTCATGGCTCCGGAACATGTGCGGGAGAACCCTGCATCAGCTTCACACGCGTGGAATGAACTCCAATGGGGGGAGCCAATTTCAATTTTATTTAAATTTTCAGGCCCGCAATCCTGAAGTTGGACACGTGGGCAACAGCCCACACACCAGGGACTGCAGTGCATGTGGAGTTTTTCGGTGGCCGCTCCGACACAAGGCCCCTCTAACCCCTTCCAAAGATTCTACTCGATGCCTCCTCCGCTCAGGATTTTTACGATCCCGCTATTGGGTACAGAACCCCCCCACCAGAATATCTATCACCTGGCAAGTGCGAAGATCGCGTTCACATATCCTCGACTACTTCAATGCCCCGAAGCCTGCCTCCTGTCTTTCGTCCGGGTGACCCCCATAACATTTCCGGCCAATTCATTATGGCCACGCACACGCGGTGGCGCAAGACCTAAGCGAGCCCCCTACCTCCCACAGACCCAACCGGCAGGTAGGTAAGGGGATATACCCCCATTATCGTGTCATCACCGGCGCGTCGCTAACTTATGGCTACGTTGTCGTCAGGACTCAGATGAATCTCCTGATGGCTGCTCGAGGTTAGGGAGACTTGTCTTTGCGACCCCATCACTATCGGTGCGTAAATACCTCAAAAGAACTGAGAACTCCTCCCAACCTTCTCTCTGCTCCACTGCCGGCTCTTTTTGCGGTCGGAAATCATTCGTAGCGCACCTCCACTGAGCGGACACTCAAGCCAAATAGCTTGCGTGTTGTCAGTATTTTGTGGAGGAGCGGGACCATTTCTAATGCACCCGTCGCTCAGGACCTTCAAGTTAGATGAGGATGGGTCAGTTCACTCATGTTCCTTCACTTGCCTGGTTTTCCCCATATCATGATTTTCAGATGTCGGACTGCAGCTCCGGAAATTCGAGGTAGACAACAACCATTGATGTCCAGGATGACGATTACCTCCCCTCACCCCCTCCTCTCCGAGTCTGTGACCCGTCCGGGCCGTCCCCACTTCCCCAGTGGCCGTGAAACCTCACCAACTTGCCATACAATACTATCGATGCGTCGAATGGAATCGTACTCACTCGTCATCTCCATCTCTGGGGTTGACGATTACTCCATGCTACGAAATATTCAAAGTTTGGCGAGAATAGGACAGGTGGCCCTGAGGTGGGCATTGGCGCTTTTGTCTCGGGAGATAATAGTTTCATCATAGCGTGGAGGCAGTGCCGCACTATGGCTACTAATCATAACTTCTGAAGTCCCCATCAAGCACGCAATCGATAGAACAGATGGTGGTATCGGCCTTGAATGTTTCTAGCGTATGCACCTCAAAGCGAATAGTAGGCCCCAATGGTTGAATTAGAGATACTCGCCAAAAAAACGCGATTACAGAGAAATACATTTGTAGTACATGTACAGATACTCAGCAGAAATATGTAATCCTCTGCGCCTCATCGGGGGGTGAGAGGGTCACTCAAGTCGGATAAATCGGAGACCATATGACTCGGAATTTCATCCAATCGTAGGAGGCGCTAGCCGGGGCAGATGTGAAGGCGGAAATAACCAGCAGTTCGACAGGCGTGCCGACCGCATCCTACTGATCTTACTGTTATGGTCGTTTACAGCACATATACAGTCGGCACAGCCACAAGCTCTCCGAGGGGCGATCTAGTCTAGATCGTCGAATACGACCTGAAATGCCAGATATGCAACTTATGACACCGAGCAACCTTAGCGAGCCAGCTGCGCTGACCCCTTTGTTTCGGCTATGAATCAGAAGCGTTCTGACTGCCTCAAATGGCATCGTCCCGGTCCTGAGCTTCATAGAGAAACAGAGGGGCGAGGGACATTGACAACGACTAGTAGAAGCTCAGTGGAAGATGCACAGGTAAGTAAGTGGGCGGTGAAGTCAAGAGAGACGACACATACTCGACAAACTTGGAGGCCTTTTATACCCTGAGTCCACACTAAAGGCGGCTAGGACAATGTGAGTAATAATATAACGTTTTTGATTTAAATATCCGCTTGCAATGTCCTCAAGCGTCTCGCGGGACTTCCGACCACGTAAGATTGCAGGACCTCGGATCCCCCTAAACGGCCTTCTGCGAAGGCCTCCATTGAGATTCCGCCCTTCCCGTATCGATCCGTGAATTGGAAGGAGGTGCAATCAGACCGTCGCAGAGTACAATTGTCAGGGGAATTAATCGTTTAGTTTTCCGCTTCCGGGAGCGCAAGGGGCAGCAAGACGGGTTGCAGGTTCAAGGACCAGAACAAAGGGAATGCCTCGTTCACTTTCGAGCAAAATCATCCAGACCTGCGGCAAGCCATCATGGAGGCCGATGGCACCACATCGCGCCTGTGGCGTGGTCAGCTGCTACTTGGGGGTTATTTCATTTCCGCTGGACACTTGGGGATAGTCTGGAACTCGGCGTTGACTCACCAAAAAGGATGGGTGCATAGCACAATATGAGGAAGACACCGACGGAAATGGAGTGCTCAAAGAATTCCGCCTCACTCCGGAAGATTCTGACAAGCGGAATGGGATCTAACCCATCTCAGGGTCTAGCTAGTAAAACCTCCTTGCGTATTAGTCAGAGGAAGCACCACGCCAGCATCTGCACGGCCACAGCTTCCTTGGTGTCGCTAAAGGTGTCTCCGAGAAAATAACCGAACCTGCCGAAGCTTTTGCATGTGACACACTCTATATTTGCCATTAGTAGCCACTGAATACCGCCAGAGTATGCCATATCAAAGGTGCGGTACACCCCATGGCGACGTAAGTCAAAGGCGCTTCGTTGCTTGGCCGGTAGCAGGACTTTCCTGTTGTGGGAAGAAGATAATAACGCTTGGAGCTCCGCCCAAGGGTCCGCCAGTTGCCAGTCGAGGGAATCGTCTTGACATAGGGTGACCCTGAGTTCTTCACACGGAAGTCTATGCTTTACTCAGAGTCATGACCAAACGCACTAAGCTAATCAAACAACGATATAATCGTAATTTGTCCGGTGCACAGGTGCAAAGGTAATGGGTGACCAATCTGGGAAAATGGAAAGAAAGATCGCGTGCTCGCCGGCAGCCAGAGGACCGCCGGGTACACAGCTATGCCTCCTAGATCACAGGCACCGTTGTGAATCAGAGCATCAGCTGAATATGCCCAATCGCGTCTGAGGACGGATGGAGGAAGAAGCGCAATTGTGTCGTCTGTTTCAATTGGCCCAATGCCTGGCCAATGGTAATACTAGATAGACGAAGCATGATCAACATCGGCGCCAGTTCTTTCTGCGGAAAGTTCGGCAATGACCAACAGGGATTGTTGAGGGAATCGATGATTATGGGCGCTTATTAAATGTGGGGAAACGTAATGGGTCTGAAGGTCAACTGACGCCCACGGGGAGCAGAACAACCGTAAAAGTGAAATACGGCAGAAAGCTTGATAGTGACAATCATCCGAAGATGTCGAGGCGCGACATCAATCACTTCACGTAAAGAGTTATCTATATTCACCACGTGTACTCGGATCTAATACGCACTTGACATTGCGAGTCTCAGGCTCGCCTTGCTGTCTCCTTCAATCGAGCAAGTCCATCTAGACACATGAACAGCCGCTCCTTCTCCGCATCGCCGCTCATTGCGAAGGCCCTATCAACTAATGTGACCGACAGATCGGTAGAAATACCAGGCTTTCACCTTACTGTACTCGGTCTGGTGAGAACATGCTTGAGCGTTTTATCTAAATGGGCATACCCGGCAAGCTCGTCGGCGTCATAAGCTACGTAAACCCTGTTACGTCTGTTGTTGAACGTTAAACTGCATTGGTGAAGGCCTCACCGTGGGAAAAGCGCTGGTCTGCGGCGCCTAAGAGTCTGAGTCGCGCCTGTGACCAGGACCAACCAAGTGGGCAAACCGCGGGCGAACCTTGTTTAGGGAAAGTATCGAGAGTGTCGCAAGATAAGCTCACATAGACTGTGGCACAATGCACATATGGATGGTTCAAGTCCAAAACCCAAAGTCCCATGAGATTGCCCAAAGCGCCGATAAGTAGTGCTACATGAATACTAGAATAGCGCGGCATGTCAATGGACCATGGGTGTAGAAGACATTGTGCGTGGTGCGATTACACGGTTCTCCAAACCGTGTCGGCGATGATGTCATCTTCTGCGTTCCATATCCCACCCACAGCCCGTAGAACTGTTGGCTCCAAGTCCCGTACAAACACGAGGATAGAAACGGACGGGACAAACAAGTGGAGTTCGCGTGCGAGGGCACGCAGCGCCAAGAAAGACGCAGGCGGCGGTTCCCACTCTGAAACATCCAACTCTGCACTCCGAAGTTCGCACAGGTGCGCCAAGTGTCCGTAAAGTGTGAGCCTCTATAGATAGAGTAATGTCAGCCAGGCGCAGCACCAAGTATTCGCAATGCACATGACCATACTCACCTCATGCCCATCGATAGGCAGGACAAGAGGGCCGACGAACCTCAATTGTGGTATAGGTCCGAATGCTTTGACAACCGATGACAATAATTCCAAAGAGAAGGCAGTAGTATATGATTCGTCTGCAAGGATTAGGGAATGTAGTGGCTGCGTAGAGAGCCGTAGATTAGCGAGGAGTAGGGCAAGTTCTACACGTTTCGGCTTTAGATCTGAGCTTGAGAAGCATGTCTTTACACGCGTTACGGGGCGCCCAGGAACGAAGGTACCCACGGCCCCCGTAAAAGCGCAATCTAGGATGGAGAGGTTAGGGATGGTGCGTGCTTGTCTTAGAGAACGGGCGTTGATGGATACATTCTCTGGGGTATCTTCGTTAAAGTCGGAAATGTGTAATTCGGAAAGCAGGTGTTGTGTTGAGAAGAAGGACACAAGATGTGCGTCCCAGGCAAAGTCGCAGTGGAAGGTGTGGAGCCGAAAACTACAGTTGTCGAGTATCCAGGCGTATTTCAAGGGAACGCCACGACTCAGATGGATGCGGAGCGAGCGCAGATGCGTGGTTCTTTGAAGTGCTCTGGAAACAGATGCCCAATAGTCGGATGGAGGGGAGAAAAGGTCGTGTGCTTGAGAATTAATTCCGCTTTCGTAGAGCTCTTCTTCATTTAGAGAGATTGTGAACGCGACGACCAGCTGCGATAGCCTTGGTTTCTCGGACAAAAGGTTGCAGAGCATGATTGTTGCAGAGGGCTCGCTCACATCCAGTGACCGATAAAGCTCACGTTCAGTGGCAATACGAAAACTTTTGGAGACCAAACAAAGCGTGCACAAGTCTGCGCGCATTTCGATATACCGCACGATTGATGAGTGCACCTCCAGAGGAAACTCCATTCATAGAGAAGCATAGCCTTACTAAAAACACTGGCAACGCAT
>WNGR01002932.1_pt1 | contig 22658 bp, 15 predicted proteins | sample 5407581 | NCBI WGS metagenome assembly WNGR01 (sample SAMN13153383, study PRJNA577476) | soil metagenome | isolation source: 80 cm soil or saprolite under Garry oak tree replicate 2 | place: USA:California | collected 2016-06-15
CACACGTCGCGAGAAAATTTCGCAGGCGCAGGAGGCAGTGATGCAGACCCATACCGGAAACCCGAGCCGCACCGCCACAGGCGAAATCGAGATCGACGCGGATCGCCTGCTCGCGGACCTCAACAAACTCGCCACCTTCACCTCGATTGAGCCGTCGCCCGAAGGCACCGCCGTCACCCGCATCGTCTTTACCGCGGACGATCTGCGCGCTCGCGCCTGGCTCAAAGCGCTCGCCGAATCCGAAGGCCTCGCCATCCGCGAAGATGCGGTCGGTAACACCTTCTTCCGCTGGGTCGGCACCGAGCCCGGTCTTCCAGCGGTCGCGACCGGCTCGCACATCGATGCGATCCCGCACGCCGGAATGTATGACGGTACGGTCGGCGTTCTCGGCGGTCTCGAAGCGATCCGCGCACTTAAGCGCAGTGGCGCGCGGCCCCGTCGTTCCATCGAAGTAGTACTCCTCACCTCGGAAGAGCCCACACGTTTCGGCATCGGCTGCGTGGGCAGCCGACTCATCTCCGGCACGCTCGACCCCGAGCGGGCGGACGCGCTTAAAGGCGCCCAGCGCGGCGCCGAAGACGAGACACTGGCCCAGGTCCGAACCGCCGCCGGCTTCACTGGTCCACTCACAACCGTTCGCCTCCCGAAAGACCACTATCACGCCTGGGTCGAACTCCACATCGAACAAGGACCGCTGCTCGAACGCGAAGGCCTCCCCCTCGGCATCGTCACCGCCATCGCCGCGCCCGCAGGCTATCGCTTCACCATCGAAGGCATTGGTGGCCACGCAGGCGCGCTCCTGATGCCCGATCGCCGTGACGCCCTGTGTGCCGCCGCCGAAATCATTCTCTCCATCGAGAAGCACACCCTCGCCACTGGCGTGATCGACACAGTCGCCACCGTGGGCACCTGCGATGTGTATCCCGGCGCGGTCAACAGCGTGCCCAGCCGCGTCACCCTGCAGCTCGACATCCGCGATACCGATCCGCAGCGCCGCGAAGGTGTTATGCAAGCGGTCCGCCACGATGTGGAGGCGATCGGCAGGCGCCGCGAGGTCCGCGTCTCCGAAACGCTGGTCAACGCCGACGAGCCCGCCGCCTGTTCGCCGCACATCGTCGGTGTCATCGGCGAAGTGTGTCGCAGCTATAACGTGACACCGAAACACATGGTCAGCCGCGCGTATCACGACTCGCTGTTCATGGCGCGCATCTCACCGATTGCAATGATCTTTATCCCCTGCCGCGGAGGCGTCAGCCATCGGCCGGACGAATACGCCGCTCCCGCAGACATCGCATTAGGCGCGCGCGTGCTGGCCTCCGCGCTTGGTAAGCTAGCCTCGGAGTAGAGTTCTATGCCCATCCAATCCATCAATCCCGCAGATGGCGTTCTGTTGCGCAGTTTCACTCCGTTGACGGATGAGGCGCTCCTTACGAAGATCGAGGTCGCGCACGCGGCATTCGTCCACTCCCCGGAAACTCCGCTCTCTCATCGCTCTCTCTGCATGCGCAAACTTGCGACCCTGCTTGAGCACGAGACCGGCGACCTAGCCGCGCTCATCACCGCGGAGATGGGCAAGCCCATCGCGGCTGCGCGCGCCGAGATCGTCAAATGCGCCACCGTCTGCCGCTACTACGCCGACCACGCCGCCCGTATTCTTGCGACGGAGCCCGTGGATATCGGCTCATGCGACGCCTGCGTTCGCTGGGACCCGCTCGGAGTCGTGCTCGCCGTGATGCCGTGGAACTTCCCCTTCTGGCAGGTCTTCCGCTTCCTCGCGCCGGCGCTGATGGCCGGCAACGTCGGCCTGCTCAAGCATTCCTCGAACGTCCCTCAATGCGCACTCGCAATCGAAGAACTCGTACGCCGCGCTGGATTCCCCCGCGGCACTTTTCAAACTTTGTTGATTGAGGTCAGCCAGGTTGAGTCCGTGCTCGCGGATGAGCGTGTCGCCGCCGTCACGGTCACCGGCAGCGAGTCCGCGGGTCGAGCCATTGCCGCCCAGGCAGGATGGCTCATCAAGAAGTCGGTGCTCGAACTCGGCGGAAGCGATCCGTTCATCGTGATGCCGTCGGCCGATCTCGACGTCGCTGTCGACGCCGCCGTGCGCGCGCGCTGCATCAATAGCGGCCAGTCCTGCATCGCCGCAAAGCGCTTCCTCATCGCGGACTCCATCTACGATGACTTCGAAAAGCGCTTCGTCGCCGGCATGGACGCCATGAAAATCGGCGACCCCACGCACGAAGACACCGAGATCGGACCGCTCGCGACCGCCGCCCAAGTCGACGAAGTCCACGCCCAGGTGCAGGCTGCAGTCCAGGCCGGAGGCCGCGTGTTGACTGGCGGAGAACGCATGCTGGGCAAGGGCAATTACTACGAGCCAACCGTGATCGCCGGCGTTCCGCGGACCTCGAAGGTCTACCGCGAAGAAGTCTTCGGCCCGGTCGCCATGCTCTTCCGCGTACGCGACATCGACGAAGCAATCGAGGTGGCGAACGACACCCAGTTCGGGCTCGGCGCCTCGGTGTGGACGCGCAAGCACGCAGAGCAGCGTCGCTTCGCCGCGGGACTCCAATGCGGCTCAGTCTTCATCAACGCGCCCGTCGCCAGCGATCCGCGCTTGCCCTTCGGAGGCGTCAAGCACTCGGGCTATGGTCGCGAGCTTTCCGCCGCCGGAATGCGCGAGTTCCTCAACGCGAAGACCGTCGTCATCGCCGAACCCGTGGTAGCGAAGCAGATCCAGGCTCCAAAACAAAGCGCCAGTCCCATCGCAAAACCCGACGCCGCAGATGCCGGCCACAAACCGTTCCGCGATTTCCTGAACGAGGCTCAAGCCGCCGCAAAACAGAGCGACTCCAGTCGATCCCGGACTAGCGACAGAGCCCCGTACGCACCGCTTCGTCCGCAAAAAAAAATGAGGCGCGACCAGATTGCCGGCCGTGCCTCTTCGTTACCGAATGAGTTGTTAGAAGTTGAAGTTCGCCGAGAGCGTGAGCTGCCGGATTGAATTCGAGCCGCCAAAGCGGCCTCCGCCAAGCGACGTAACCTTGCCGAAGAAGGCCGAAGACAAGACGCCTCCCGGCGCTCCGTAGGGAACTTCGTTGAACATATTCAGCGCCTGAACTCCGAGGGACAGGTTGTACTTGCGCCCGGTGTTGGAGCCGCGTCCGCCGCCAAAGCCGCCACCTCCACCGCCGCGTCCACCGCCGCCTCCACCACCACCAAAGCCTCCACCTCCACCGCCGCGTCCGCCTCCACCGCCGGGTCCACCCTGACCTCCGGGTCCGCCAGGTCCGCCCATGCCACCGGGACCGCCAGGTCCACCAGCGGCTGCCGCTGCGTTTCGCGCATCTCGTGCAAGACCGGCGGCTGTCTTGGGACCAAACCCAAAGGTCCGTGAAAGCCGCAGATTGAAGCTGATGTTGGCCGGCCCGGTGCAGAAGTTGACAGGAATCTCACCATCGTCAGCGCTCGGCGTATACGTCGTGGCGGGCGTCCTCACCGAAAAGTTACTCGCATTCGTGCAGACTGCATTGGCCGCCGTAACGCCCGTTGCGAACTGCGGACGATCGTCGGTGACTCCATCGAAATTAGTGTCCTGTCCGGTCGTGACGCTATACGGACTGCCCGACTGCGCGCTGATGATTGGACTCGCCGAGATCTGCCACGGCAGTGGAATGGTGCCGAACACCGTAAACCGGTTGCGCACATCGAACTGCGCCCGCCCGTAATCCGTCGCGGAGTTGTACGGATTGGTGATGCCGCTGATATTCGACCTGGCCCAGTTAGCCGTATAGAAGCCCGTAATGCTGATGCCCATCGGCGTCTGCAGGCGGATGCTGGTGTTGATCTGGTTCTGCCGGAAGACGCCTTCCGACTGGTTGCACTGAAGATATCCCGTCGTCGACGATGCCGGACTTGCGCAGATGCCGGAGGTACTCGGAAACACGCGATTGAGCACCTGATGTTCGCCGCGGATGTTCATGTACGTCACGGAAACGTTAGTGTACTTGCCAAGCTGCTGCTCCACGGTTGCGGCACTCTCCATCATGTACGGAGCGCGAAGGCCAAAGCCCGCAACCGGGATCACCGTCTTACCGGCATTGCCGCCGGTCTGCCGCCGGTCTTTGGGGTGCATGCGGCAGTGGGCGTACCCGCCGCCGTCAGCGTGCACTGCGACGTAAGGTTCTGATACAGCGTGGTGGTCTGATTTATAGGGTTGTTCTGGATAATATTCGTGATCTGGCTCAACCCATAGCGGTTATAAAACAGGCCGAATCCGCCTCGCAGGACGGTAATTGTCTTCTTGCCATCCTTCCGCGGAACTCCATAAGCGAGGGACGTGCGCGGAGCGAACTCATGCGTGCTGTTGATGTAGTTTTGCGCTTCGTATCTCACTCCATAACTGATCGTGAGATTGTCTTTCACCTTCCAGTCGTCCTCTGCATACAGGCCAACGTCGGTCTCCCGTGCGTTCACGCCCAGATGACTGATCGTCGTTTGCTGAAACTGGAACGGAATGCCGCACTGATACGACGAGATGGTCGAGTTCGCCGATGCGCACGCCCCAACCGGATTGCCGCCGACGCTAAATACGCAGTTGCTCGGCTTATTGGTCACCGTGGAATCGGTGCATGGATCGAGCAGGTAGGAGTAGTTCAGCGATCCATTCACCCCGGCGTTCGCAGTAATCGAATTGGACGAGGTACGCAGCCGCCCGCCAAGCCGTATAAAGTTCTTCGCCAGCTGAACCGACGTGTAATTCTGGAATTCGATGTGGTCTTCCGTAGACGTATTGATGTTTCCGCCGCCAGTGCCATGCGCCGTGAAATAGCCGGAGACCGAAACCGTGGTCGCAGGATTGAATGGAGTTGTATTCGAGGAGTCGCGTTCGTACTCAAAGCGTGTTTCGTTGATCACCCTGTCGCTGATAAGCTGTGTATCGCTGATCTGAACCGTATTCTCTGTACTGGTCGAAGTGCTCCCCTGTGTGGGAAGACTGTTGTTGTTGCCCGGGTTCGTGTCCGTGCCCGTCTCATAGTGGTAGCGGGTCGTCAGCGTATTCTTCGCGCCGATCATCGTATCCACGCGAGGGTTGATCTCCCACCGCGTCCGCGGAGCGGCAATGGCGCGCGCCGTCGCCGGATAGGGATGGCTGGCGCAGGTAAGATCGCCGGGATTGCACACCGTAGTCGCCGTTGCCGAACTGCTGTAGATCGCCGGCGGATTGATGATGTTGTTATTCGCAATATCACGGTAAGTACCCGCAACCGAAAAGGACGTTCCCGTCCGGATGGGCCCCGTAAGATTCCCCGTTAAGAACAGCGTGTGATAGTTGGGCTGGACGTTCGCCGGGCCCAGGAACGGCGTCGACGTATTGAATATCTTATCCTGTATCTGGAAGCTGCCGCCGCCGTGAAACTGGTCTGCCCCCGGCTTGGTGATGATCTCGATGCGGCCATAGCCGGGCTGATCGTACTGTGCCGAAAAAGGGTTCGAGTTGATGCGGATCGCGAGGATGGAGGCCTTCGGAGGCAGCGTGCCACCGGTAAAGCCGTCGATATAGATCTGACCACCGTTCGGTCCGGCCGAGGGTCCCGCCAGCGCCGCAAGTTCCGCCGAAAGCTCATCAGGATCGTCCGAGAGCGCATTCAGCGCGTCGCCAGTGATCACCGTCGCGCTGGCATTGCTATCCGGATCCACGCTGAGCTGGGCCGTGTCTGTCGTGACGTTCACTGTCTGCGTCGTATCCTGCAGCGCCATTTTGACGTCGACGCTGATGTCTGCTCCCGTGGTCACACTGATCGTCGGCTTGACGTACCTGGCGAACCCAGGCGCCACCACGGTCACCGAATACGTACCGGAAGCTACGCCCCGGAACGTATAGGTCCCATCGCTCTTCGAAGTTGTGTTCTGCGTCTTGCCCGCGGCGTTTGCGATGGTCACGGTTGCGCCCGGAATTAACGCATCATCCGGATCGACGACCAGGCCGTGTACCGTGGCGCCGGACGTCGCAGGCTGCTGTGCCAAAGCGGCAAATGGCAGCGACGCAAGCAAAAGAAGAGACAGAACCGCAACACGAGATCGAAGAGACATCCTCACTCCTAAGAAAATCCAAAGGCAAAAAAGAAATATAGTTGTGCAAAGGCTGGAAAACATCATTGATCGCTGCCGCCGGCACCGCCGCCGACACTCATCGACAAATCCATCCCACCGTTGGGGTTGGCAGTCAGGATTGGGTCCACTCCCGAAAGCAAAGTCACTGCGGTCACCGTGCTCGCGTCGGGAGTCGATTCACTGGCCACGATCATCACGGCATCGCCCTTGTGCAGATCGGCAAGCGTGACCGCAGGAAGCCGATTGATCATTTGTGAGAGGTCCGCGCCTGCAGAGCGCCGCCCAGCGCCACCACCCGCATCTGCCGCACCACCTTGAGCCGCACCGCCACCGCCTCGCCGCGCGCCGCCCTGACCGCCTCCGTTGCTCCGTGCCGCAAACATTGTCGCCATCTGCAGCGGCATCATGCGAACGTTGGAGTTCGCCGTCACATTCACCGTGATCATCTTCTTGGACGCGAGGTCCTTCAGCGTAATCTTCCCGGCTGCGGAGTCAATGGTTGCAATCTGTCCGGAAAGATTCTCGAACGATCCGCTGATGACCTCTTCGGCCTGCATCGAAGAACCGTCCGCGGACTTGGCCCCGCGAGCCTGCAACTGATCTTTCGGCTGAATCTGAGCCAAAGTGCCCGGCTTCGCATCCTCGTACTTGACCGAGTCATTCGCGAAACGGCGGAAATCCGTCTTGCTCGACGTGTTGACGGCCACTTTCTTGGCGCCGACTGTCAGCGTGATAGCGCCCGTCGCCGGATCGACCGAACTGACGATGCCCCCTGTTCCCCGGGTTCTCCAGTCAGCTTGATCCGCAGCCTGCTTCTGCGCAATATCCGCGGACTTCATCAGAATCACGCGAAGCGCATTGAACGATTCCGGTGTATCCCCCGCCTTGCCCGTCACCAGAACGCGGTCGCCGACAGAGATGTCCGTCAACTGGCTGGCGGTCGCCGTCTTCAGATCGGTGCTGCCCACCGCGAGTTGCACGATCTTCGCGCCCTTCGCCACATTCACCGTTACCGTCTGGCCGGCGTCGGTCGCCATTGTGATGCTGTCGCCGGAGACCGCCTTCACGGTGCCTCGCTGCGATGTCGCCGCCGCGGCTGGAGCAGGCGCTTGTGCCGCAATCCCGGAGCGCGTCGCCACCGCCATCGACAAAACAAGTCCGAGTCCGATCGCCAATCTGGAGGGAAGCACGTTTTTCCGAGTTGCCATCTGCATCCTTTGTCTAACGCCTGCCTCCGGAATATCCCGAACAAGACCGCATCGCATCCCCAGGACCTGGACTCGCGTTCCATTGGCTAGGCAGGTGGTGGTTCTACCTAAGGATACGATCTCGGGCATCAAAAGTTTCGTAGGATTGCACATTCCAGCCCAAAACCATGCTTTCCACAGGCGAATAAGTATCGAAGACGAGCCAAAGTCGCTCGCGTTCCTTAACCCACGCTTAAGCCTCCACAAGAGCCACTTGTGCGAAGCTCCTACTCCTCCTCGCTCGAAAGAATCGCCAGCGTGCTCGCAGGCAGCGATATCTTCCCCATACTCTCGCCCACATCCCCGCGCGATACCATCGCCACGCGAAACCCATCGGGCACATCGAAGCTCGCGTCCTGCTCTCCAAGATTCGCCAGCACCTGCACTCCGCCGCGATCCATCACCAGCCAGCGATCCTCATCGCTGTAGCGTACCTTCAGGTGGCCCCGGTCTCCATCGTTCAACGAGATCGATCTGCGCCGCAGATGAATGAGCGCGCGAAACCACTCCAGCATCTCCCTGTGCCCCGCCTCCTCCAATTCCTGCCAGTTCAGCTTGGAGCGGTCGAACGTGTCGCGCGCCTCGGGATCGGGCACCTGCTGCTCGGCAAAACCGAATGCGGCAAATTCGCTCTTGCGCCCCGCCGACACTGCCTTCGCCATCTCCGGATCGTCGTGATCGGCGAAGTATAGAAACGGTGTCGACGCGGCGTACTCCTCGCCCATGAAGAGCAGCGGCACAAACGGCGCGGTCAGCACAAGACCGGCCGCAACCTTCGCCAGGTCCTGTCCAACGATATGTTCCAGCCGCTCGCCCGTGGCGCGGTTGCCAACCTGATCGTGGTTCTGGATGAAGCAAATGAAGTGGTGCGCGGAAAGCCCATCCACGGGCCTCCCATGGTGGCGCAGCCGGTACTTCGAGTAGTCTCCGTCATACACAAAGACGTGGGTCAGCGCCTTCACCAGCTTTTGAAACGACCCGAAATCGTCGTAGTATCCCGATCCCGCGTGCTCAACATGCATCAGCGTGAACAGCGCATGATGGAAGTCGTCGTCCCATTGCGCATCCATCCCAAATCCTCCCGCCTCGCGCGGCTTCACCAGCTTGGGATCATTCAGATCGCTCTCCGCGATCAGCACCAGACGCCTGCCCAGCACAGCCGCAAGCACTTCCACCTCCGCCGACAGTTGCTCCATAAAGTGCACGGCGGATCGATCGAAAAACTCATGCACCGCGTCCAACCGAAGCCCGTCCACATGGAAGTCCCGCATCCACATGATGGCGTTGTCGCAGAAGAAGCGCCGCACCTCGTCGCTTCCGCCCGCTTCGAAGTTCACCGCATCGCCCCATGGCGTGCGGTGCCGGTCGTTCAGATACGGTCCGAACTTTCCCGCATACGCGCCCACCGGCCCGAAATGGTTGTAGACCACATCCAGCACAACCGCCAGTCCGCGCACATGGCACGCATCGACGAAACGCTTCAGCGCATCAGGCCCGCCGTAGTTATCCGTCACGGCAAACAGCGCAACTCCGTCATAGCCCCATCCGCGGTCGCCTGCATATGCCGCAACCGGCATCAGTTCGATATGCGTGATCCCCAGCTCGTGCAGATAATCCAGCCGCTCGATCGCGCTGTCCAGCGTACCCTCCCGCGTGAACGTGCCGATATGCAGCTCGTACAGAATGCCGCTGGCCAGCGGAGGCGCCTGCCAGCGCGCATCGTGCCACTCAAATGCCTTCTGGTCGTACACGCGCGACATCCCATGCACTCCATGCGGTTGCCACATGCTGCGTGGATCGGGATAAATCGTCGCATCGTCGCCGAGCCGGAATCCGTAGTCCGAACCCGGTCCCGCATCCGCAACCGTCGCCTTCCACCACCCATTTTCATTCGGCCCCTCCATCGCAAGCAGGCCATCCCCCACCTTCACCGAAACCTTCTCTGCCCTCGGCGCCCAGACCGTAAACTCATGCATGTTCGACAGGTCTCCCCTTCACTCTGTTCTGCCTCCGCGCTATTGGCTGTCCCGCACCAGGAGTGCCACCGGAAAGTCGTGGAGCATCGCCTCCACCGCAACTTTGCCTCCCTCCACAGACGCTCCGGTTAGCCGATTCGTCCATTTGCCCTGCGGCAAATCAACGGTAGTTTCGAGCCATCCTCGCCCCAGCGATGCCACCAGTCTAGGCACAACCGTCGCCACGCCCGAGCCGCGCAGATACGCAATCACATGCCCGGACTTTGGCCCTTTCACCTTCAACGGCGTGTATGCTGCTTGCGCGCCAAAGTTCTCCGGTCGTTCGCGCCGCAGGCAAAGCGCATGGTGAATCGTCCACATCTTCGGCAGTCCTTCGTCCGCGCGCCGCATCACCTCAGCCACGCCATTCGCCGCCGACAGCTTCTTGACCTCCTGCAACAGCTTCGTGCGAATCTTGTAGTCCACCGGTCGCCGGTTGTCCGGATCGACCAGGCTCAGGTCCCACAACTCCGCTCCCTGGTAAAGATCAGGCACCCCCGGAGCCGTATGCTTGATCAGCGTCTGGGCAAGGGAATTGACCCGTCCCAAATCTTTCACCATCTCCACAAACTGCTCAAGATCGGTTACAAATGGTGGGTGCTGCATCACTGCGTCAATAAATTGATGCAGCCCTTCCTCGAACTCCGCATTGTTGATCGTCCACGAAGTCCTCTGTTTGGCCTCGCGCGTCGCCTTCAACATGTAGTCCTGAAGCCGGTCCAGCGTAATCGGCCACGCCCCGATCAGTGTCTGGTAGAGCATGTATTCCGTATTGCGGTCGGGGATATCGCCGTGCCCGCCGCCAAACAGCTCTGTCCGCAGATCGTTATTCATCCGCGACCAGCGGTTCAAAGCTCCGCCAAACTTCCCCGCCACTTCCGAGAGTACTGCCAGCCGCGCGCGCACATCGTCGCTTCGCTTGGTGTCGTGCGTCGATAGCGTATTCATCGTAAGTGGATGGGTCGCCTGCATCTTCGCGTTATACGCGTGAAACTCCGCGACGCTTATCCCGCTCGACCCCGGATCGCCCCCCACCTCGCACATCGCCACCAGCCGGTTGTAGCAGTAGAACGCCGTGTCCTCCACTCCTTTCGCCATCACCGGAGGCGTGAACTGCTGGAACCGCCTCAGGAACTCGGTCTCCTGTTTGCCTTTCACCTCCATCGTCAGCACGTCGCCAAGAAAGTCGAAGAGCCCCGCGCCAATATCCTGCCGCTTCTGCTTGGCGCATGTAATCGCGCGCTCAATATAGTCGCGATCTTCCTCGCTGATCTCTTCGCGCGCAGGCTCGACATAAGTCCGGTAGATGGCGAAACACGCCGCCACTTCGCGGATCGCGCGCCGCATCTCCGCGCGTGTGTAATCCCGCTGGTCGCGGTTGGATTCGCATATGTCCACCAGCAGCGAAGTCAGCCGGTTGACGTCGCTTCCCAGAGCCTCCTGCGTTACATTGATCTTCTTTTCATGCGCGATTGCGTGGAAGTCCGTTGGCTCCGACGTGAACTCTTCATAGATCTCGTTCAACTCCTTCATCCCCTCAGGTGATACCAGCACTCCCAGTGCGGCATTCAGGAAGTCGTATCCGCTGGTGCCTTCAATCGGCCAGCTCTTGCGGAGAAACTCGCCCGGCTCCAGAATCTTCTCGCCGACAATCCACGCCTCGGGCGCCTGTTCGCGCAACCGGCGAAAGTATTGCAAAGGGTCGCGCAACCCATCGGGGTGATCGACCCGCACTCCATCGAGAACACCTCGCCGAAGCCAGTCCAGCACCAGTGCGTGCGTCTCCTCGAACACATGCTCGCGCTCGACTCTCAGTCCAATCAAGGTATTTACGTCGAAGAAGCGCCTGTACCCAAGCTGCTGATCGGCCGTCTTCCAATACGCCAGCCGGTAGTTCTGCTGATTCAGAAAGTCATCCAGCGCATCGATGTTCGCATTCAGTTCGGCCACCGCATCGTCGAGCGCCTCGCCAATCGCGGGCTCCTCCAGGCATAGTCGCGACAGCAGCCCTCTCAGCACCGCTTTGTCCCGATCGCGCGCAAGAATCGTTCGCCGGTCCACATACTCCGGCGCCGGAAGCCTGCCGAACGACGCCGCCAGAAAATTCAGCGTGTCCGACTTCGCATACTCCGCCGCCTTCGCCATAATCGTCGGCAATGTTTGCGGCGCCACCGGCAGATTATGCGCGGAGCACTCCACCTGAAAGCTGTTGCCATGCCGCACCACGTTGATGCCGCCGGCCTGCAACACCCGGCCATACTGGTCCGGCAGTATCGGCACCAGCACTTTGTTGCGCAGCCTCTCCTCATAGGGTTGCCAGTCGATGTCGAAGAACGATGCGTAGCGGCTCGACGTTCCATTCTCCAGCACATCCCACCAGTAGCGGTTCTCATTTCCCAGCGACATATGGTTGGGCACAACGTCGAGCACCTGGCCCAGCTTCGCGTCGCCCAGCTTCTTGCAGAAGCGCTCATGGGCCTCCGTCCCGCCAAGCTCCTCATTCACCTTCGTGTGGTCCACTACGTCGTAGCCGTGCGTGCTCCCCGGCGCCGCCTGCAGGTACGGCGAGCTGTATACATGCGAAATCCCCAGCTCGCGAAGATAATTCGCAATGCGCCCGGCATCGTCGAAATTGAAGCCTCTATGCAGTTGTAGACGATACGTTGAACAAGGAATTCTTGGCATGATCGTTATCGCCGATTCGGAGCGTATACATACAGATGCACGATTGCGCCCGTCCGACAGCCCGGCCCGTAATTCCGGTCCGACAACCGCGCACTTCAACCTGTGCATCTCTCTCTTGAGAGACTGGCCCAGGTGTCGCCGACTACGCAAAAGCAACAACTCTTCGATAAGATGCTTCGAGCGGCCGAATCAATCCGATGACGTTGTCCAATAAACGAACCATGCACTACATCCCGGTGAACCGAAATAAATGAAACCTGCCGAAGGCCGTAAGCGAGTCATCATCGAAGACATCAAGCCACAGGTCGACTGTGGCCGATACCCGGCACGCCGCATCCTCGGCGACCGCGTCCAAATCTCCGCAGCCATCTTCTCCGACGGGCACGATCACGTCGCCGCGCGCCTGCTGTACAAGCATGCAAGCGAGGGCCAGTGGCGCTCCGCTCCCATGACCGCGCTCGTCAACGACATGTGGTCGGCCGCATTCGACGTCGATCAGCTCGGCCCATGGGCCTTTACCATTCAGGCGTGGGTCGACCACTTCGACACCTGGTGCGCGGACCTGAAAAAACGCCTCGAAGCGCAGCCCGACCCTGCCAGTCCCGATCCCGCGAAGCGTGACCTCCCTCAGCAGGATATTCCCGTCGCGCTCACCATCGGCGCGCTGCTCATCGACGAGGCTGCGTCCCGCGCAGAGAGAACCGACGCGCAGCAGTTGAAGGAACTCGCGGCATCCCTCCGCGCAATGGCTGCGAAGAATTCTGCACTCTACCAATACCCGTTGTCGCCCGAGACCGAAGAGCTCGTCGCCCGTTATCCCGATCTCAGCTACGCATCCGTCGCCCCCAAAGAACTCCACCTCTGGGTCGACCGCGAACGCGCGCGCTTCTCCAGTTGGTACGAGCTCTTCCCCCGCTCCACCTCCCCGGATCCAACGCGCCACGGCACCTTCGCCGACGTCGAAGCCCTGCTCCCCTCCATCGCAGCCATGGGCTTCGACATCCTCTACCTGCCGCCCATCCATCCCATCGGCATGGCCTTCCGCAAAGGTCCCAACAACAACGTCACCGCAGGCCCCGACGACCCTGGAAGCCCCTGGGCGATCGGCTCACCCGAAGGCGGGCACAAGGCCATCCATCCTAAGCTAGGAACCTTCGCCGACTTCGATCATCTCGTCGCCGCCGCCCACGCGTACGGCATGGAAATCGCGCTCGACATCGCCTTCCAATGTTCCCCCGACCATCCCTGGGTCAAGGAACATCCTGAGTGGTTCATCCATCGGCCCGACGGCACCATCCAGTACGCCGAAAATCCACCGAAGAAGTATCAGGACATCTACCCGCTCAACTTCGAGTCAACCGAGTGGCGAGCTCTCTGGGACGAACTCCACTCCGTCTTCCAGTTCTGGATCGCCCGCGGCGTGCGCGTCTTCCGCGTCGACAATCCGCACACCAAAGCCCTGCCATTCTGGGAGTGGTGCATCGCGGACCTGCGCACACAGTCACCAGAGGCGATCTTTCTCGCCGAGGCGTTCACACGCCCGCACGTCATGTACTCACTCGCCAAAGGCGGTTTCTCTCAGTCCTATACCTACTTCACCTGGCGGACGGAAAAATCGGAACTCCAGGCTTACTTCGAGGAGATCACCAGGCCGCCCATCTCCGATTTCTTCACGCCGAACGTCTGGCCCAACACCCCCGACATCCTGCACGCCTCGCTCCAGACCGGAGGCCGCGCCGCCTTCATGCAGCGCGTCATCCTCGCCACCACGCTGGCCGCGAATTACGGAATCTACGGCCCCGCTTACGAGCTTGGCGAAAATCTTCCCGCCAAGCCAGGCAGCGAGGAGTACCTGCACAGCGAGAAGTACCAGATCCGCCACTGGGACCGCTCCGCCCCCTCGTCGCTCGCGCCGCTTATCACCCGGCTCAACCAGATCCGCCGCACCAACCCCGCCCTGCAGAGCGACCTCTCGCTCCGCTTCCACAACGTCGACAACCCCCAGATCATCTGCTACTCAAAGACTGCCCCGGCCACCGATACCGAACTCGCCAACGTGATCCTCGTCGCCGTCAACCTCGATCCCCACAACGAGCAGGCCGGCTGGATCGACCTCGACCTCAAACAACTCGGCATCGGCCACGACGAAAACTTCGACGTCGAAGATCTCCTCACCGGCATCCATTACCAGTGGCACGACCGCTCCAACTACGTAGCCCTGCGCCCCGGAGTCATGCCCGCCCACATCTTCCGCGTCACCCGCATCCCGCCCCCGTCCGCAATGCTCGACGTCCGCACCATTTGATCGGCCCGATTCGAGATTATTATCCGTCGTCATTCTGAGCGCAGCTCAGAATCTCTGTATTTGCCTCTGCCGTTACTCTTGCCTCTGAGATAGGCCTGGGCTTCAGCCCAGGCAATCAATCTAAATGCCCAAGAGGACCTAAGCCGCCTTGCCGATATTTATCTCGATCCGCAGGCCCGCCAGGGCGAGCATCTTCACCAAACTGTCAATCGCAACTAAATCAATACGCCCCCGCACCAGGTCCGAAATCCGCGGCTGGGTGACGCCCAGTTTTTTTGCAGCCTGCTTCTGCGTCAGCCCCTCAGGCTTGATGTAGTCGCAAAGCGCGGTCATCATCGCAGAACGAAGCTTCATGTTCTGCGTCTCAGCGGGATTCTCCTCAATCGCATCCCAGATGCTGTCGAATTCTTCGTTCATCGCGTTCTCCCCTTCGCCGGCCCTACGCTACCTTGTCACCCTTCAATGCCTCTAGCATCTCCCGCCGTAAAATCGCATTGATACGCGACTGATACCCCTTGCCCTGGCCTTTCAGCCACGCCAGCACATCCGCATCCACGCGCGCCGTGATCCGCCGCTTCACCGGTCGATAAAACCGACCGCGCTCGGCGTTTTTCCACTGCTCCTCGGTCAACACCGGCGCATCGCTGGTATCGATCTCACTATCCGGGCGGGCTGCGAGCGCCTTCAGCCTCTTGCGGTCGGCTTTGGTGAGTGGTGGCAGCGCCTCGAGCGTGTACCTAACGATTTTCGTCTTCATGTCGTCTCCATGCCGCTCCGCTCCAACGACCCTGCCAATCCACAGCGCATCTCCCTAAGCCGCCTTGCCGATATGCATCTCGATCCGCAGCCCTGCCAGCGCGAGCATATTCACCAGGCTGTCGATTGCAAATAAATCGATGCGCCCCCGCACCAAATCCGAAATTCTGGGCTGCGTGACGCCAAGTTTTTTTGCCGCCTGTTTCTGCGTCAGCCCCTCAGATTTGATGTAGTCGCAAAGCGCCGTCATCATCGCAGATCGAAGCTTCATATTCTGAGCTTCGGCAGGGCTGTCCTCAATCGCATCCCAAACACTGTCAAATACTTCGTTCATCGCGAATACTCCTTCAGCAGTTCTTGTACCGGCGCGAGGCCAGATCGATATCGCCCTTCGACGTTTTCTGAGTCTTCTTCTGGAAGCAATGCAGCACAAATATCCGCTCAGCAAATTTCGTTACATAGATGACGCGATAAATTCCGCTGTCATCCCGTAACCGAATCTCTCGAACTCCAGCCCCGACAGTTGTCATCGGCTTCCAATCCACAGGGTCACGGCTCATTTGCACAAGTTCCAACTGGCGCCCGGCCACTTTCCGCGCAGACACTGGGAACTGCTTGAGCGCCGCCAACGAATCACCACAAAAAACTAACTTCTTGAGGCCCGTCATCCACTAACTTTCGTATACAAATATATGTATATCACGCCTCGCCGCGTTCGGTTCAAAGTTATCGCTACGGCACTAACACTGAAATCCGCATCCAACCAATTTCGGAGACCAGTACGCGTGAAGAAAGCCGGCAGCGCCACAGACCCCCTCTGGTACAAAGACGCCGTCATCTATGAGTTGCACGTCCGCGCCTTCGCCGACGCCAACGGCGACGGCATCGGCGACTTCGCGGGCCTGCTCTCCCATCTCGACTACCTCCAGGATCTCGGTGTCACCTGCCTCTGGCTCCTGCCCTTCTTCCCGTCGCCCCTCAAGGACGACGGCTACGACATCGCCAACTACGTCGACGTCAATCCCGCGTATGGCACGCTTGACGACTTCAAGCAGTTTCTCGATGCCGCTCATCAGCGCAATATGCAGGTCATGATCGAGCTGGTCATCAACCACACCTCCGACCAGCACCCCTGGTTCAGGGCCGCCGTCAAAGCGCCCAAGGGCTCACCCGAGCGAGACATGTACGTTTGGAGCGATACCGACCAGATATACAAAGAAGTCCGCATCATCTTCAGCGATACCGAAAAGTCCAACTGGACCTGGGACGAAACCGCCCAGCAGTTCTACTGGCACCGCTTCTTCTCCCACCAGCCCGACCTCAACTTCGACAACCCGCGCGTCATGGAAGAGGTGCTTACTGCCATGCGTTTCTGGCTCGACATGGGCGTCGACGCGCTCCGTCTCGACGCCATCCCCTATCTCGTCGAGCGCGACGGCACCAGTTGCGAGAACGTCCCCGAGACTCACGCCAAGATCAAGGAAATTCGCGCCGTCATCGACGCCGAGTACGAAGACCGCCTCATCCTCGCCGAAGCCAATATGTGGCCCGCCGACGTCCGCCCCTACTTCGGCGACGGCGACGAGTGCCACATGGCCTTCCACTTCCCTCTGATGCCTCGCATCTACATGGCCCTCCGCCAGGAAGACCGTCTGCCCATCACTGACATCATGGCGCAGACGCCGCCTATCCCCGACATCTGCCAGTGGGGCCTCTTCCTGCGCAACCACGACGAGCTAACCCTGGAGATGGTCACCAGCGACGAGCGCGACTACATGTACCTCGCCTACTCCGCCGACCCCCGGATGCGTATCAACGTAGGCATCCGCCGCCGCCTCGCCCCACTGCTGGACAACAATCGCCGCCGCATCGAGCTTCTCAACTCACTCCTCTTCAGCTTCCCGGGCACCCCCATCCTCTACTACGGCGACGAGATCGGCATGGGCGATAACATCTACCTCGGCGACCGCAATGGCGTCCGCACCCCCATGCAGTGGACCTCCGACCGCAACGCCGGCTTCTCCCGCGCCGTCCCCGCCCGCCTCTTCGCCCCAGTCATCATGGACCCCATCTGGGGCTACGAGGCCATCAACGTCGAAGCCCAACTCTCCGACCAGTCCTCGCTCCTCCACTGGACCCGCAACATGATCGCCCTGCGCAAGCTCTTCCGGGTCTTCGGCCGCGGCACACTTGAGTTCCTCGCCCCCGAAAACCGCAAAGTCCTCGCCTACCTCCGCCACTACGACCCCGACTCGCCCTCCATCTCCCAGACCCCTCCCGCCTCCGCCGCGGATTCGCCTTACACAGAGACCGTCCTCTGCGTCGCCAATCTCAGCCGCTTCGCCCAACCCGTCTCGCTCGACCTCTCCCGCTTTGCCGGAATGATCCCGGTGGAGATGCTCGGCTACGTCTCATTCCCTCAAATCACCTCCGGCCCTTACGTCCTCTCCCTCGCGCCCTACTCCTTCCTCTGGCTCGAACTCCAACCCGCGCCCGAAATCCCCGAAGCTCCCGCGGTCGAGCCCCATGAGGCCGTCCTCGACCTCGTCACGGGCTCCTGGCAGGATGTCCTCGCCGGACCCGGACTCTCTCTCATTCAAGAGCTTCTACCTGCCTATCTCGTCCGCCAGCGCTGGTTCGGCGCAAAATCCCGTGCCATCTCCAGCGCCCGAATCCTCGACTGGGTCGAACTTCCCGGCCTCCCCGCCGCCATCCTCTTCCTCGCAATCACCTACGTTGACGCCGCCTCGTCCGATGTCACGCCCGACATCTACCAGTTTCCCCTCGCCCTCACCATCGGACCCGAAGTGGACGCGATCCGCGCCAACGCCCCAGCATCCGTCCTCGCCACCCTCAGCACCGCCCGCGGACCTGCCATCCTGCACGATGCCACCGCTCGCGAAGACGTCCGCCAGGCCCTCCTCTCCATCATCGAAACCGGGGCGACCCTCACCGCCTCCACCCCCAATCCGACCACCACCCCGCAACCCTCGAACCTCGAACCTCGAACCTCGAACCCTTCTCTTTCCGGCCACCGATCCTCCGCTTTCGCCGCCGCCCGCGGCACCGGCCCTCTCCCCGCCCACACCGGCTCTGCCGAACAATCCAACACCTCCATCCTCTACAACCGGAAACTCATCCTCAAGCTCTTCCGCCGCCTCCAGCCCGGCGAAAATCCAGACACCGAGATCGGCCGCTTCCTCACCGAAGTCGCCAACTTCCCCCGAATCGCGCCCTTCCTCGGCGAAATCCGCGGCCAAAGCTCCCCCGAGACCGAACCCACCACGCTCGCCATGCTCCAGGGCCTCGTCGAAAACGAGGGCGACGGCTGGCAGTACACTCTCGACGAGCTGGGCCGCTATTACGAGGCCGTCGTCACCTTCCCCATGCCTGCGGACGTCGGAACCGCGCCATTCTTCCCAGGCGAGTCCGAAACCGCACCCATCCCCGCCGACGCTCGCGAACACGCCGGTCTCTACCTCGATGCCGCCGCCCTCCTCGGCCGCCGCACCGCCGAGATGCACCTCGCCCTGGCCACTCCCACCGGCAATCCAGCCTTCGCAGCCGAGCCGTTCACCGCGGAAGCCCTCGCCGCCGATGCCGGCCGCATCCATGTCCAGATCGCCCGCACCATGGACGCCCTCAAGCGCGGTTTCACCAATCTCCCCGACGAGCTTTCCACCGATTCCGCCGCCCTCATCCTCTCGCGCCGCGTTCAGCTCTTCAGTGCTGCCCATGCAATCACCGAAGTCGCTCCCGAAGAGGCCGGCCAAATTATCCGCATTCACGGCGATTACCACCTCGGCCAGGTCCTCCGCGCTCGTGCCGACTACGTCATCCTCGACTTCGAGGGCGAACCCGCGCGTCCCCTCAGCGAGCGCCGCGCCAAACAGTCTCCCCTCCGTGACGTAGCCGGAATGATCCGCTCCTTCAGCTATGCCGCCTACGCCGCGCTGGACCACTTCGTCCAGCGCCATCCCGGCACTGCCAAGTCTCTCGAACCCTGGGCGCAGCTCTGGCAGAACGCCGTCTCCGCCGAGTTCCTCACGGCATGGCGCACCACGATGATCTCGAACCCGCATCTCACTCCACAGCCACCGCAGGCCAACCGTCTGCTCAACGCCTACCTGCTCGAAAAGGCGCTCTACGAGCTCCTCTACGAGTTCAACAACCGCCCCGCGTGGGTACGCATTCCGCTAGCCGGTATCCTCGCTTTACCATGATTCTTTCTTGAGTTGTCATTCTGAACGGAGTGAAGAATCCCCGTATTTGTCTTTCCCTCGAACCTCGAACCTCGAACCTTGAACCTGGCAAGCTATGGCCGCCACCCAGACCTTCTCCGATTCGTCCCTTCCCGCAGCGCCCGCCGGTGCCGGCCTCCTTGTCAGCCTTAGCCCGCTCGCCGGCGATGCGCTCGACAGCTTGCTTGCCAACCTCGCTACAGCCTTCCCCGATCGGAGCCTGCTCGTCGCCACTCCCGACCCGGCTCCCCCGACCCTCCCCGCCTCGGGCCGCATCCAGGTCGAGACTTACGTGCCCGCAGCACCCGCGTCGTCCGCCGGATGGGTCCTCACCGCCGCCGACTACCTCAACACCTGGAAACTCATGCAGGAGCACAGCTCCCCGGCCTGCCTCCTGCTCGGCCACGAGGCGCAATCGCTCGCCCCCGAAGCCCTTCGAGCTATCGCCGATGGCATCACCGCCGGCGACGCCGACCTGTCCAGCCCACACTACTCACTCGGACCGCGCGATGGCCTGGTCAACTCCGCGATCCTCTATCCAGTCACCCGCGCCCTCTTCGGCACCCGGCCGCGCTATCCGCTCGCCATCGACCTCGCCTTCTCCCGGCGGATGGTACAGCGCCTCGCCGTTTGCTCCCAGAAGTTCACCGCCACCGGCCAGAATGCCGCCATCGTGTGGCCTATGGCCGAGGCCGCATCCGTCGGCTACGCCATCACAGAGACCCCCATCGGGCCCCGCGCCCTGCCGCCGCCCGACTCCGCCGATCTCAATGCTTTGCTCGCCCTCGTCGCCGGCTCCTTCTTCGCCGACATCGATGCCAAGGCCAGCTTCTGGCAGCGCGCCCGCCTCGCCTACTCACCCAAAGCCGCAGCCGCCCGTGTCGAAGGAGCGCCCGAATCGCCCGCCCCGCCGGAACCCCCGGACGTCCAGCCCATGCTCGACTCCTTCCGCCTTGCCTACACCAACCTGCATGAGATTTGGTCGCTGGTCCTTCCGCCCAACTCTCTGCTCGGCCTCAAGAAGCTGTCGCTCATGACGCCCGCCGCCTTCCGCATGCCCGACGCGCTCTGGGCCCGCATCGTCTACGACTTCATCCTCGCGTACCGCCTGCGCACCATCAACCGCGGCCACCTGCTCGGTGCGCTCACCCCGCTCTACCTGGCCTGGGTCGCGTCGCACCTCCTCCTAGCCAGCGGAACCGGACCCGAATCCATCGCCCCCGAGAAACACATCGAGACCCTCGCCACCGCATTCGAGACCGACAAGCCGTACCTGGTCTCCCGCTGGCGCTGGCCCGACCGCTTCAACCCCTGACAGGAGGATTGTCATTCTGAACGCAGTGAAGAATCCCCGCATTTCGTCGTTGTCTGTTCTTGCTTTTCCTCGAACCTCGAACCTCGAACCTCGAACCTAGTACCTAGCACCTAGTACCTCGAACCTGGTAAGGAGTTCCGCCATGGGTCAACAAGTCCTGATCGCCCTCAAAGAATCGATGCACCGCGTGCTCGTCAAGCTGGTCAGCTTCCTTCCCGGCCTGCTTGCGCTGCTTGTCGCCGTGATCGTGCTCACCGCCATCGGAGCGCTGCTGGCGACGATCCTGCGCCGCATCCTGATCTCCGCCAAGTTCGACGAGCGCTTCGCCCGCACCCAGACCAACGTCGCCGACTGGTCGCCCAGCCACTCGCCCACCGTCCTGGTCGCGCGCACAGCCTTCTGGGGCTGCGTCATCCTCGGCTTCATCATCGGAATCTCCGCATTCGATGCCTCCTACGCCGGCAATTCGCAGATTTCCGCCATCCTCATCCCCTATCTCACCCACTCCGTCGGCGCCGTCCTCATCCTGATCGCCGGCACACTCATCGCGCGGTTCCTCTCCCGCTCCATTCTCATCGGAGCGGTCAATCTGCAGATGCAGTACGCGCGCTTCCTCTCGCTCGGCATCAAGTGGCTGGTCCTCGTCCTCACGGCCGCCATGGTCCTCGACCACCTCGACATCGGCGGCACCATCGTCGACCTCGCCTTCGGAATCCTCTTCGGCGGAATCGTCCTGACCCTCTCGCTCGCCATCGGCCTCGGCTCCCGCGACCTCGTCAGCCGCTCCCTCGAGAAAACCTCCGACGCGAGGCCATCCGACGCCGAACTGGACAGCCTCGCCACCCCGCCGCCCCCAGCCAAACCCACCGAGACCCTCCGCCACTTCTAGAACAAAGGCGTAACACACCGATCAAAACGGATAGAAGCACTGATCAAGTGGAAAATAGAAAACAGAATGTTTGATCCGTTCTTGATCGGTCCCATCGGTTAGATCGGTGTTAAGCCTTTCGCTCGGACCCCACCGATATAATCGGGCTAATGCAGTCCGAAGAAATCTACGCCCAGCTCACCGAAATCTTCCACGACCTCTTCGACGACGACACCCTCGTCCTCACGCCCGAGCTCACAGCCGCCGATGTCCCCGAGTGGGACTCCTTCAACCACATCAACCTCATCGTTGCCGTCGAGTCGCGCTTCAAAATCAAGTTCCAGACCGCCGAACTAGAAGCCCTCCACACCGTAGGCCACCTCGTCGACCTGATAGCCGCCAAACTAGCCGCCCAAGGCCGCTAAGAACAGTTGTCAGTTGTCAGTTCTCAGTTGTTTTCCGCTTGTCATTCTGAGCAACGCGAAGAATCCCCGCATTCTGCCCGTGCCGCCCAAAACATCAACGTCGCCAATCTCACTCATCAGCAGTCTGACAACTGACAACTGACAACTGACAACTGAGAACTGAGAACTGAGAACTGACAACTGTCCTCAAAATCCCTGCCCATACTCCGCCGCAATCAACCCGGCCTCCGGATCAGTATTCCCCGGAGGAGGCAGAATCAGCGGCGCTATAAACCCATACACCGCAACTCCCGCAAAGCAGAACAGCGGCACCAGGTACCCCAGCGCCATGCTCCCCGTACTCCGCGCGATCGCTCCCAGAACCAACGGAAAGAACGCCCCGCCCACAATCGCCATCACCAGCATCGATCCGGCCAGCTTCGTATTCTCGCCCAGCCCCTTCAGCCCCAGCGCGAAGATCGTCGGGAACATGATCGACAGGAAGAAGCTCGCTGCCACAATCCCCCACGCGCCCACCATCCCCGGCCGCAACACTGCCAGCCCCATCATCAGCACATTCATGGCGCCGTAGATTCCCAGCAGCTTGCTCGGAGAAATCAGCCTCATCAGCGGAGTCGTAATGAACCGCCCCAACAACATCGCCACCAGCGAATAGATGATGTAGTTCGCCGCCGCCTTTTCGCCCAG